>MDTB01060576.1_pt1 | contig 17910 bp, 17 predicted proteins | sample 811161 | NCBI WGS metagenome assembly MDTB01 (sample SAMN05326650, study PRJNA326480) | marine metagenome | isolation source: seawater | place: Mediterranean Sea | collected 2009
CGCTTTAGGAGTTACTGGTTCAAAATTTATATTTTCTAACAATCCAATAAATGAAACTTTTTGTGATGGATTTGAAGGTGTTCTTACTTTTATAGATGTTGAATCCATAGGTATTGCAACTTCAGGACCAAATGTTTCATTAATTGTATTTGCAATTCTATTAGCTTGAGAAAAGTCTGCCTGATGAAGATTTAGAACTACGTTATCTCTCTCTAGAAATGTGTTTTCAACTAATTTCTCAACAGTTGCTCCTCCAGGAATACGGCCAACAGTTGGAGTACCTTGTATTGTTGTTGAACCGTCAGCTCCTTCTACACCTAAGCCTCCAACAACCAAGTTGCCCTGAGCGATTGCATATACATCCCCATCTGCACCTTTTAATCCAGTCATCAACAATGTACCACCTTTTAATGATTTAGCTTTTCCAATTGTAGAAACTGTAACATCTATAGTTTGTCCTGGTTTTGCAAAGGCCGGTAAATTTGCTGTCACCATAACATTTGCAGAGTTAGTGGCATCTATATCTGCTGTATTAGCAATAACACCAAACTGTGAAATCATAGCTGCAATACTTTGTTTTGTTAAATTCACACTCCCATCACCTGTCTTTGCCAAACCAATAACCAAACCATATCCTACCAATTGATTGGTTCTAACTCCGGCAAGTGATGTCATATCTTTAATCCTATCAGCATGACTTGGTTGATTAGCAAATAAAATAAAACCTAAGAATATAATTATTAATTTTTTCATAGTTGCCTTAGAAAGGAGATACATAAGCAAAATATCTACTTAACCATCCTTTAGTTACGCTATCATTCATATCACCAGTTCCAAGGTAAGAAATTTGAGCATCAGCTACTTTTTTAGAAGAAACAGTATTTGATGAAGAGATGTCATCTGGTCTTACTACTCCAGATAATCTAAGATATTCTGTTCCACTATTATACTCTAATTTTCTTTGACCTTTTACTTCAAGGTTACCATTGGGATATACTCTAACGATTGTAACAGATATTGTGCCAGTCATACTGTTTGATTGAGCAGCTGTTCCAGAACCAGTAAAGTTTTGTGTTGTGCCGCCTTGAAGATTTCCTTCTTTAACTCCTCCAGGAAAAAAAAACTTTCCTATTAAGGAAGATGGTCCAAAAAGTGCCTCAGGTAAATCAAAAGTATAGGCATCACTTTTTGCTAAAGTCTCAGAGCCTGAATTTGCAGCTGTCAATGTTTCTTCTAATGTAACAGTAATAATGTCACCAACTCTATTTGCTCTTCTATCTGATGCAAATAGTCCTCCGTCACCATCGTAAACCGCTCCTTCAGTTGCAGCATTTGCGTTTTCAAAGTTTGAATAATCTGGTTGAATACTTTTAAATTCTTCACCTATTTTATCTTGCATATAAGATGCACAACTTTGAATAAAAAATAAAAATGATAAAAATATAATCTTCATTTCACTCCCTATAAATTATTGCTAACGAACCTAAGCATTTCATCGACAGATGTAATAGCCTTAGAGTTTACTTCGTATGCACGTTGAGTTTCAATCATGTCAACTAACTCTTGGACAACATTCACATTAGAGCTTTCCAGAGCACCTTGAATTATTTTACCAAAACCTGCTGCAAATGGATTTTCTATTACTGGTGGTCCACTTGAAGTTGTTTCAACATAAAAATTTTCTCCAATTGGTTGAAGACCTGTTCTATTTTGAAAGTCTGCAAGCTGTAGCTGTCCAACTTCCTGAGCTTCAACCTGTTCTGGTATCTGAACAGAAACAATCCCATCTGCTGACACATTGATTTTTGTAGCTTCGGCTGGAATTGCAATTTCTGGCTGAATTATAAAACCACTATTAGTTGTTAATATTCCCTCATTATTTCTGGAAAATGCACCATTTCTTGTGTAAACGACTTGACCATCAGGAAGTAAAACTTGAAAAAAACCACCGCCATCTATTGCTAGATCTAGAGAATTATCAGTTGAAACAATACTTCCTTGAGAATGTAATTTATTTGAATTTACAATATTCACACCCGTTCCAACAGAAAAACCAGATGTTAATTCTGTATCTACTGAAGTCTGAGCTCCACTACTTCTTATAATTTGATAAAGAAGTGATTCAAAGTTTGCTCTATCTCTTTTAAAACCATTTGTATTTACGTTAGCAAGATTGTTTGAAATTACTTGCATTCTAACTTGTTGAGCATTCAAACCAGTTTTTGCTACATGCATTGCATTAATTGCCATTGTTATCCTCTTTCTAGCTTAAGTTTTTTTGATTTATGTGCAAACCTTGTGCCACTAAAATTATGTTATTTTAAAAAAAAGGATTACAGATTTATATCTTAGTTAAAATCAAATAATGTTAGCACATGTTAATATAATTTTATATCTCATTGGGATCGATAAAATGTTTTAAACTCGCATTTAAATCTGAAATATCACTCCATTTATTAACTTCAAATTCCAAGATTAAAATTGAAGATGTTACAAATTTTATATTTATAATATCACTATTATTTTCTTTGTGACCTAAGAAGTAATTTGCAAAAAATAATATTTGAGGTTCATGAGTGATAACTAATATATTTTTGTAATTTTTTACTTTACTTATCTTAAATAAAAAATTTTCTTCATTTCCATCATAAAGTAATTTGTCTTCAATGACTTCAACATTATTAAAAGATGATCTATCTAATAAGTATTTTAAGGTTTGTTTAGTTCTTTTAGATGGAGAACAAAAAATTAAATCAAACTTAATTTTTAGTATTTCTAAGTATTTAGAAATAATTTTAGTTTTTTTAATTCCTTTTTTTGATATTGGTCTATTAAAACCAATAGCGTCATATTCATTCCAGTTAGAGTTGGCATGTCTCATAAAGCTTAAAGTAATCATACAAATATATAAATTTTATTTATATCTTTCTGTATTATTCTAACCAAGGATATTTATTTTTATATTTATTAATTAGGTAATAATCATTCGTATATTTATTTAAAAAATTATTAGATAATTTTTCTCTTATTTGCCACTGACTTGTTGTTGTACCAAGAAACTTTTTTTTAGAATTCTTTTTAATTCTTTTAATATCAAGAAATTTAGAAATCTTAATTAATTCTTTTTCTTTGTTGAGAATTAATTCAGAATGATAAATATTCAAAATATTATGTGGATAAATTTTGCTAAACTTTTTCATTAAAATATAATATTGATTTGCATACTCTAAAATATTTTCTAAAGAATGAGCCCATGGAATGTTATCAAATAAAATATTATAAATAGCTAAAATATTTTCTATTGGTCGTCTTATACAATTTATAAATTTTGCATTGCGACAAGATTTTAAAATTAATTCAATATTTGGAAAATTGTTGAGAGTTTTGTCAGTAAATCCATCGTAAAGCTTAATATTACGGAACTGACTTTCATAAAGGTCAAGAAAATCTGGATTACCTTTTTTTAACATACAGTTTAATATAAATTTTCTTATTATTTCAGATTCACCACATGATAATACTTTAAAATTTTCAAAAATGAGTTTCTCTAAAATTGTTGAACCACATCTGGGCAATCCAACAATGAAAATTGGTTCTAATTTTGAATGTCTTATTTTTGATATTTTTTTTATATTTTTTTTAGCAATTTTAAAAATTCTATTCGGCATTTCTTCATTCACACATACTAAATTTTTGTTTGAAAGAAATTTATTCTTGACTAGATAATTATGAGATTTTTTTAGATTAATATTTTTTTCTCTGTGATTATTTAGTAATTCATATTTCTTTGAAATTACAAAAGATAAATATGCTAATGATAAACTAAGTTGTGAAATACTGTATGTCTCAAAGTATTTATTAAGTTCATCTTGTTTTATAATTAATTTTTGTAATTTCAAACTCCCAAGATAAGAAGGTTCAATTCCAATTTTATTTATAAGATAATTATCAGTATCTTTATAATTATCCAGACTTTTATTAGCCTTTATTTTATCTCCAAGTGATGAATATGCATTAAATTCAAAATGATTAATTAACTGATCATATTTTTTGTATTTATTTTTTAAAACCTTTGTAATTAGAAGTAATTTTTTTGGATCTGTTCTCACATAAAGCGACAACCACATAGTAATTTTTCCAGAATTAATTTCTGATTTTTTGATAGACCTAGCAATAAAATATCTACTTTTTTTTATATCCCCTAACAACATATTATAGGCATAAGCTAATGTATTTAAAACTTGTTCATTGTCTGGATATTCATTTAATAATTTATTAAGTAATTCAATAGTTATCTTATGTTCACGAAAAAAGTGAGAGAAATAATTAATAAATTTTAATATTACACTTGCATTAGCATCATAATAAGTGAAGAGATTTCCTTTATTAACCATAGCTTTTATTTCAGCATATACTTCTTTGTCTTTTCCAAACTGAAGTAAATAATGAAATCGTTCAACTCTTAATTCCAAACATTTTGGATTAATGCTAATCGCTTTAGATAAAAAATAATCACTTAATTGATACATTCCAATTTGAGAAGAATATTTTGCTAATTCCCTCATTATTGAAATATTATTAGGTTGTAATTCTAATTTTTTTTTACATTCATTTATTTTTTGTCCTATAGCAGAAAAAAATAATTCTCTATCTTCATTGATTATAGTTTGTAAATCATCCATAATTTTAAGATTAAAAGTGCAATCACTATGCCATCTCAAAAAACTATCAAAATTGAAATGATTATATTTGATGTAAATCAAACAATGTTTTCCCTAAGTGAAATTGAAAAACGTTTTAAAGAAAAAAAATTAAATAAGACATTAGTAGATTTTTGGTTTAATTCCGTCCTTAAAGAAGGTTTTTCATATTCATTAAGTGGAAAATTTATAGATTTCAAAACTATTGGGAGTAATGAATTAAAAAAAATTTTTTTAAAAAAAAATAAAAAAATTAAAATGCAGTCTATCAATTACATTATGGATGGATTTAGTGAATTAAAGGTACATAAGGATATATTTAATGCTTTAAAAGTTTTAAATAGAAAAAAAATCAAAGTTATAACACTAACCAACGGCTCGATTATGAACACAAATTTACTATTAAAAAAAAACAAAATTGAAAATTTAGTCGATAAATGTTTCTCTGTTGATCAATTTAATATCTGGAAACCCCATAAAGATGTATATTTAAATACTTGTAAAATTATGAAAATTAAACCAGATAATTCATTAATGATTGCTGCTCACGGTTGGGATATAAATGGTGCAAAGCTTGCTGGATTGAAAACTGCTTTTATTAGCAGATATGAAAAAAACTTAAGTAACTTTTATTTGTCGCCTGATTTTTTTGGTAAAGATAGTTGTGATATTATTAATCAGCTTCGATTTTAATTATTTTTCCATTTAATACTGCAACCTGAACTTGGAAATTGCTGAATAGGTCCTTTTTGAGTTTCAGCTATCTCTATCATTGCTTTTAATAGTTCATTTTCTTCACTCACAAATTTAAGGTTTTTAATTTTAGAAATTCTTCCTCTATAGTTTAATTCACCGAGTTTGTTATATCCAAAAAAATCAGGGGTACAAACTGCACCATATTGTTTAGCAACTTCTTGTTTCTCATCGATTAAATAAGGAAAATTAAAATTATGCTTTCTAGAAAAGTCTTTCATATTTTCGAAGTTATCTTCTGGATAATTTTTGACATCATTGGGCATAATTGCTATCGAGTTAATTCCAAATTCTCTCAATTCAATTGTCGTCTCAATCAATCTTGAAATTATAGCTTTTACGTAAGGACAATGATTACAAATAAACATAATAAGTGTACCATTATTGCCAACGAGATGTCTTAAAGAATATTTTTTTTCATCAATATTTAACAAACAAAATTCTGTAAACTTTTCACCAAAGTTGCATACCGGAGAGTTAAGTAAGACCATAGTTAATCACCTATTAGATGAAGTTGAACATGTCTAAGTTTATCAGAAGCTCTGTGTTCTAACAAGAATATACCTTGCCAAGTACCTAAAATAAGTTCTTTATTTTGGAAACTAAGACTTAAATGTGTTTGGGTAATGAGGGTTTTAAGATGTGCTGGCATATCATCTGGACCCTCACTATTATGAATGTATGTTTTTTCGGGAGCAATTTCCTCTAAAAAGTTCCTAATATCTTTCTGAACTGATATATCTGCGTTTTCTTGAATTAAAAGTGAACAACTTGTGTGTAAAATTGACAAATTCAATAGTCCATTTTTCATTGAACATTTATCAATTTCATTTTGAATATCTTTAGTTATTTCTAAAAAATTCTTATTTGATGTATTAAAAGATAACTTTTTAAATATTTGCGCCATTAATTTTCCTTATTGACAGTATATAATACAAATCATATTATGACATTAATTGGAAGGACGTTAAAATGGCAAAAAAATTAAAAATTGACCCTAAAAAAGTTAAAAAAGAACAACTTCAAGGAGTATTTTCCAAAGTTATAGATAAACTCAAATCTGGTAAATAATTAAATATGGAGAAACTCTGGATTGAGTGTCAGAAGTGTGGCTCAGTCTTTTGGATTTATCCAGATGAAATGGGTGTTATTTACCCAAAGAGATCCATAGATTATCAAATATGTTCAAAATGTGAACAGGACAATCCCATTAAATATGAATGAGTGATTTCATACAATCCACTTTAAATGAAATTGGTTTTTATTTTACTGCCATTAAATTTTTACTCTATTTTTTTATTGGAGCTTTGATCTTAGTATGTATTAATAAATTATTAAGCATAATAAACCTTGTCTTTTCAAGATTTAGTAAAGAACAGTTAATAATTAAAATAAAATTTGTTACTAAAGTAATAGTATTTATATTATTTTCGACATTTATTGGTTGGTTAATAACTTTTTCAATATTTTAATGATCTATGAATAAAATATCTAATTTATCAATATTCTTTATTGGATTTTGCTTTACCTTTCTAATTTATAACAAAATCGCATTTGGAATTTCATTATCAATTGGTATTTTAACTTTCTTAACTATTCATAAAAATGCTTTAGCAAGCAGATTAAAAAAATTATTAAAAAAATCTGATATAATTAATTTTGTAATTTTTTTTTTATTTATTATCTCTTTTTTTATTTCTGCTTTTTTATCAATTGAAATTTCCAAGTCTTTTCCTGTAGTATTATATTTAATTTTATTTATTTTTTTTTCATTACTATTGTTTTTGGTATTAAAAGATAAGGAAAAATTGAAAGACTTGCTTTATAAGATTTTGACTCTAAGTTTGGTAATCAACTCTCTATTAATATTTTCATACAATATAAATACCTACAGTTTCTTCGAATTAATAAGGTTTAAAGGTATAATGAATATAATAACATTGCTGACATTCCTTAATTTTTACTTTTACAGATCTAAACTTAATTTCCTGCCTTTAATTCTTTTATTTCCAAATATTTTTATTACAGGTTCTAGCTCTTCAATTCTTGGAATAATTTCTGGTTTTGGATTATGTTTTATTTACTTTGTGATTAAAAAAGTTCTGAAAGTAAAACTCACTAAAGGTCTTTTAATCACTTTTCTATCCTTTTCAGTTCTAATTTTAGCAACTTTTTTCTCAAAAGTTTTACCTAATAAATTTGATTCTGAATCAATTCAAAATTATGAATTTTCTATTCCATTAAAAATAATTGATTCGCATAGACAGTTTATTTGGGGGTTTTCAATTGAAAAATTTAAACAAAAACCTTTTTTTGGATATGGTCAGGATACATCGAATTTTATAGAAGGAAGTCAAAAAGTTATTGGCTTGAAATCAACAGGAGATATGACCTTCATTCCAAGTCACCCCCATAATTTTTTTATAGAGCTACTGCTCGAAACAGGCATAATAGGAACCTTGTTATTCTGTTTTTTAATATTAAGAATTAACCAAGAAGTATGGAATATAAGTTCTGAAGAAAAGTTTAAGTTAATGTTAATTTTTTTTAATGCTTATTTTTGGAGTTCATCATTAGTTAACTTTTCTTTTTGGCAGGGCTGGTGGCAAGGTAGTCATTTTCTGTTGTTAAGTTTAATTTCTTCAAAAGCTTTTAAAAAAAATCATAATACTAGAAGTTAGAATTTTAATAGATCTATATTTTTTATATTTAAAAAAAATTAGAGTCTAATATACTTTTCTTGTAAAGTTTATATATCTAGATTGTTTGGCATAAAAATTGTAGATAAATTTTTGTGTCAAATATTAATAAATTTAATACAAATTCTGAAACATTATCGACTGAGATAGATACAGATATTAATCTTATTTCTAAATTTTCTGCATTATTAAAAAATAAAAACAGTTTCCCATCAGTAAAACGACAAGGCGAAACATATTTTAAAAACAAATATAATACAAAAATTAAACATGATTGGGGAAATCTATTAATGGCTGCTGATGATTTTAAATCTGGAGATCCATTTGGTTCATTTAATAGACTCAGATATGTATTAGATAATGAACCAGAATTTTCTGATGCACATAACCTGTATATTAAAATTGTTACCAGAATAGGCAAACAAGATTTGATTGATGAAGCACTACATGATGCTGTTAAAAATCACCCGAACAATCCTATTTTTTTAAATATGATAGGTAAAAATTTATTGCTAGCTAAAGGAGAGAAATACAAGGCCTTGGAATACATTGAGAAATCAGTAGAAAAAAATCCTCATGATTGTATCTACTGGTTAGATTTAGCTTTCTGTTACTTTGCTGTTAGAAATATAAAAATGGTATCGCTTTGTCTCGCCACGGCACAGAAAATTGATTCAACTAACAAAAGATGTTTTATGTTATCATCTTTAATGTTTCAAGAGGATTCAAAGTATGATGAGGCAATTAAAATACTCGAACATGCATTGAATTTATATCCAAACGACAAAGATATTATTGTTGATTTATCTATGCTTTATTTAAAGCATGGACGAAAAGAAGATGGATTTAGATTATATAGTTTAATTGAATCGACAAATAGAACCAATTTATACCAATTATTTGATCATTCTAAGATGAATACCAAAACAGACCATATAAAGGAAATAAAGGCGATTAAAGATCTAGATAAAAAAAGTTTAACACTAAAGAAAAAATATAAAATTTTAGTTTTCTTAGAACAAGGTTGTGGAGATATATTAAATTTTTACAGATACTTGAAACCTCTTTTAAAAAAAGGACACACCTTGACAGCAGTTACACATCAAAAAAGTATCATTCCACTATTAAAAGAAGTATCAGGAATGGAAAAGGTTAATTTGACTTCTGAAATTGAATATAAAAACATAAAGAATTATGATTTTAAAACTTTAATTTTAAATATACCTTATATATTAAATATTCCCCAAAGCCCCCCCCCATCAATATTAATAAATATAAGTAAAGTTAAAAAAAATAATAAAGAATTAAATACTAAAATTAAAAAACTAATAGATAAAAATAAAAAAAATATTGGTATTTCGTGGAAAGGTAATAAGAGACACTTATACGATGAGTCCAGATCAATAAATCTCAATATTTTTAGTGAAATTTTTAAGAATAATAATTGTAATTTTTTTGTTATAACAAAAGATATTAATCAAGATGAAAGAATTTTTCTAAAGCAATTTAAAAATGTTATTTTATGCGATCATTTGATAAGTGACTGGTGCGACACTGCAATTATTGTATCATTATTGAATGAAGTTATCACTGTTGATACTTCTTTGGCACACATATCAGCAACATTAGATAAGCCAACTAGAATTCTTATTGCTAAAGAACCTGACTGGCGATGGGGAATTAGTGGGAAAAAATCTGAATGGTATAAATCTGTTGAATTGTTAAGACAATCAGATCCAGACAACTGGGAAATAATCATTAACGATCTATCCAAAAAATTAGCATGACAATACAAAGATATTTCTTTTTTTAGTTTCTGGTGTGGCATGACAATTGCTGATTATAAAGATATGCAAATAAAATGGTGAATCATGGAAAAAATTAAATTAGCTATTGCTATACCAACTTTTAATAGATTACAGAACCTTCAAGTTTTATTAGAAACAATAGATTCTCAAGAGTATAGTGAAAATTTAGAACTCAGCCTATTTATCTCTAATATCGCTTCAACCGATGGTACTAGTGAATTTTTAAGAATTGAATCTGAAAAAAGAAATAATTTAAAAATCTATAATCAAGTACAAGATCAAACCATAAAATCAAATAAATATTATTTAAATAAAATAATTTCAACTAATGTTGATTGGGTGTGGTTTATGGGAGATGATGACAAATTATCAACAAAAAATTCTATTCAAAAAGTTTATGAATGTTTAAAAAATAATTACGACAGTAATCTTGAATTTATTCATGTTTGTGAAACTAATAGGTCAAAGAATACATTAAAGATTTTCAAGGATAATGTTTTTAAACTTTGCAATAAATTTGGCTATCACGAGATGTTAGGGTGGATTTCAAGTATCATACTAAAAAGAGAGACCTTTAATAAAGTTTTTGACGATTTTACTAAACTAAATAAGTTTCATTATAATGATTTAAATGATTCAATAGTTTCAGCCTACCCTCATTCCGCATCAATTTTAAAGTTTACTCATAATAAGTTAGGAATTTTTATGGATAATGGATTAGTTGAGCCACAAAACTCAGTTCAAACCCAAGATACAATTCACAGATGGGCGGATGAGAATATGTTGTGGAGATATTTTCATGTTATTGATGATATTGAAAATTTAATAAACAATAAAATTCTTCCAGAAAATAGTCTCAATCTTTCATTTTTTAGATATCACACTTTTTATCTTTGGGATCATTTAATTTATTTGACATTCAAAAGATTACCATCAGCTATTAAATCTTCTAATAATTTAGAAAAAATAAATAATCAAATTCAGTTACTTTCGACAAATTTAAACAGACTTTTAAAAGCACAGAATTTTCTTAAAGATACTAAAGATAAAAAAAATTTAATTCTCATTTTAAGTATGTCTATAAATTATTTAAAACTTTATGTTTCAAATAACTTTTCTGAAGAAATTAGACTTAATTTATTTGAAACACTAACATCATTAATTGCTATTCCAATTTTCCCAAAGCAAATTCATATTGAATAAGATCAATGGAACATTTAGATAAGATTAAAAAAAGAATATCTGATTTAGTAAATCAGTACTCAAGCATAAAATTTGCAAAAAAAAATTTTATTCCAGGTGAAGATTCCATTCAGGTTTCAGGAAAAGTAATAGATCATGAGGAAATTATAAATATGGTTGATGCTGCTCTGGATGGATGGTTAACAACTGGACGTTTCAACAATGAGTTTGAAAAAAAATTATCAAAATTTTTAAATGTAAGATCTTTAATGACAGTAAATTCTGGTTCTTCAGCTAACTTAGTAGCCTTTTCATCATTAACTTCAAAAAAACTAGGCTCTAGAGCTATATTACCCGGAGATGAAGTTATAACTGTTGCTGCTGGCTTTCCAACAACCATAAATCCAATTTTATTATATAATGCTATCCCTGTATTTGTAGATGTTAAAATTGGAAATTATAATATTGATGAAAAATTAGTCGAAAAAGCAATTTCAAAAAAAACAAAAGCAATAATTTTAGCTCATACACTTGGAAACCCATTTAATTTAGATGTTATAATTGAAATTTGTAAAAAATATAATTTATGGCTTATAGAGGATACTTGTGATGCACTTGGAGCAAAATATAATGAACAAAAAGTAGGAACCTTTGGTGATTTTGGAACACTAAGTTTCTATCCTGCCCATCACATTACAATGGGAGAAGGTGGAGCAGTTTTCACAAATAATTTAATGTTAAAAAGAATTGCAGAATCTTTTAGGGATTGGGGAAGAGATTGTTTTTGTAAGCCAGGTAAAGACAATACATGTAAAAGGAGATTTTGCTGGAAACTAGGAGAACTTCCCGAGGGTTATGACCATAAATATATTTACTCAAATACAGGGTTTAATTTAAAAATTACCGATATGCAAGCTGCATGCGGACTTGGACAGTTAAACAAACTTGATTATTTTATTGCAAAAAGAAATAAAAATTTTAATTATCTTTTAGAAAAATTTAAAGAATTAGAAAACTATTTTATACTTCCTGAAAAAACAAAAAAATCAACACCATCATGGTTTGGATTTCCTTTAACAATAAGAAATAATAAATACATAAAAAGAAATGATTTGGTAGACTATCTTGAATCCAAAAACATTCACTCACGTCTATTATTTGCCGGAAATATAATAAAACAACCTTATATGATAGATCAGAAGTTTAGGGTATCTGGCATTCTCAAAAATACTGATAAGATCTTACATGATACATTTTGGTTAGGAGTTTTTCCAGGATTAAATAGTACTATGTTGGATTATATTTTTGAAACCGTATTAAATTATATAAAGACAAAAACAAAGTTTTAATTTTAAGTGATATCATCTATTATAATATTTTATAAAAAAGAGAATTAATTTTGAAAAAAGTTTTAAGAAATATAAGAGTTGTCGAAAAACTAACAGATAACGAACTAAAAACAGTTCATGGTTCAGAAGAAGTTGAAAATAATCAGACAAAAAATAATAAAAATACAAAAACTATTAATATTAAGAGAAACTTTGATTATGAAAACGCCTTTATGCTATCCGCACCAGTAAATAGAATTGGAAAGTTCGTAAGTAGGGTTGAACTTTATAATAAAACTAAAAATCTACCAGGTGAGATTATAGAATGTGGTGTATTTAAAGGTTCCTCATTATCTCAGTTCGCCAAATTAAGATCTCTTTATGGACATTCATCTTCAAAAAAAATTATTGCCTTTGATACTTTCGGCAGCTTTCCTGTAGAGTGTGATAATGAAGATAAAAAATATCTTAAAAAATTTATCAATAAAGCTGGCAATAATTCAATAGAAAAAGAAGAATTAATTAGAATTTTTAAAAAGTTGGGTGTTGATGAAAATTTAAACCTTGTAAAAGGTGATATTCTAAAAACATTACCAAAATTTCTAGAGTTAAATAGTCATATAAAAATTTCATTATTACATATAGATGTTGATACTTACAAACCAACAAAGTTGTGTTTAGAATTGTTATACCCTCATGTTGTAAAAGGAGGAATAATAATTTTAGATGATTATGGTGCTTTTCCTGGTGCTAATAGAGCTATAGATAATTTTTTTAAAAACAAATCAAATATAATTGAAAAACTCTCATACTCTAACGCCATAAGTTATGTCGTTAAATAAGTTTTTAGAACTTCTGAAAAAATCTGATTTTAAAAAGCCTCATGCAAATTATTTTGTTGATCGATCAAAAAAAATTTTAATTATCTCTGCTAGCCTTAATGATTTCATCATTCATTGTTGTATTGCAATTATGTTGAAAAAAAAAGGACATAAAGTCACGATTTTAATTGAGAATATTCACAAAAAAAAAAATAAATATAAAAATAACCAAATTAAGCAGATTCTTTACTATGTTCGAAATATGTCTATTACAATTGAAGAAAATAATAAGAAAAAAGTATCTAAAAGTTTAATTTCAAAAAAAATTAATAATAAAATTTTAAGACAATCTGAAGAAGATCTTCAAAGAATATCAAAAAATCCAATTTTGAACCTAAATAAATTTAATCAGAAAAAAGAATTTAAAGCTATAACAAAATCAAACACACAATTTGCGATTAGATTTAATTCTTTTATTAGGAAAAATAAATTTGATACTCACATAATTGACAGTGGCTCATGGGCTCAATATGGAATAGCATTCTCAATTTTACGAGAAATGAATAAAACAGTTACATGTTACGGATATAGAAATGATACTAAAACCATACTAATTTCTAATAATTCGCCTTTTAATCAATTAGATGTTGAAAGAGCCTGGAAAACTTCAAAAAGAAATATAAATATAAGTAAAACTAAAAATATTGAAAAATTAACCAAAGAAGTATCAAAAAAAGAATTTTATACAAAGGATGTATTTCTTAATTTTCATACAAAAAATCCTTTAGAAAAAAGTAAAATTTATAAAGAATTATCATTAAATAAAAAAGATTACATTATTTTAATTCTTACCAACTTAGCATTTGATACCACTGTTTTAACAAAAAAAACAAATTACTTATTTGATTCTCATTTTGATTGGCTTCACAAAACACTTGATTATCTTAGAGTGAAAAAGAATTGTTATATTATCTTAAGACCACATCCAGCTGAAAAACTGACAAATTGTAAAATGACTTGTCAAAAATATATTAGTAAAAATATTAAAGGTTTAGAAAGTAATTTTATTATTTTGCCTAGTAATACTAGTATAAATACTTATGGCTTAATTGAAGTGGCCGACTTAGGGTTGGTCTATTCATCAGATATTGGATGGGAAATGATAATAAAAAATAAACCGGTTATTTCAGTTGGCAAAGGAGCTGCTTGGGGTAAAAATATTCAATTTGAACCAAATTCACTTGATGAATATTTTAGGAAAATTGATTTTTTCATAAAGCGAAAAAACTATTGCATATCTAAGAAAAAAATTAACAATGGAAAAAAATTTTTTAAATTTTACATAGAAGAAATTCCAAAAGAATTTCCTTTCCCCTTATTTGATCATTGGACGGAAAAAACTTTTAAAAATGTTTACTCATTATTTAATGGGGCATCAAATAAGAGATATAATAAAACTTTTGAATTATTGAGTAATTCTAACTTTCAAAAAAGAGGTTTGATCGGTAAGATTAATTAAAAACCACTTCATCATATTTTGGGAGGTTATTTGGATCAATTCCGAGACCCTTCTTAAGCAAATTTTTATTTCTAACTCTGTTGAACTTCTCTTCAGTACTTCTTATTAAATCCTTACAAAAATAATCAATCATGATGCCTTTATTTTTTTTTCCTATCTCTTTTAATGTAAAAGATTGATTAGATTTTTGCATTTTTATTAAAAACTTTGCTATCTCATACTCAACTTCAATAATGTTACCATATTTAATACTACATAAATAAAAATCATCTTCATATCTAAACCTTGCTTCATCACTGACCTTAAATGATGACTGTTCAATAATTTCTCTTATCTTTTTTTCATAACTTATCTTAAATGGCACAAACTTTCTAAACGATTTTCCATGAATCTTACCGTTTATTATAGGACCAACCATTAATGGATCACTTCCATTTAATTTTCCTGAATATGCTTTAGCATCTACTCGACATCCACTATTGCAAACATATCTATAATCACATTTTTTGCATTCGTTATAAGCTAATGAGCCGTCATGCCAGTTTCTTAGTTTTTTATATTGTTCAGATAAATCTATATCATCGTTAAAAACATTACCTAATTTCTCAGAAGACAAATGAACACATGATCTTATATCCCCATTCGGCAATATATTTAATCGATGCCCTCTTTGGGTTGGGCAACCTCTTCCGACAAAATCTGCATATTTCTCAAGGTCTCCAAGTAAGCATAATGGATAACTTACAATTGTACTAACATCAATTCCCAATTCATCTCTAGCTTTAAGTAACTGATCCAAGCAATCAAGTGCTGACTGCTTAGACAAGATGTTAGGATTTTCATCATCAGTATTTTGATAATCAACTTCTGTTTCATAATCTGGGCCTACGATTCTTGTAGCAAATATTCTTTGACACCCAAGTTTACTTGCTAATTTAGCAGTATCGTAAACTTGATTTTTATTTGAATTATGAACAACCATATTAGCACTGACTCTAAACCCAACTTTCACAGCATCTTCAATACCAGTTGTTATTCGCTCAAAAGCATTTTTGCTGTTGACTAACTTATTAGTTATTTCTGGCACATGAGAGGGCAAACTTGTCAAAATATGATCACAACCTGAATCAAATAATCTTTTAAGTCTTTCGATTCTTTTAGCTTTAATTGAAAGATTACTATTAATAGAGGTAGAAATATTATTTTCTTTTAATTTTTTATTTAAATAAAGAAGCATTTCAAAATTTGCAAAAGCTTCCCCACCTGATGAGATAACATGAAAAACCTCAAAATTAACAAACTGTCTGACAAGATGATCTATCTTTTCTACATCAAGTTTTAAAGAGCCCATTGATAGGTCTCTGTCAAAATTAAAACAATACACACATTTTTCATTACAAATGTCTGTAATTTCAAGATCTACAGTTGTAGGTGTTTTATATATCCTTCTTGGTCGCATAAAATTCATAAAATAATGTAAAATTAACTTTTACATACAATCTGCATTAAAGAAAAATCTCCATCAGATACTTTAAGTTTTTTAAACTCAATTACTTTCAGACTACATTCTTTTAATAATTTTAGAATAGATTTTTTTGAAAAAAAATTTACGTGTTCATGCCAATGTTTTTTATCTCTGAAAGATTTCCTTTTATTCTCAATGTCTAAAATCAATTTTTCATAGGGAATCTCTATATATAAAATTGTTTGTTTTGTCATATTTTTTTTTATATCATTTAGAGTTTCTGATGGGTAAGATACATGCTCCAGAACATTACTACAAACAATCAAATCATAAAAATTTTTATTAAGATCCTTTTTTCCAATTTTACTTGCTTGCTTGATAGGTTTTGAATTACCTAAATCATAAACATGAAGGATTTTATTATTATTTTTAAAGGGTGAATTTTGTCCTGTATCTCCTCCCCAATCCAAAATTGATAACGGTAATTTGACATGCTTAGCAATAAAACTTTCTACTTTATTCATGTATGTAATGCCTTTTTTCAAATCTTTATTTCTTTTTTTGTAATCTTTTTCATACTTTTGTCTTAGTTCAGTGTATTTTTTACCCCTGTAATTAGAGTATAAATTTGAAAGCTCTTTTTCTGAAAATCTGATATCTAAAAATAAAAAATCACACTCAGGGCATAAAAGTGTATTACAAATTGAGTAAGTTTGCCCAGCTTTAATTGTATTCAACCCCCAACTTTCATCTATTTTAATTTGTTTCCAATTAAAGACTCTTTCTGCTAAAAAGGGCATTAAAATCGCAGGGGTGTTTTTCAAATTTCTTGAACCACAACAAACACAAAATTCTGCTATTCTTTCTTTATTAACATTTTCAAGTTTTGAGCTTAAATTTTCCATCTATTTATTCTTGTCTCATTGAATAGGAAATTTTATCAAGAGAATTGTTTGTTAGTTGCTTAAGTTCTTTTATTTTTAATAATGGAGTCATATCTTCAATTGGAGCTGACATCATTCTTCCGTCTTTAAGTTTAAAGGCAGAGCATTTGGGAATCAATTTCTCATCTTTTTTGACAAATATCTCATAAATTATTAATTCATCGTTGTTAATGCTCTTCAGTACTTTTTTATTCAAATCTGAATATTTTTTTATAGAATATGATTTAATTCCAATTGCTTTTGCAATTTTTGAAATTGAAGATGTCTCCATACCAGATTCTTTATTAATACCTACAAATCTTCCATCGAAATAGTTTTTTTGAGTATTCCTAATTGAAACATACCCTTGATTATTAATTATAAAAATCTTGGCTTTACAATTGTTGGTTTTTAATGTTTGCAGTTCTTGTAGGTTCATCATTGCACTGCCATCACCTTCATACAAAAATAATTTTTTTTTTATCATTGAACTCGCACCCAAAAGTGCAGGAAAACCATATCCCATTGAACCCAAGCCAGTGGTTAAAAAAGTTTTTTGATTTTCTTTATTTTCAAAATGAGTATAAAAAACTTCTATGCAAAGCCCTGAACTTCCTGTAACAATTGTACTATCTGGTGGAATTATTTTTGATAGAAACCTCACAGTCTCGTAGATACTCATATCTGGCTTATCACTAGTTTCACTTTTTCC
>MDTB01094408.1_pt1 | contig 17910 bp, 18 predicted proteins | sample 811161 | NCBI WGS metagenome assembly MDTB01 (sample SAMN05326650, study PRJNA326480) | marine metagenome | isolation source: seawater | place: Mediterranean Sea | collected 2009
GGAGGAGGCGTCATATCTCCTTCCATACCTGGAGGAGGCGTCATATCTCCTTCCATACCTGGAGGAGGCGCCATATCTCCTTCCATACCTGGAGGAGGCGCCATATCTCCTTCCATACTTGGAGGAGGAGGCATTCCATCGCCATCTAAATCCTTTGTATTCTCTGAACCTGGTGGAGGCATGTTAGACTCTATACCTGATGAAGGTTCCATTACTTCCTGCATAGTGGTAGGCGCATCCATTCCTGTTGGTGGTCCATCAGGTGGTCCATACATATCTGTCATTGCAGTATCAACAGCATCTCCGGCTGCATCAAAAGCATCCATGGGATCCATGCTAGGATTAGTTTCCATAGCTTGTGTAAAAGACTCTGTTGCTGAATTAACCATTGTATCGACCATTCCGGGATCAGCTCCCAATTCTGTCATCACTGTTCCAGCAGCTTCAGTTGCAGCTGACATCGCATCTGCGGGAGAACCACCATTTGATAAGGTTGACTCATAAGCGTCTATAGCGGCACTACCCGCCATTTCCGACATATTTTCAAGTTCTGGATCCATTTCCCCCCCCTAGATAAATGTTAACTTCAGAATAATATTTATTCTCTTATAGCTTTATAATAATAGATAAGATGGTCTTTAAGATCAAGGAAAATATTGTAAGTAAAATCGCTAAATAATTAAAAAATTATTCCTAAATATGAAAAATTTAACAAACCACATGATTTTAACAAGTCAAAAGAAGAACTTATAATTTGGTACCTAGCATTCACTAAACTTGCCTCAGCTTGAGTTAGTTCTTTTTGAGCATCAAGAATGTTTAAGGTGGTTTGAGTTCCTACACCTGCTTCTTTAACTACACCTTCCAATGCGACTTCATTTGATTCTACTGATAATTCCAACGCATCAATACTTGATTTTAGACTTTGAATTTTTTTCCATGAACTTTTTACTTCATGTTTTAAATTAATTTTCTTACTTTCAATTGATTTTAGTAATGAAACTGAATCATTTTTTGATTTTTCTAAATTATAAAAATTATGCCCTTTATTAAATAATGGAATTGACATCTCAGCACTAACTTCATAAGAATCTTTTTTTTCAATTGTTCGTGAACTTTCAAGTGATCGACCTAAACTTCCTGTTATAGAAAACTCTGGAGCAAAATTAAGTTTATTTTTACTTATGTTTATTTTGGAATTAATTAACTCGTACTTTAATTTGTTTAATTCTGGGTTATTTTCTAGAGCATTATCTATTGCACTTTCCAAAGATGATGGTAAATTAGGAAGTTGTCCAAACTTTTCCCAGTCAACTGGGTTGGATTCTGTTATTAATTTTTTATCATCTGAATACCACTTTATATTTGGCTTCCTTCCAACTACTGCCCCAAACTCAGAAATGGATATTTCAAGATTATTTTCGGCCTCAATTCTTTTCGATATTGCATCAGCATATCTTGCTTTCGCTTGAAAAACATCGGTCTTAGTTACATCCTTAAATTCAAATCTTTGTTCAGTTGCTTCTAATTTTTGTTTTAAATTATTTTCATTTTTGGTTGCCACATCTAATAAAAAATAATTTTTTAATAAATCGTAATATGAATTAGATGCTCTTAATAATATATCTTGTATAGTTGATTTATTCGAAAATTTTTCTGCGATTAAAGAGTTTTTTGCTTGTTTATAATTGAGAAGTTTTGTTGCTCCAAGCGGTTGAGATATGTCAATGTCAAAACTACTTGGATTCAGTGCATTTCTGCCGTAGTTGTTTGTATCAGGATAAGATTTAGAAATTGTTTTTCCTTGACCTACTGAAAAATTTACTGATGGAAGAAAATCAGTCTTTGAAATAGAGAGTTCTTTATTTTTTATTTGTAAGTCAAGATAACTTTTTTTAATGTCTGGATAAAAGTTAAAAGCATCTTTAAGGACTAAATTTAATTCCTCGGCATTAACTGTGCAAACATAAAAGAAAATTCCAATAAAAATAAATAAATTTTTTTTTATCATTTTTTGGTTATAAAGGTATAATTTAGATAAAGAAAGTAGTAAAAAACAAAATTAATTTTTCCTTTATTTTGTATTTTAAGTGTACTATATCTTCATTTACATTTCGGGGAGTAGCGCAGCCTGGTAGCGCATCTGTTTTGGGAACAGAGGGTCGCAGGTTCGAATCCTGTCTCCCCGACCAATTTTTCATTTATTTAAGATAAAAAATTTTTTTTTTCAAGAAATTATGTTAGTTTTATAAAATTTAGACCTATTTCAAAAGATTTTATATGAAAAAATTTATTATAGTTAAAACCTTTTTAGTCCTTTGTCTTTTTGTTAATCAAGTATTTGCAAACTATGATATGGCCATAAATTTTTTCAATAAAAAACAATTTAAAGAGTCAATTGAGGAATTTAGAAAAGTAATTGAAAATAAAAACTCTAAAAAAAAAAAATCAGATGCATTGTTTAATCTAGGTGTTATGTATGATAATGGTTATGGAGTAAAAATAAACAAAGATAAAGCGTTTAATTATTATATGTCAGCGGCAGAAATGAAACATAAAATTGCACAATATAACTTAGCGTGGATGTATTACAATGGTGATGCTATTGAAAAAAATTTTTTTGAGGCGTTTAAATTTTACAGATTATCTGCAGAGCAGGGTTATAACAAAGCTCAATATAATTTGGCTAATCTTTTTTATTATGGAGATGGTACTATGAAAGATTATATTAAGGCATTTAAGTGGTTTAAGATTTCGTCTATGAATGGTATACAAGAAAGTAAAGAATTTTTAAAAAAGCTTGAAACGGTAATGCATTTAGATGAGGTAAAAAAGTCAGAAATTACAGTGACTGAATGGTTAAAAAAACAAGGCGCAAAAAAATAATATTCATTGTATAAATAGTACGTATTGTCAAAATAAATTAGACAAATGTTGGACAAAATATATTATTAAGGTTGTCCTCCCATTTTTTTAAAAAAGCGTTATTAATTTAACGCTTTTTTTTTACACCTGTATATTAAAATTTTTCTATCATAATAAATAGTCCATACATTCGAGTTTATTCCAAACACGCTGTAAGTTTCGCGAAAACTATTTTCTAATATTATTTCATTCTCGCCGAAATGAACGATTTTGTCATATCTGTAACCACTTTGATTTTTTATTGTTTTATTTTCCAAATTAATAGTTTTAGAAAATATTTTTTTTGTACTTAATTCTTTCTGCTGATTGTAAATAAAACAATCAATGTTAATTTCATTAGACATTGCTAAAGTAGAAAAGGTAATAATTAACAAAAAGCAACTAAATTTCATTTTCTTAAAATATAACATTCTAATTTAAAAGTCATTAATTTTGGCGACCCCGGTACGATTCGAACGTACGACCTACTGCTTAGAAGGCAGTTGCTCTATCCAGCTGAGCTACGGGGCCAATTGATTTAAATACTGTTAGTAAAAAAAAACCTAAAAGTATAAGAATAATATTTAATTTTTAAAATGATACAAAGATTATTTTTTTTTAACAAAATAATATTGTTTTCTTCTTAAATTGGAATTATTATTAGTATTCAAATCTTATTCTTTGTATTTAAAAATTAACCTATTTTAATAATTATAAAATAAATTAAAAAAGAGTAGTATGTTATTTATTGTTAGAATTTAATGATTTATTTTTTTTGTTTTTAAATGATAAATCTTTTTTTAGAAAATAACTTCCTGTAATTCTTAAATGTTTAATTATGGTTGTTGTACACAATCTTAAATACAATTTATCTCAATAAAAAGCTGTTTACTTATGAATATTGATTGGGTAGTAGTTCTGGGTTTTTTTTCGGCTTTTTGCACTACCATAGCGTTTATTCCTCAGGTCTATAAGATTTGGAAAAGTAAAAGTGCTAAAGATATTTCTTTTTTAGCATTTGCAGTTTTTATTTGTGGAGTAATAGGTTGGCTTTTTTATGGAATTCTTAATGACGATTTGCCGCTAATCTTTGCTAATTTTATTACTTTTATCCTAGCTATAATGATTTTAATAGGAATTATAAAATATAAATAACATTTTACTTTAAGCTGGAATATGCGAATCTTAATATATGATTAATTTTTTTTTAAAGATTTATAATTTTTTTTTGAAGAATGCCCCATTATTTATTCTCTTATTTTTATTTTTTATAAACATTCAACTTTTTTTTACTAGAAAAATGTTAAATGAGATTTTAAATAATTTCTCCTTAATTCCTTAAATTTATCAATTTTGAGTTGTAATTGATAATTATTATCAATATAGTGATTATGATAATTATTATCAAATAATATCTTAATGTTTAAATTATTTTTTATTCAAACTATTCTTTTATCTAAATTTGTTTTAGCTACAGAAGTAAATTTGTATACTTCAAGACATTACGATGCCGACACTGATTTATATAAAATTTTTGAGAAGAAAACTGGTATTAAAGTAAATATTTTGTCTGGTACTGGCAAAATTCTTGAAAAAAGAATTTTGGAGGAAGGGAAAAACTGTCAGGCAGATATATTTATTGCGGCTGATGCAGGTAATTTGGGTTCTGCTGAGTCTAAAGGACTTTTTAAAAAAATTGATTTAAATACATTAAATAAAAAAATTCCTGAAGTTTTAAGATCTGATTTTTGGTATCCAATAGCTAAAAAAGCTAGAGTAATTTTTTACAATGCTGAAAACTTTAATCCTAAAGATTTAGAAAATATTAGATACGAGGACCTATCATCTCCAATCTGGAAAAATAAAATTGCAATTAGGCAATCAAATAATATTTATAATCAGTCATTGGTAGCTTCTATTATAGAAAATAATGGTGTAGAGAAAACCAAAATATGGCTTAGAGGGTTTGTTGGTAACTTCTCTAGAGAGCCTCGAGGAAATGACAGATCACAAATACTATCAGTCGCATCTGGAGAGTCCCAATTAGCCATAGCAAATACATATTATTACGGTCTAATGTTGTCTGGTCAAAAAGGAGAAAATCAAAAGGCTGCTGCCAAAAAAGTAAAAGTTTACTTTCCCAATCAAAATGATAGAGGAGTTCATATTAATGTTAGCGGCGGAGGAATTTTAAAATATTCTCCAAATACTAAAAATGCTGTAAAATTATTGGAATTTTTACTTGAGCCGGAAGCCCAATCTCATATAGTCAACAATACATTTGAATACCCAATAATAGATGGTGTCAAGCCTCACAAGTTAATACGAAAACTTGGATTAAATTTTAAAGAAGATCGGACTACTAGTGTTAAATCATTTAAAAAATTTCAGTCTTTATCTCTACAATTAATGACTGATGCAGGTTGGAATTAACAATTGATTGCTCCTAGTAAAGTTTTAAATTATAAAAGCTTGTTGTACTTGAATTCGCTTTTCGTTTCTATCGTAGTATTGATGCCCTTAGCTATTATTTTCTTGAGTTTCTTTGGTGAAACTTCATCCTATTTCAAACTTTTAAAAGAGACTTTTTTTCTAGATTATATTATGAATACAACAATTTTACTTGTGGGAGTGTGTTTGGTATCCTTATTATTAGGAATTATTTCTGCGTATTTAGTATCTTTTTATACTTTTCCAGCTGTTGGTTTTTTTAAATATGGTTTAATTCTATCCTTTGCAATTCCACCATATATATACGCTTATTCATTAAGTTCTTTCTTTGAAAACTATGGTACTGCCTACTCAATTCTTAACTTTTTTTTTAGAAATAATATAACCAATTCCTTGATACCAGATGTTAATGGGTTTATTGGATGTATTATTTCTTTGTCATTAACTTTATTTGGCTATGTCTTCATTTTAGCGAGAAGTTCATTTATTTTTCAATCTCAAAACTTAATCGAAGTGGGTAAAAATTTGGGTTTGTCCACAAAACAAATTTTTTTTAAAATAATAATTCCTTCAGCCAGACCTGCATTGATTGCAGGAACTGCATTAGTATCAATGGAGACAATTTCTGATTTTGGAACAGTTTCTTTTTTTGGTGTTTCTACTTTTACGACTGCAATTTATAATTCATGGATAAGTTTTGACGATTTAAATACAGCGAATAGACTATCATTTTTTTTAATTTTTTTTATTTTATTCTTTTTTTGTATAGAAAAAGTTTCTAGAAAAAATGCAAAATATTATAACACTTCAGGTCAAAGTTCAGATAAAAGATTAAGAATTTATAAATTAAAAGGTAATAAGGGCGTTTTTGCATTTATTTTTTGTGTAGTTTTATTTTTTATCAGTTTTATTTTTCCTGTAATTCAAATGTTATATTGGACTTTCAAGTTTCCAAATTTTATTTCAGAAATAAATATTCTAGAACTAAACATTAACGTTTTATTTATTGTTCTTGCCAGTTCCTCTATTATTATTTTGATAGGATTTTTGACTAATTATACCAACAGAATTTTTAAAAATACTCTATTAAATTTTCTTTCAATTTTTTTAATTTCGGGCTATGCTATCCCTGGTGTTATACTATCAATATCTTTAATAACTTTTTTTTCAATAGTTTTTAAGTACACAAATATTTCAATTTTATATTTGGGTTCAATTTATGCTTTAATTTTAGCATATTTTATAAGATTTTTTTCGATAGCTTTCAATGGTATAAAATCAAGCTATTCAAAAATTAATAAATCAATAGATGAATCTGCTTATTTAATTGGCATTTCAAAATTTAAAACTTTCATCCTAATTCATTTACCAACTTTAAAACAACCTGTTACATTAATTGGTGTTTTAATTGGTATTGAAATTTTAAAAGAGCTTCCAATTACATTAATTTTAAGACCATTTAATTTTGAAACTTTTTCAACATTAGCTTTTTCATATGCAGAACAGGACTTGATTGAAGCAGCAGCATTCCCGTCAATTTTTCTCATTTTCTGGACTACTATATTTATTTTAATATCTTCAAAGATTTTTTTATCAGAAAAAAAATAAATCATATATATATTTAGTTATGTCTTTTTTTGAATTAAATAATGTAACATTTAAAGCTAGTAAATTTGATTATGTAAAAAACGTCTCTTTTACAATTGAAAAAGAGGGCGAGATAATATGTTTATTAGGACCATCAGGTTCCGGAAAAACAACAATTTTAAGGACCATTTCTGGTTTAGAAAAAGTTTATGACGGAAAAATATATTTGAAAGATAAAATAATCTCCTCCTCTAACTTTAACTTAGAACCAGAAAAAAGAAATATTTCACTATCATTTCAGGAAAATTGTCTTTTTCCTAATCTCACGGTTATGGAAAATATTAAATTTGGTATTAGATCAAACAATAATCATTCAAAAAATATTGATTTGAAAAAAATTATTAAAGTTCTACATCTTGATAGCATTTTAAATAAATTTCCTCACGAAGTAAGTTCTGGAGAAGCACAAAGGGTTTCATTGGCAAGATCAATAATAATTAAGCCTGATTTACTACTTTTAGATGAACCTTTTTCTAACATAGATCAAAATCTAAAAGATGAACTTCATCATCAAATTAAATTAATTTTAAAAAAATTAAAAATATCAACTATTATTGTTACACATGATACAAACGAAGCTTTTTATTTGGCTGATAAATGTGGGATAATTTTTAACCAAGGTTTATTACAATTTGACAAGCCTTACAATATTTATCATTATCCATCCTCAAAGGAGGTTGTAAAATTTTTAGGTAGAGGAAGTTTAATTTCAGTAAAAGTAGAGAAAAAAGACAAATTAAAACATAAAGAGTTAGGAATAATTAGTGGAAAGCTTGTTAACTTTCATAAAATTGGCTCCTCTGTTAAATTACTTGTTCAAGCAGACGATTTAGAACATCACGATAAAAGTAAACTTAGATTTAAAGTTGTTGATATTATATTTAGAGGTACTCATTTCATTTATATTTTGAAGTTAAAAAATGATGAGCTATTACCAGTTTTTGTAAAATCACATCATAGACATTTACATAAAATTGGAGACGAATTTGGTATCAAAACACCTATAACCATCAAACATTTAGTTTGTTTTTAGATTTTGTTTATACTATAAATATTTTACTATTTAAAGTTTATTGTTATGTCAGCTTACAAAGAATTAAAAGAAATTTTCCTTAAAAACTCAATTTTAACAGATATTGATAATATTCTACAATGGGATCTTTCAACTATGATGCCAAAAAAAGCTAGAAAAAATAGGGCAAAGCAAATGTCTTTTTTAAATAGAATGAAGTTTGATATGCTCAATAATAATACAGTTGTTAAACTTTTTGAACAGGTTGATATCAGTAATTTAAATTTTGAAGATACATTAAATTTCAAACAAATGAAAAAAGAATTTTTATATTTTAGAGCTTTACCAAAAGAACTTATTGATAAAAAAATACTGATTTCTACAAACTGTGAAGGAAACTGGAGAAAAGCAAAAAAAGAGTCAAAATTTAATATCGTTAAAAATGATCTTGAAAAATTAGTTAATATAGTCAAAGAAGAATCAAATATTTTATCGGATTTTTATCAATGTAGCCGATATGATGCGATGTTAAAAAAGTACGAAGAATCTTATTCTTATGATGAGATTAGAGTATTTTTTAATGAGTTAACTCCATTTTTGCAAAAAGCATACAAGACAGCAAAAGAAAAACAAAAGCAAAAAAATTATTATCCCTTGACCGAGAGTTTATCAGAAAAACAACAATTCTCTTTGGCTCATTTTTTTATGAAAAAACTTGGATTTGATTTTGGGAAGGGCAGATTAGATATTAGCCCTCATCCTTTCTGCGGTGGAGGTATTGATGATATAAGAATAACTACTAGAATTGATAAAAGTAATACTTTTTCTTTTTTTGAAGCTATTATTCATGAAACAGGTCATGCATTATATGAATTGGGACTTCCAACCAAATGGAAACATCAACCTGCGGGTAAATCAGGCGGAATGGCACTTCACGAAAGTCAATCACTGTTTTACGAAATGCATGTTTTTAAATCAATTGAATTTAAAAAGTATTTTTCGGCAATTTTAGAAAAAAAATTAAATTTAACAGGAAAAGTTTGGGAAGCAGAAAATCTCAATTTAATTTCAAACCTTGTTAATAAACAATATATAAGAGTCGATGCAGACGAAATTACTTATCCACTTCATGTGTTATTAAGACTTAACATAGAACATAAGATTATTGAACAAGATTTAAAAGTTTCAAATCTTCCAGAAGTTTGGAACGAAGAATTTAATAAAATATTCAATTTTAAAGTAAACAATGACTCGAACGGCTGTCTTCAAGATATTCATTGGTTTACAGGAGATTTTGGATATTTTCCAACATATACTCTTGGAGCTATGATTGCAGCACAGATTAACTTCTCAATTCAAGAAAATATTCCAGATTTTAAAAAACAAATTTTGAGAGGAAACTTTTCAATTTTAAAAAAATGGTTGTCAAAAAATATACATAAGAAGGCTAGTTTTTTTAATACAAAAGAAATTATTAAACAGATTACAAATAACAAATTAAAATCTTGTTATTTTATTGATTACATAACTTCAAAATATTTAAATTAGTTCGTTTGATTTAAAGTCTTTACATGTGCAATTGCTGCACTAGTATTTTCCTTAAGGTTATATCCCCCCTCTAAAATTGAAATAACTCTACCAAATGAATATTTTCTCGAAATTTCAAGCACTATCTTTGTTAATTCAATAAAACCTTGATCAGTTAAATTAAAACATCCCAATGGATCGTTTTTTTTACCATCAAAACCCGCTGAAATTAAAACAAATTCCGGCTCAAATTTATTTGCATTAGGTACAAGAATTTTTTGGAATACATTTATTATGTCTCTATCCTGTGTTCCACAAGGTAAATGAACATTAAAATTGTAACCTAAACCATCGTTTATCCCTTTTTTTTGGGGGGATCCAGTTCCAGGATAAGCAAATTGATCATGTGTGGAAAAAAATAAAATACTTGGATCATCATAAAAAAAATATTCAGTAGAATTACCATGATGATAATCCCAATCAACAATTAAAATTTTATTAATTTTAAATTTTTTTTGCAAATATTTTGCAGTAATAGCTATATTATTGTAATAACAAAAACCCTCTTCTTTGCCTGTGTTTAAAGCATGGTGACCAGGAGGTCTGATTGCACAAAATACATTGTTTACTTTTCTCATCATTACACTATCCACTGCAGATAAACATGTTTTAACACCAGCCAATGATACCTCATGGGCTATGGGATGATTAATAGAAATAGAATTGATATGTTTGGATGAATGGATAGTTTTTATCCATTTGATGACATCGTTGGAAAAATGGGCAGTATCCACATTAGCAATTAATTCATTTTTTTTAATTGCTTCATCAATAAACTTAATTCTTTCTGGACTTTCAGGATGGTTAGGAGAAATATGATGTTTGAGAAAAATTGGATCAATCATTATTTTTGTTAAAAGATATTTATTCTTTAATAATTTTTCAGCATTTAAAAATCTAAAAAAAAGTAAAAAAAGTGATAAAAAAAAATATCTTACAAAATTTCTTTTTTTCATTTTATTAGTTAAATTTGACTTAAAATTTATTAATATTATTTATGTGCATAAATTATCTTGCTTCGATTGATAATTTCCATTCATTTATTTCTTTATCACTTCTCATACAACATGATGTTATTGGAAATTTTTTTTGTTGTTCTAGAGATAATCTTGAGTCTTCAAAACTTGGTTGTACATACATTACACATCCAATGCTATGAATTATTCCATTATTTGCTGAAATATCTTCAGTAATCACAATCATATCTTTGACATGAATATCGTCACTTTTAAATAATTGTATTGGTTTATTGCTAACTGTCTGTTCAGTAATAGCAGTATTAGTTAAATCATTACTTGATTTACTTGTTGCAAGTATATGATCTAAAATAATATTTTTTAAAAAAAACTCGTCACTGAGTATGGAATTATTTTTTTTTTCCAAAGCTTTAAAGGCATCGTTATTAGGAGCAAAAACAGTCCAATTCCATGGTAATTTTTTATTAAGAATTTTATCTACGCCTGATATTTTTAGATATTTAGTGAACTCACTTAATTCTTCCTTATTACTTATGGTTTCAAATATTGACAAACCCTTTGATATTGTTTCATTGGCAGAAAAACAAAAAAAATAAATATATAGAAATATTTTTGCAATAAATTTTAATGAAGATGTCATATTTAACCTTTTTACAAATATAATAGTTGTGATTTGTCTATCATTCAAGATTTAAAATGAATTATTATCTTAAATATTGTCGTCTGAAATTATTTTCTTAGCTAAACCCAAATCCTTTTCATTAACTAAGATTCTAACTGGAAAAGCAGTAATGTTTCCTTCAATTGAACTTATAAATTCGTCAAAAACAAGAAAATCAATAGAATTCTCTTTTAACCTATGTTTCACCCAACTAATGTAGATTATTTCATTACTTTTAATTAAAACTTTCATTTTTGGATTTTAACGCCCATTTCAAATATTTTTCATTTATATGATTTGAGTCAAACTTTACTATGAATGGAATAGAGTAGGGATGATTTTTTTCAATAAAACTAAAAATTTTTTTATCATTTGTAATTGATTTAATAATCAAACCAATTTCATTTGTTGATTTTACCCTGTTACTTTCTAAATAAAAACTCTCAACGTTGTTTATTAAATTAACACATACTGCAAGATTTTTTTCTAATAATGACTTAGCCAAATTTTGAGCTTCTTTTTTTGAACCACAAAGAGTATAGTATATATGAATTTTTTTCATTAAATTTAGTTAATAAATAGTTTTATAATAAAATTTAGTAATTTTATTCTTATATTAGATATTTAAATAAATCTCTATCAATTTTAAATTAGAAATTGTAATAAAATATGAATATAGCAATTAACATAAAAAACTTAGTTAAAATTTATAAAAATGATTTCCAGGCCTTATTTGAAATAAATTTAAAAGTTAAAACAGGAGAAATATTTGCTTTACTCGGACCAAATGGCGCTGGAAAAACTAGTCTAATAAATGCCGTATGTGGTATAATTAATAAGACTTCTGGTTCAATAGACGTATTGGGCTACGACAATATCAAAGAATACAAAAAAGCAAGAACTTTGATTGGTTTAGTTCCTCAAGAACTTACAACAGATTCTTTTGAAACTGTAATAAATACAGTTAGATTCACCAGAGGACTTTTTGGAAAAAGACAGTCTCCTTCCCATATAAAAAAAGTTTTAATTAGCCTTTCGTTGTGGGAAAAAAAAAATTTACAAATAAGAACTTTATCAGGTGGAATGAAAAGAAGGGTCATGATTGCAAAGGCTTTGTCTCATGAGCCCAAAATTCTCTTTTTAGACGAACCCTCAGCTGGGGTTGATGTTGAACTAAGAAAATCTATGTGGAGAAATGTAAGAAAACTCAGAGATAATGGAGTTACAATTATTCTTACTACTCATTATATAGAAGAAGCTGAAGAAATGGCGGATAGAATAGGAATAATTAATAATGGTAAATTAATTCTCGTTGAACAAAAAAAAAAGATTATTGATAAATTAGGAGAAAAAAAATTCACAATAAAATTAAATAAAGAATTAATTATTATTCCAGATGTTTTAAAGAAATACACCCTTAAACGTAAGAGAGACAAAACCTATGTAACATTTAAAACTAACAAAAAAACTAATATTAATCAATTATTAAATGATTTAAAAGAAAACGACATTTTTTACCAAGACATTGATGTTAAAAAGAGTTCTTTAGAAGATATATTTGTTAAACTTGTGGGTAAAAAATGAACTTTATAAGTATTTTTGCAATTTATAAGTATGAAATGTCAAGAACTTTTAGAACAATTGGACAAAGTTTGATTTCTCCTGTTATAACCACAATTCTTTATTTTATTGTTTTTGGTTCTGCTATTGGTTCACGTATAGATGATATTTATGGAATAAACTATGCATCTTTTATAATTCCTGGTTTAATAATGTTAACAGTTTTAAGTCAAAGTGTAGCAAATGCATCTTTTGGCATTTATTTTCCAAAATTTACTGGTACTATTTATGAAATACTGTCAGCACCTATATCTTTTTTTGAAGTTGTAATTGGATATGTGGGGGCTGCAACTTCTAAATCTTTGTTGATAGGAATTATTGTTCTCCTAACGTCTAGTTTTTTTATTGAAATTAAAATTGCACATCCTTTTTGGATGATTTTTTTTCTCATTTCTACTTGTTTGGCTTTTAGTTTACTGGGTTTTATAATAGGAATATTGGCAGATGGTTTTGACAGATTACAATTAGTTCCACTGTTAATAATTACACCTTTAACATTTTTAGGAGGAAGCTTTTATTCTGTAGAAATGCTTCCGGAATTCTGGCAAAATATTTCATACGCCAATCCAATTTTATATTTAATAAGTGGTTTTAGATGGAGTTTCTATGAAATTTCAGATGTTAGTCTTGGCGTAAGTATAACATTTGTAACAATATTCCTATTATCATGCTTGCTGACAATATATTATATATTTAAAACAGGATATAGATTAAGAAACTAAATTATTTGAATAATGCTAAAGCGTTATTTAAATAGTTCTCAGACTTCTCAACATTTCCTAACTCAAGTGCTTCTTTGCCTTTAGATTTCAGATTCAATATCTGAACTAAATCGTCATTAGACAATTTATCAGCGTAAATTTCTAATTTAGACTCAATTTCGGCCATAGATGAATATGGACAAGAATATGAATTTACAGAAAAAAATAAGATTAAAGAAAATAAAATTGTTTTCATGGTATCACTCCTTTGTATTTATAATATATATTAAATTAAATATAAAAATCTACATTTATTTATCATAGTAGTAAATATGACTGAAATTAGTTTTAATTTTGATAATACTTATACGAAATTAAATGATTATTTTTTTTCAAGATTAAAACCTATTCCTGTTAAAAATCCCACAATTGTAATTTTTAATAAAGTTTTAAGCAAAAAATTAGGGATTAATCTCTATGATTGCAATCAAAGTGAATTAGCAAAATATTTTTCTGGAAATATATTGCCAGTTAAATCTGAACCAATCTCTCAAGCTTATGCGGGTCATCAATTTGGACATTTTACAATGTTAGGAGATGGTAGAGCTATTTTAATAGGAGAACATATTTCTCCTTATGATAAAAGATATGATATTCAATTTAAAGGTTCAGGAATTACACCTTATTCGAGAACTGGTGATGGAAGAGCAGCTTTAAAACCCATGATAAGAGAATACTTAATAAGCGAAGCAATGTTTTCGTTAAATATTCCTACATCTAGAAGTCTGTGTGTTGTTGCAACTGGAGAAAATATTAATAGAGAGAAATTATTACCTGGAGCAATTTTAACAAGAGTTGCCAGCTCTCATATAAGAATTGGTACATTTCAGTATGCTTATCTAAAAAATGATCATTCATTACTTAAAGAGTTATTTAATTATACGTTAAGACGACATTACGATCATATTAATAAAAATAATAATGTTGTTTTAGAGTTTCTATATGAAGTCATGATAAAACAAATTGATTTAGTGATCAATTGGATGAGAGTAGGTTTTGTTCACGGTGTAATGAATACTGATAATATTGCTTTGTCAGGAGAAACAATTGATTATGGACCTTGCGCATTTATGAATACTTACAATCCCAAAACTGTATTCAGTTCCATTGATTACATGGGAAGGTATTCTTACCTCAATCAAAGCATAATTATGCAGTGGAATTTAGCTAGGTTTGCCGAAACTTTAATTCCACTTATTGATGAAAATAAAAAAAAATCAGTTAATTTGGCTTCAGAAATCATAGAAGAATTTGATAAAATTTATAATAAAAAATGGTTGTCGATGATGAAAAAAAAATTAGGATTATTTGGAAAATTTAGTGAAGATAAAGAAATAGTGAACGGGCTATTAATTTTGATGGAAAAACACTCTGCTGATTTTACAAATACATTTGCATTTTTGAAATGTAAAGATTTGCCCAAAATTGATTTTTTTAATAATTATGCATTTAAAAACTGGCACAAAAAATGGAAAGAAAGGTTAAAAAAAAATAATCGAAGTGAAGATGAAGCATATGGACTTATGAAAAGTGTCAATCCAGAAATTATTCCCAGAAATAAACTTGTTGAAATAATTTTAGACGATGTCAGTAGTAAAAATTTTAGTTCAATGAATGAGTTTATAAATGTTTATTCTAAACCATACGCTATAACTGATAACATTAACAAATACCAATTTGAAAATATAACTGATGATAAAGGTTTTCAGACTTTTTGCGGAACGTAGTTTTTATATAATTTAAATTATATGTTTGACTGGAAGATTTATAATTGTTCTTTGTGAAAATTGGAGTCACATACTGGTATTAGTAAAAAAGTGAGTGAAGATCTAAAGAACACCTGTCTGACAAAAAAAATATCAAAATTTTGCATTATGCATAGACCCATTAAGCCTGTCCTTTTAAGTAAATCTTTTGATAATAGATCAAAATCTCAAATAGAGGAGATAAGAACTGAAAGATTATCAAAAAAATTACTTTTTATAAAAAGTTTTTGTAAATTTTATAATGTTCTTAAAATTTCGTAGTTATAAAATTTACATTTTGATATAAATATTTTTTATGTTTACTTTATAAATACTCAATTAATTTTATTAAACTATGTTTTAATAACAGGTTTGTAATTTTTACTTAAAAAATATTAAATATTATGAGATACATCACCAAGATGTTTCGTTAAAATCATATTTTCTGAATAATCAACGGGAACACCAATTATTGCGGGACATTTTTGGTTAAAGGCTTTTTTAAGTGTTGGTAAAAAATCATTAGCTGAATTAACTTCTTTACCCCACATATTAAAGGATTTAGCTAGTTGTGAAAAATCAGGATTATTAAATTGTAAATCTGAATGTTGTCCGTCAAACTCAACTGCCTGTTTCCATTTTATAAGTCCGTATTCTCCATCTAACCAAACTACCGCGACAATATTTAAATTTTTTCTTGCTGCAGTTTCTAATTCTTGTAGGTTCATAAGAAAACCTGCATCACCGTTTATAGAAATTACTTTTTTTTCTGGAAATGCCATCTTTGCTCCTATTGAACCAGGCAATGCGAAGCCCATACTACAAAAACCGTTGGAAATAAGACAGGTATTTGGATTATTACAATTAAAATGTCTTGCGACCCACATTTTGTGAGCCCCAACGTCTGAAATTAAGATATCGTCATGATTTAAAATTTTTCTAATATCTGAAATTATTCGTTGAGGTTTCATAGGAAAACTGTCGTTTGAATTATATTTATTTAAATCTTTTAGCATCTTATTCCTAAGAGAAATTCTTGTTTCCTTTTTAAAAAGTGGTAAGTCTCTATTCTTAACTCTTTCAATTAGAGATTTATTCAACTGATACAAAGCGCCTGCTAAATCTGAGATTATCTCAACATTAGGTAAATAGTCTTTATCAATCTCAGCTGGAGTGTAATCAATGTGAATAATTTTTTTATTTTTTTTATTTTTTCTATTCCATGTTGATGGACTATACTCTACTAAATCATAACCTATGGCTATTACCAAATCAGACTCATCAATTGCAAGGTTATTATAATCACCACTACCCAAACCTATTGTGAATAATGAATGCTCATCCTCATAAGATATAGCACCTTTGCCCATGAAAGTGTTTATTACCCCAATACCCAAATTATCCACTAGTACTCTTAATCTGTGTGACGCTCTTTTTCTAATCGTTCCATTACCTGCTAATATAATTGGATTTTTTGATGTTAATATTAAATCTAATGCTACATCTATCGCTCTGTAATCAGCTGCAGGTCTTCTAACTAGAATTGGTTTTATCGGTTTATCATCAATTTCTTCTTTTGCTACATCTTCTGGTAATTCTATTACTGAAACACCAGGTTTCTCTGTTTCTGCTAATTTAAATGCTTTTCTTATAATTTCTGTTATACTTTTTCCGGAAAGTATAGATTGTGACCATTTTGAAATTGGTTTGACCATGTTAATCGAATTCATTATTTGATGACTTTCTTTATGAAGTCTGTTTGTTGAACCCTGACCAATAATAGCTACAACTGGAGCTCTGTCCATATTAGCATCAGCTAAACCGGTCATAAGATTTGTCACACCGGGGCCTAATGTAGATAAACATACACCTGCTTTTCCAGTTAAACGACCATATGCATCCGCCATGAAAGCTGCTGCTTGTTCATGTCTACATAAAATAAATTCAATCTTCTTGCTTTTTTTTAATGAGAGCATTAAATCCGCATTCTCTTCACCAGGAAGGCCAAAAATTCTAGTTACACCTTCTTCTTCAAGACACTTGATAAAAAGATCAGAAGCTTTCATAATTATAGGTTTAAGTAAATGTTAAAAGATTATAAGAATATATAAACAGAATTAGATTAATATTAATAATTATTTTTTTAAAAATTAATCACACGAAATCAAGATTAACAAAAGATGAATAATTAACTCATTTTTGGTTAAGAAAGAATAAATATAGTGTAGATAATTATAATATTAATCTTAATAAAGGAATTGTAAAAATGGCTTGGAATACACCAAAAATATCAGAAATCTCAGTTGGATTAGAAATTAACTCTTACGCTTGCGCTGAGAAATAAATTTAATTAACGTTACATTAAAGCCTAGCAAATATGTTAGGTTTTTTTTTAAATTACATTAAATCAAGATTAACAAAAGATGAATAATTAACTCACTTTTGGTTAAGAAAAAATAAATATAATATCTATAATAATAATATTAATATTAATCTTAATAAAGGAATTGTAAAAATGGCTTGGAATACACCAAAAATATCAGAA
>MDTB01097209.1_pt1 | contig 17910 bp, 18 predicted proteins | sample 811161 | NCBI WGS metagenome assembly MDTB01 (sample SAMN05326650, study PRJNA326480) | marine metagenome | isolation source: seawater | place: Mediterranean Sea | collected 2009
GTGCCGCGCGGGCCGCGCAGATATTTGCGGCCTGTGGCCGACAAGAAATCACAACCGATGGCGTCCACATCTAGCGGCAGTTGACCAATTGATTGGCAGGCATCCAGCAGATAGGGAATTCCATGCTGGCGGGCGATTTGGCCAATCTCGGCTGCTGGATTGATCAGGCCGCCACCGGTTGGAATATGACTGATCGAGATCAGTTTCACGTGCTGGTCGATCATGGATTGCAGGCAATCAAGATCTAAAACACCGTCGCTGTCAGCGGGGATCACGTCAATTTTAACACCGCATTGGCGGGCCCGCTGCAAATAGGCGATCAGGTTAGAGCCATACTCGGCGTGGCTGGTTAAAATCCGATCGCCGGGGCCAAGGGGCAGGGCGTAAAAAACCATATCCCAGGCCCGCGTGGCGTTTTCGATAAAGGCGATTTCAGAGCTTTTTGCGTTTAGCAAGCGGGCGCTGGCGGTATAAAAACTCTCTAACGCCGGCTGCTCTGCCGCAGCTGTTTCATAGCCCCCCTCAAACTCCTCGCGGCGCAGATAGGCATAAAGCGCGTCCGCGACGGCGATTGGCATTAGTGAGGCACCGGCATTGTTCAGATGAACGACCTGCGCGGCTGCACGGGTTTCCGCACGGGCGCGGCGTAAATCAAATGTGCTCAGGGTCATCTTGACCTCCCAATTTTTGCAACGGGCTGTGGCCCGGGCGGCGCGACTGTCCGGCAGCCTGCCTTAATCTGCGGCGATATTTGTCTCACGCTGCTGAGCGACAACCAAGTCGTGCAGGCGCTGTAGGCGTTTATCGGGCATCGACATGGCGTTTAGATGATCAACGGTGTTGACCAAATAATCGGCGCATGGACCAAGAAAGCCCTCAGCCTTGGCGATAACGTCGGCCATTTCTTTTTCATCGACGGTGCCAGCGTAGCGCAGATGGTCGCGGCGGACCACAAAGCCAATTGCTTTGATAGGGTCACCGTTTTCGTCGCGGCCCTTTAACCACGTTGGCCGGTAGGCATCGGAAACCATTTCCCGGCGCCAGATGATATCAAGCTCCCGCTCAACAATTTGCTGGGGGATGCGAAACCCAAGACCACGGCAGCAACCGCCACGATCTAATCCAAGCATCAATCCTGGCTGCTCAGGTGATCCACGGCCCATATTGGTCCATAAACAGAAGCTTCGATGGTAGCCGTAAACGGTCATATTGGTGCGCGCCGAGAACTTAATGGTCGGGTTCCAAATCAACGACCCGTAGCCGAACAACCAGACATCACCTTCGGGCCGACCCCTGGGAAACATACTTTGCCGAGAGGCAATGAGCGCTTCTTCGCTGTTGATGTGAAAGCTGTTTCCATGCGCCGCCGCATGCGCTTGCATACGTTGCCGAATTTCTCCCGATTGGATGCTGTCACGGGTGAGGATAGGAGGCTTTTGGGGGCGCTTTGGGGTCATAAATTTAGGTCTTCCACAGGCAAATGTTCAGTTTAAAATTAGGTAGCACATTATTGCGTTTTTCGAGCGCCCAAAACTTATTTGCGACGCTGGAGATTAAGCTCGGGTCCATCACTCAAAATGTGCTACGATGGCAAATATTTCGTCGTTTAATCGGCAACAGAATTTTTACGAAAACCAGATTTTTCCTTGATACCAAGGACCAGTAGTATACTTTGATGCTAGGCTTTCCGAACTAATTGAAGGGCTTTTTAGATGCAAAACCACGAGGAAACACATAAGAAAGCCCTGAAAATTTTCTCCGCAACTGTCGCCCAAATTCTTGGTGAAGACGACAGTGTTTCGCAGGAAGTACGACGTGCCGCGGATTCAAGCAGTTATGAGGATCAGTTAGCAGCTGAGGCAGCGTTCGATGCGTTGCCGCCCGAAAAACGTGCGGAAATTAGCGGTTACGCGGTCGAACTCGCGTTGGTTGAGCGGAAACGTAACAGCAGTGCCGTGAGCAATGGCAGCGATGACGCCGCCCCAGAAGCGGCCTCTGAAGGCACCCCTGAAGCCGCTATTGAAGATGACGAGGAAGCCGAGCCGCCGTTCTTAAAATCGGCTGAAAGCGAACTCGGCGCCCGATAACCTGACACGCCTCTGACGTGCTAATCAGCTTGCGGTAGTTTTAGCAAAGGCGGCAATCTGATCAGCCGAGGCCTCGGCTTGATATTTGGCTTTCCAGTCGGCATAGGGCATGCCGTAAACAATTTCCCGCGCCCCCTCATAGGCGATTTCCAGGCCATGAGTTTCGGCTTCGGCCACATACCATTTCGATAAACAATTGCGGCAAAAACCGGCCAGGTTCATCAAATCGATATTTTGCACATCCTTGTTTTCATCAAGATGTTTCAGCAACCGGCGCAACACCGCTGCTTCGATTTCAGTTTGGGTTTGTGGTTCGATTTTGGGTTTCTCGGACATCACTCATTCCTCCGTGGTTAGCGTTAACATAATCACTGTTGGCGAAATGTCATCAGCTACAGTTATCGCTGAGGGCGGCGGCGGCTAAGCTTTTTTCAACAGCATTGGCAAAGCGGTCGGCCCACGCCTCGGCGGTAATCTGGGTGGCGACCAAATCTTGCCGAAACTCAACCACAAGCGACGGTCGGTGTGGGCGCTCGCTGTGATGATTGACGGTAAAGCCTTGCGGGTCTTTGCCTGAATAAGGCTGGTTTTCACCGACGAATATATCGCCGTCTTGCTGCATGGTCGTGATCATATGCTGGCTTAAACGAGCGTCTTGATCATACAAAAAGCCAATGTCCCAGGGCCGCTTGTGACCATTTATGACCGGTGTGAAGCTATGCAACGATATCAGGATGGCTGTTTGGCCGCGCTTTTCAACAGCCGTCATCGCCGTCTCGATTGCGGCATGATATGGCCAAAAAATCTCGTCAACGCGGGCTTGCCGGTCGGCGCTGGTAAGATCTTTATTGCCTGGCACATAGGTGCCATCCGAGATGTCAGGAATTGATGACGGGGCGGTTGGTTGTCGGTTCAAGTCGATCACCAAACGCGAAAAGCCGGCGCAGACAGCCAAAGCATCAAACCGCGCCGTCAAATAAGCGGCAATCCACGCGCTGCCGATATCGATGCCGATATGGCGATCCAATTCGGCTTGCGGTAAGCCAAGATTGTTCAGCGCAAGTGGCACTTTGTTGCTGGCGTGGTCAGCAACAAAAATTAAATTGCTTGCGGCGGTGGGATTTAAAATCTCAAACGCGGCGGAATCATCCGCCGTCAAAAGCTTGGCCATAAGTTTGATCTCAAAGACTGTGGGCGCCGAGGATTATCTTGCATGTTCCCTGCCGGCTGTGAAGTCGCATTGCATCATCATGCAGCTTGCACCGACCGTAGCCAAATTCTAGGGTCAGCCTGCGACCGTTCAGGGAAGGAAAATATGGTGGATCAAAGAGAGCCGGTTTTGCGGCAAATTTTTGCGGCAGCGCTCGCAGCGGCTGATCCGAAAACCTGCTTGGCACCGGCAATGGCTGACTTATTGGCAAACCCGCCAAGTGGTCGTTTGCTTGTGGTCGGCGCCGGCAAGGCCAGTGGTGCGATGGCGACGGCATTTGAAGCGGCCTGGCTGGCGGCGCACCCGGACAGACCCATCGACGGTTTGGTGATCACCCGTTACGACCATAAGGTGGCAACGCAGATGATTGAGGTTGTCGAAGCTGCCCATCCGGTGCCAGATCAGGCCGGACTGGCGGCCGCTGAACGGATGTTGGCGCTGGCCAACGGCCTTCGCGCCGGTGATCTGATGGTTGCCTTGATTTCCGGTGGTGGCTCGGCGCTGCTGTCGCTGCCGGCGGCAGGTGTCGGTTTTGCCGACAAACAACGGCTCACTGACGCTTTGCTGCACTCAGGGGCGAATATTCATGAAATGAACTGCGTGCGAAAGCATTTATCGGCGATTAAAGGTGGCCGATTAGCAGCAGCTGCCTTCCCGGCACGCAGCCTGGCCTATGTGATCTCCGACGTGCCCGGCGATGATCCGGCAACCATCGCCTCCGGGCCGACCGTTGCTGATCCGACCACCCTGGCGATGGCCGCGGAAATTTTGGCGGATTATAAATTGACCGTGCCGGCAAGCATAGCTGAGCAACTGAGAACCGGCGCTGAAACACCGAAGCCTGGGGATAAGGCCCTTTCCGGCAGCCAAGCGGTGATGGTGGCGACACCGCAAATGGCGTTGACGGCGGCGGCGGCGGCGGCACGGGCAAACGGCTATACGCCGATGATTTTAGGTGACGCGATCGAAGGTGAGGCTCGCGAGGTCGGGCAAGTCATGGCCGCCATTGCAGCGCAAGTTGCCCGTCATCAACAACCCCTTGCAGCACCGGCGATTCTGTTATCAGGGGGCGAGACCACGGTGACTGTGCGCGGCAGCGGTTGTGGTGGCCGCAATGTGGAATTCTTGTTAGCGCTTGGCTTGGCGTTAGATCAGCGCGCCGGTGATTGCCGTGATCGAATTGCAGCGATCGCGTGTGATACCGATGGTATTGATGGGGCGGCCACTGTGGCCGGGGCGTATTTGCCGGCAGATACCGCGCGGCGGGCCAAGGATGCCGGTGTTGATCTGAGCAGCGCTTTGGCAGGCAATGATGGTCATGGCTTTTTTGCAGCCTTGCAAACAGCGGTGATTACCGGCCCAACGTTAACCAATGTGAATGATTTTCGCGCCATCTTGATTGACCGCCAGGCCAATTGAGGACGGCTGGTATCCATGTGACATGCGCTGGTTTAACCTTACCTAAACGCGCATTGTCGGGTACAACCAATAATATGAGAAGAATGCGTAGTACGAAAATCGTTGCAACTTTGGGGCCCGCCGTTTCAAGCGAGGCTGAGATTGCAGACCTATTCCATGCCGGCGCCGATGTGTTTCGGCTGAATTTCAGCCATGGCACCCATGACGAGCATCGCGACCGTTATCAGGCGATTCGCAATATTGAACGTGATACCGGCCGGTCGATCGCCGTGATGGCGGATCTGCAGGGACCAAAATTGCGCATTGGGACATTTTTGGATGCCGCCATTGAGCTTACGGCAGGGCAAACCTTTGCGCTCGATTTGGATTCTGCGGCCGGCAATTGTCAGCGGGTAAACTTGCCGCATCCGGAAATTTTTGTAGCAGTGACCATCGGCACTGAACTGCTTCTTGATGACGGTAAAATTCGCCTGCGAGTTGATGACTTAACAGCTGAGCAGTTGACCACAACAGTGCTGACGGGCGGCCGTTTGTCGGATCGTAAAGGCGTTAATGTGCCAAACGCCGTATTGCCGATTTCCTCTTTGAGTGACAAGGATCGGACAGATCTTGAGTTTGCGCTGACACTAGGTGTCGATTGGATTGCGCTGTCGTTCGTGCAGCGGCCAGCAGATGTTTTGGAAGCCCGCAGGTTGGCTGGCGATCGGGCCTCTATTTTAATTAAGCTGGAAAAACCTGCGGCGATGGACCATCTGCCGGAACTCATCGACATGAGTGATGCCGTCATGGTGGCGCGTGGCGACCTTGGGGTTGAGATGCCGCCGGAAATGGTGCCGATCCTGCAAAAACGCATTGTCGCAATGTGCCGTGAGCAAGGCAAGCCGGTGATCGTCGCGACGCAAATGCTTGACTCCATGGTGACAGCTCCCGCGCCGACTCGCGCCGAAGCCTCGGACGTGGCCACCGCAGTTTACGATTCCGCAGACGCTGTGATGCTGTCGGCAGAAACAGCTGCCGGTGATTATCCCGTTCAGTCGGTGGAAATGATGAACCGTATCATCGTCGAAGTGGAGCGTGATAGCCGCTACCATGCCATCATCGCGGCCAGTCATTCGGATCCACAAGCAACCACTTCCGATGCCATCACCTTGGCCGCGCGGCAAGTTGCAGAAACCATTATGGCCGCCTGCATTATTACCTATACGACCTCTGGCTCGACCACCATGCGGGCCGCCCGCGAGCGGCCGCAGGTCCCGATCCTGTGTATCACCAGCACGGCCGGCACCGCCCGTCGTTTAGCCATGGTTTGGGGGGTGCATGCTATTCATATTGCCCAAGAACAGCGATTTTCCGCCGTTGTTGCGCGGGCCACTGAATTAGCGCGTCAGGAAGGCTTTGCCAGCAGTGGTGATAAAGTAGTGATCACTGCAGGGGTCCCGATGGGAACCCCCGGGTCCACCAATGTTCTGCGCATCGAAGGCATTCGGTAAACAGCCTATTCGCGGCCAATAAAGCGTTCCGTGAGCCGGCGCTCACGCTTGGTTGGCCGGCCACTGCCCGGGTCGCGGGCCGCCGGTGCAGCCTTTTCGGCGGCATCAACGGCAGTTTCGGTCGGCTTTTGCTGCGGCGGTGCTAAGTCTTTGTACAAGGTTTCCGCCTCACCGGCAGGGCCACGTCTACGGGCCATTGCAACGACCTCGATGACCCGAATATCGCTGCCTTGCGGAAATGTCAGCACATCGCCAACGCGCACCATCTGGTGGGATTTTGTAACCAATCGCTTTGACAACCTGAGCCGCGAACTTGCCAGCATTTTGTTTGCCAGGCCGCGTGATTTAAAAAACCGCGCACACCATAACCACTTGTCAAGCCGCTGAGCCGTCGCGTCCGGATCAACAACCCAGTTCATCACTTCAACTTCAGGCGCGCCAAAACAGCAAATGGCGAATTTGGGTCAACCTTGGGTTCGGCCCGGGGTTTGTTTGCAGGTTTTTTCTGAGCGCCGCCGCCGCCATGACGTTTCGGCTTGCGCTTATCATTACGGCGTTGCTGTGGTTTGTCAGGATGTTTTTGGGTGCCGTCCGCTGCCGCGCCTTCGGCAGTGACCGCAGCGGTTGCATCGCCGCCGCCGGCTTGGGTGTTGTCGCTGCTGGCTGTCGCCGCCGGTGCGTCGCCGTCGGCGTTTTTGGCGGTTTCTTTTTCGGCTCGCTTTGGCCGTGGCCGCTGCTTGCCGCGTTTTTGAAACAACGGAGCCTCGGTCTCGGCCTCTTCAGCGACTTTATGATAGCCAAGGTCGGTCAAAATAAGGGCCATTTCAGCGTGGGTTGCCCCCAGCAAAGACAACATTTCTTCGGTAATCTTGAAACGCCCTTCGCGGGCGGCCTTGCGCGTTGCCGCTGCGACCCGTTCAAGCATATCAAGACGGATGGCTTTGCCTCCAAGGCGGGCGAAGCCGATGGCCAGATCAAAGCTGACGGGAATGTTTTGATCGCGATCGACGGACACCCGACCATCGGGGGGCAGCGCATAGGTTTCGCCTGTGAACGCTGACCAAAGACGGGCGCACATTGCAATTGCTTTTGGTTTCAACAAGTCGCTGACATAGATGGTTTCGGTGCCAAAACGCAGGCCGGTTTGACCCAGGGCGCGGCGTTCATCTTCGCTCAGTCCTTTTATCAGGTCGGCGACATTCTTGTAGCTGACGGCGCCAAGGTTTTCTAAGGCCTGATAAATAATCCCGCGACCACCGCCGTTGATGCTGTCGCCGCTGGCCGCTTCCTGGAGTTGCAACAGTCGTGGTGCATCATTGGCAATTTGTGTTTTCAACCATTGCATCAAGCGCTGTTCAAGGCGCTCTCGTCGGTCAGCTTCAAGCAATTCCGAGCAGATCAGCTCAAGCCTAGGGTTAAGCCGATCATGGCCTGCGATCAGACGTGCAATCCGGGCTTTTTGCCAGACCAAACCATCGGTTTCATCAAAGCTAATGACACCGTCAGGTGCGTCGACCAAGGTCGCCACCCGCCGATCGAGCTCTTGCGGTAAAACCTGCCGCGCTGCCGCCAGCACAATTTTATCGCGGTCATTTTCACCATCATCGGGGAAAAACAACAGGCCGCGCATTTCGCCAACCCGATGTCCTTCGACGATTACTTCACCGTCATTTTTTATCGCCGCCACCAAATCCTCGCGCTCTGTCAATTTTTGGCTAAGCACCGCTGCCCGGCGATCTACAAAACGTTCGGTTAAACGTTGATGCAAAGCGTCGGAGAGGCGATCCTCGATGGTCCGTGCTCGTTGTTGCAGTTCCGCTGGATCATCAACCCATTCGTTACGATGACTAATATAGGTCCAAATGCGCACCTGGGAAATTCGATTTACCAAAGTATCGATGCCGCCATCGGTTCGGTCCAAGCCGCTCATCTGATCATTTACCCATTGGCTGGGAAGTCGTTCGCTGCCGGAGGCGAGATATTGGAACACCTGGGCAAGCAAGCGCGGATGGCTGTCGGTCATGTTTTTATGGAAGTCAGGGATCTGACAGACATCCCACAGCAGCCGAATTCGTGCCGATGATTGCGCTAATTCGAGCACCTCAGGAATCCGCGACAAGCTGTCAAGTGCACGTTGATCTTCGGCCTCGCGTTTGCGAATCAGCCCAGCCTCATTGGGCCGGTCATCGAGGCTGTATTGCAGGTCACGGATGGAATTGAAGCTAAGCTGTCGATTCCGCCAATATACGCCCTTAATCGGGTCAAATTCATGGGCCTCAATGGCCATCACCAGATCTTCATCCAGGCCATTTAGCTCTGCGGTGACACCAAAAGTTCCATCATTCATATGGCGGCCGGCGCGACCGGCAATCTGGGCCAGTTCAGGGGCCAGGAGTTTACGCGGAAACCGGCCGTCGAATTTTCGATCGGCGGCAAAAGCGACATGATCCACATCCATATTCAAGCCCATACCGATTGCGTCGGTTGCAATCAGGTAGTCAACTTCGCCGGCTTGATACATCGCAATCTGGGCGTTTCGGGCACGCGGGCTGAGGGCACCCATGACAACAGCAGCGCCGCCACGTTGACGGCGCACCATTTCGGCCAGCACATAAACATCTTGCACGGAAAAAGCGACCACGGCGCTGCGCCGCGGCAAGCGCGTGATTTTGGTCGCCCCATCATATCGTAGACTGGAAAACCGCGGCCGGGTTATGACCGCCGCAGTCGGCACCAATTGCTGCAAGATACCTCGGATTGTCGCCGCCCCGAGGAACATTGTCTCAGCGCTGCCGCGGGCATGCAACAAGCGGTCTGTGAAGACATGACCGCGCTCGGGGTCGGCGGCCAGTTGAATTTCATCAATTGCCAAAAACTCGACACTGCGGTCCAGCGGCATCGCTTCAACGGTACAAATAAAATAGCGCGCCTGCGGCGGAATGATTTTTTCTTCACCTGTGATCAGGGCGACCACGCCTCGACCTTTGGCGGCGACAACACGGTCATAGTTTTCGCGCGCCAACAAACGCAGCGGGAAACCGATCATGCCGGTGCTATGCCCAAGCATCCGTTCTATCGCAAGATAGGTCTTACCTGTGTTCGTTGGGCCGAGAACAGCGGTAATGCGGGATTGTGAAACCGACGTAGTCATACCTCAGAATTAGCCTGTGCGGCAGATTGGGGCAAGGCTCGCGAGGCGGTAAATTTTTTTTTGACATTTTTCGCCGTTTGGTTCATTTAAACAAATAGCGCCGATTTGAGATCCAGCTTGCGGGCGCTTTATAAATACGGCTAAAGAGGGGTTCGTAGCCCCAAACGTCGAAACGTGATGGGGCTTTTTTTATGCCCGCAATCAGCAGGCGTTTCGGTTTTTCCATCTTTAGCCGTTGTTTTCAACCCGAACTCGAAGCGAGTTCCGCTAAAGAGGAGACGACCATGACCACAGATAGCACCAACCCAGAAACCTTGGCCCTACATGCCGGCCATCGTGCTGACCCGACAACAGGGGCTGTTGCAGTCCCGATTTATCAAACCACCAGTTACCAATTTGAAGATAGTGCCCATGCCGCAGACCTGTTTGGCCTGAAGCAGTTTGGCAATATTTACACCCGCATCATGAATCCGACCTGTGATGTGCTGGAAAAGCGCGTTGCGGCAATCGACGGCGGTGCCGCTGCTTTGGCGGTGTCCTCGGGGCAGGCTGCAACGGCATTGGCCATTCAAAATATTGCGCGGGCCGGCGATAACATTGTCAGTTCCACGGACCTCTATGGGGGAACATGGAATTTGTTTGCCAATACGTTGAAGGATCAAGGCATTGCGGTTCGCTTTGTTGATCCGGCCGATCCGGAAGCTTTCGCCCGTGCGACCGACGCGCGAACCAGAGCCTATTACGCCGAAACCTTACCAAACCCGAAACTACAGGTATTTCCGATCAAAGAAGTTGCCGACATTGGCCGCTCGTTTGGGATTCCCTTGATCGTCGATAACACCGCAGCGCCAATCCTTTGCCGGCCATTTGATCACGGTGCCGCCGTGGTGGTTTATTCAACCACCAAATATATCGGCGGTCATGGCACCTCAATCGGTGGCTTGATCGTTGATGGCGGTAATTTTCCATGGGAAGATTTTCCAACCCGGCAACCTGCCTTGAACACGCCAGATGCTTCCTATCATGGTGCTGTTTGGACCGAAGCCGTTAAGCCGATTGGGCCGGTTGCCTATATCATCAAAGCACGGACCACATTGCTGCGAGACCTTGGCTCGGCGTTGTCGCCGTTCAATGCTTTTCAGATCATTCAGGGATTGGAAACCTTGCCGCTGCGAATCCGAACTCATTCCCAGAATGCGGCCAAGGTTGTTGAGGTTCTTCAGCGTCATCCGGCGGTTGAACGTGTCATTTATCCCGGGGTTCAAGACGGGGAGTTTAAGCGCCGCGCCGAGACCTATCTGCAAGGCGGTTTCGGAGGCTTGGTTGGTTTTGAGCTGAAGGATGGTCACAGCGGGGCACAATTTATCGATGCCTTGAAGCTGTTCTATCACGTGGCCAACATTGGTGACGCCCGCTCACTGGCGATCCATCCTGCAACAACCACCCACAGCCAGTTGTCGGCAGAAGATCGGCTGGCAAGCGGGGTGTCGGAAAAATATGTCCGCTTATCAATCGGCATTGAGCATATCGACGACATTGAAGGTGATCTATTGCAAGCTTTGGACGCCAGTTCGGCGCAAGCGGCAGCGGCTGAATAACCGCTGCTGGAAACACCATCGGCAAAGCGCTGGCGGCACGTGTCACCGGCGCTTTGTTGCTTCTGGCGCCGACCTAATCGTCGGCGGCGTCCATGGCGGCAGACTGCAATGTGGCCGCCGTATAGGGCCGGTCATGGGTCAGCGACGGCACTTTTCCGCGTGCTTTATTGACCGCCGCTAAGTCAATTTCAGCGGTAATCACGCCGGGTGCGTCGCCGGCATCGGCCAACACTTCGCCCCAAGGTGCGACAATCACCGAATGTCCGTACGTCTTGCGGCCTTCGGCGTGTTCGCCCGTTTGTGCGGCGGAAATAATGTAACAGCCATTTTCAATCGCCCGGGCGCGCTGCAGCACATGCCAATGAGCTTCGCCGGTCACTTTGGTGAAGGCGGCCGGGGCGGTGATGATGCCGGCGCCTGCTTGCGCCAGGTTGCGATACAGATGCGGAAAGCGAATATCATAGCAAATCGTCATCCCCAGTGGACCCCAGGGCGTCGCTGCCAAAACGGCTTCCGTGCCGGGCTCATAGGTGCCGGATTCGCGATAGGTAGAGCCGTCGCCGACCTGCACGTCAAACATATGGATTTTTGAATAACGGGCGACGATGGCGCCATCAGGGTCGATCAAATAGCTGCGATTAGACAGCTTTTCGTCGCTCAGCTTGATCGAGATCGAGCCAATCAATAACCAAGTTGAGAGTTCGGCCGCCAGCGCCCGAAAAGACGCGAGGACGTCATGCTCGGCTTCTGGCTGGGCGGTTTGCAACGCAAGCTTCCGTTTCGGCTCAAACATGCCGACAATTTCAGGCGTGGTGATTAAATCAGCGCCGCGAGCTTTGGCCTCGCGGATCATCGGGCTGATCTCACGGATATTGTCTGCAGGCTCACGTTTGGAATTTGTTTGTACGCAGGCGACGGTCAGTTTGCTCATGCGGTCCTCCGTTTTGGGCCTTGCCGGGCGTTAATTGCCGGCGGCCAACAAACCATCAAGCTTGCCAGCAGCGTTTAATGCGGCCAGATCGTCCGAGCCACCGACGTGCTGATCGTTGATAAAGATCTGCGGCACCGTTCGCGCACCATTGCTACGATCACGCATCTTCTGGCGTAAGCCAGCTGTTTCATCGACATCATATTCGATGAAATCGACACCCTTTTCGGTCAGCAACGCTTTGGCGCGATAGCAGAAACCACAGAGCATGGTCGTATATATTTCAACTTTAGCCATTTCATCTCTCATTGATGGTTACAGCCTGCCGGGTGGACCCGGTCTAGCATGTGAAGTGTTAAGGGTTTCCGCGTCAATCGTCTAGGGCATTGATGATTTTTAAGGCACTCGTGCAAGGGTTAGTGCATCAACCTTAGCCGCCCCGGCCTGCAGCAATGTTGCCGTGACGGCCGACAAGGTCGCCCCGGTCGTGTGCACATCATCGACCACTAAAATACGGCGGTCAGCGATTAACGACCGTCCGGCCGCAGTCACTCTGAAAGCACCGGTTACATTACGATGGCGCTCCGCCCGGCGTCGTTGGCCCTGTGATGGGGTTGCTCGAATGCGTCTCAAAATCAATTGATTAAGGGGTGTTCCATGGATCTGTGCAATATGCTTGGCAAGAACCGCTGCTTGATTGAAACGCCGCGAGAACAGCCGTTTGGGGTGCAATGGGACAGGCAGTATCATGTCGCAGTCCGTTAATAACGGTGCGCCAGCTTGCGCCATCCACATGGCCAAGGCTTTGGCCATATGCAGCTGGTCGCCATGCTTGAAGTTCAGCACCAGCGGGCGACTGGCATCGTCATAGATCAGGGCGGCGCGGGCGCGCGAGAACAGGGGTGGCTTGGCAAGGCATGCGGCGCAAAATTGTACCCCGTCGCCGGCCAATTGATCGGCAAAGGCAAATGGCAGGCCGCAACGATCGCACAGCGGTGGAGCGATAAAACGCTGTTTGTTCCAGCAGTCGGGACAAAGGCCGCTATTGGCCGTCACCAGATCACGGCAAAGCAAGCAGCGCGGCGGCAAGACAAAGTCGGCAAAACTTTGCGACAGGTTGATAATGTGCCGCGCCATTGCGGATTTCTGTAAACGCACCATGTTCTGGTCATGGACAGATAAGAGAGATTTTTGCATAACCACGCGATGAGCCAACCACCAAAAATTTTTGATCGTGCCCTGCTTCGGCGACGGCTGCATCGGGCCGCTGCCGATTGGCAAGCGCATAATTTTTTGCGCCGGGAAATGGTTGATCGGCTGGCAGATCGCTTGCTGGATATTGACCGAACATTCGGCACGGCGGTGGAACTTGATGCCCGTGACGATTTGTTGGCCAATCACCCGGCAGTGCAACGGCGCGTTCAACAGCTTCAGCTTCTGGCCCCGGTGGCCAGGTTCGGCACCGCCGTCCAGGGGGGTCCGCAGCTACCGCTGACGGGGTCGATGAATGCGCCCTTAATGGCCGTTGCCGACAGTGAGCTTTTGCCGCTCGCGGCGGCCAGTCAGGACGCCATTCTGGCCGCCTCCGGTTTGCATGTCCTAAATGATTTACCTGGCAGCCTGGTTCAAATTCGCCGCAGTCTACGCCCGGACGGTCTGTTTTTAGGGGCCATGTTGGGGGGTGAGAGCCTGATTGAGCTGCGCCAAGCGATGATGGACGCTGAGCTGGAAATTGAAGGTGGGGTTAGCCCGCGGGTCGCCCCAAGCGTTGAAATTCGTGATCTTGGCGGCTTGCTGCAGCGTGCAGGCTTCGCTTTGCCGGTGGTTGATACCGATCGTCTGACGGTCACCTATAACGATGTTTTTGCGCTGTTTGCCGATCTTCGCGGGATGGCCGAAACCAATGTCTTGGTCGCCCGCCGCCGCACCTTTAGCAGACGGCAAACCTTTGCCCGCATGGCAGACCTCTACCAAGAGCGTTTTGCTGCCGCTGACGGCCGCCTAAGTGTGACTTTCGAGCTTTTATTTATGACCGCTTGGGCACCGGGCGACGGCCAACAAAAGCCGCTGCAACCCGGTTCCGGACAAACCCCGCTGGGCTCTGTGCTCACATGAACATCAAAATTTCCGCCGTTACTACCCAAGATGGTGACAAGGCCCGGAGATAAGCGTAGAATCAAACTCTATAAGGACGCTTTTCAAACGGCCTTTGGTGTCGAAAATGGCGTAGCTTATGGTTGCTGTGTTGGGGTGTCCTGTGGGTTTTAACAACCAGGAATTGAATAAATAGGTCGTGTAATGATGCTGCCAATTGACCTTATTTTTCAGATTCACGGGGTTTTCGGGTTGGCCGCAATTGGCTTTGCAGCGGCAGCGATCGTGCTGGCCAAAGGCGGTCGTCTGCATCGTCTGGCAGGGCGCGGATTTTTAATCGCCATATCGGTCTTTTTCATTGCCGGCATGACCGTGGCTTTCGAGCGCAATAACATCTTTATGATGTTGGTTGGGATTTTGGCATTCTACCTGGCGTTATCAGGGTACCGGATTCACACCATCGCGCAGGCAGGGGCGTCGGATTACCTTAAAACGTGGTCGCGGGTTGGCCCGATCGACAAGGGCAGTGCGCAGTTTGTATTGATTGCAAGTGCGGCGGCAACGGCCTGGGGGTTGGACGGCTGGACCCGGGAGCCGCAGGCCATGGGATTGATTGTCTTAGGCCTTGGCGGTGCAACACTGGCGATTGGTGACCTTAGACGATTTCGGCAACAATCCTGGCGCTGGTCAACACAGCTGCGGCATCACGGTGGGCGGATGGTCGCTGCCGTCTTGACCATGGCGATTGGCTTTACATCGGTCAGCTTTTCCGCATGGCCGTTTTGGCTGCGTCTGTCGGTGGCCTGTATGCTGGCCATTGGCTGTTTGTTGTTGTTGGACCGCTGGCTCAAAGGCTGGGCGGAAAAGAATGATGAAGAAACTGTCGGACAGGTAATGAAAAACAAAAATAATGGGGGGATCAGGTGATCACGATACCGGAACAAGATGCTAACGAGCGACGCCAAGTGCATATTGCGGAAACCTTAAGCCGCGTTCGAAGCCTGGATCCGGGGGCCGAGGCAGCGCCGGCCCGGTTAGCTGCCGTGAAGACGGAGCTGATCAAGCTTGCCGGCAGCGGTATTTTCAATTTGGAAGATTTTCCGACGGCGGCTGACGGCAGCGATCAAACCTATTTCTTGCATGCGGATGATGATGGTCGTTTCGCCCTCTACTTGCTGGTTGGCCGGCAATGTGACTGGGTGCCGCCACATAATCACAAGACCTGGGCGGTGATCGCCGGTATAAGCGGTGTTGAAACAAATATCTTATATGCCCGAGAGCAGTTTGGAGAAGCGGCAACCGACATTCGTGTGCAGGCCCGTACCGAGGTGCCGGTCGGTGCCGGCCGCGGCTTGGTTCTGGGGCCGCTCGATGTGCATTCAATCCGCTTTGACGGTGGTCAGCAAACGACCATGTCGCTGCATTTATACGGGCTTGCCGTCGAACAACAAATCGAGCGGGTGAAATATGATGCCTGCGGCCATTTCGATGGCTTTTATGACACGGTGGCAGCTATCATGCCGCCGCCGACGCAGATGATCAGGGTAGACCCATAATGACTTTAAACCACCACCTCAGGGCATTTAATACGGCCAAGGATTCCGAAAACCGGATGCATGATGATACCGTCGCGCAACGTTATGGCTTTGTTGGCGGTCTGGTCCCAGGGGTCGAGGTTTACGCCTATATGACGCACCCGGCGGTGGCGCAATGGGGCCCCGACTGGTTTGACCGTGGTTGGTTATCAGCGCGCTTCAATCAGCCTGTTTATGATGGTGATGAAACCCATATCAGCGGAACTTTGGACGCCGATGAACAGATGATCATTGACGTCCGCGTGGGCGATAAAATTTGCGCCACCGGGCGGGCCGGATTAAACGCTGAAACGGCTGTCCGGCGTTTATCGAACATGCCTGAAAAGCCGTTACCGAAAGCTGATGCGCGGCCGGCGTCCAGCTTTGAAACGCTGCCTGAAGGCATGGTTTTGGGGACTGTTGGCTTTGCGTGCACACCAGCGGCACTGAGCGACTATCGTGCGTGGGTCAGTGATGATTTGGCGCTTTACCAAACGGATCGCCATGTGCACCCGGGGCTGGTTCTTCGGCTGGCCAATGCGGCATTGAAAGATAACGTCATGTTGGGGCCTTGGATTCATGTGGGCAGTACCGTGCAACATTTTGCACCGGCATGGGTCGGTGACCAGTTGCAGGCGCGGGCGCAGGTTGCCGGCAGTTATGAAAAACGTGGCCATCGCTTTGTCGAGCTGGATGTCGCTGTTGGTAACGCCGCTGGTTTGGTTGCTGAAATTCGCCATACCGCGATTTTTGAGCCACGCCAGACAGCGGCAGATTAAGGCCATGCTGCGTCCGCCGGTGGCCACAGCATCAACCCTTAGAAGGCCGGTCGGCGGCTTTTTCGTGAAAAATTGCCACTGAAATGGTGCCTGTGGTGGCAGATTGGTTGGCGCTGATTGACCTGCGACCGCTGCCTGCGGCCTTGCTTTTCGGGGCGGCCGTTTTAGGCGGTCTGGTGCGTGGGTTTTCGGGCTTTGGCGCGGCCATGGTCATGATGCCGGTGCTGATTGCCGTGCTTGGGCCATTGGCGGCGGTGCCGACCTTGTCGGTCATGGACTCGATCTTAACCATGTCAATGGCGGTTCGTGCCGCCCGGCACTGTCATTGGCGCCCTGTTATCGCTTTGGTGGTTGGAAGTATGGTGGCCATCCCGTTGGGGATTTGGGCGCTGATTATTTTGGACCCAATGCTGATCCGGTGGATTGTTTCGGGGTTTGTTTTGCTGGCCGTGATCTTGCTTGCCAGTGGCTGGCGGTATAGCAAGCCGGTATCGCTGCCGTCGACTGCCATTATCGGGGGGGCGGCCGGGTTTTGCGGCGGTCTTATTTCGCTTGCAGGGCCGATCATTGTGATTTTCTGGTTGGCCGGCCAAATAAACGCCAGCCGTACGCGCAACAATATTCTGACCTATTTCGGGTTTACCGGCATCATCAGCTTTCTCGCCTATCTCGCCGGTGATTTGATGTCCGCGCGGGTGTGGATTTTGATCCTAATGCTGGCGCCGGTATATGGTGTTTCGCTCTACCTTGGCGCCCGGTTGTTTAAATTCGCCAGCGAGCAGACCTACCGCCGCCTGGCCCTTGGCTTGATTTCGCTGGTTGCGATTTCAAGCCTGGTTTTGTGACCCAGCGGCGGCGGTTAAATCTGCACCGCTTACCAGCTGCCGGAATTGCCCATTGAGGCCCAAGGCTCAGCTGCTTCCAAGGCCTCACCTTTTTGCAACAGCTCAATTGAAATCCCGTCAGGTGAGCGGACAAAAGCCATGCGGCCGTCGCGTGGTGGCCGATTGATGGTCACGCCGCTATCCTGCAACTTCTGGCAAAGGGCATAAATATCGTCGGTTTCGAAAGCTAAATGCCCGAAATTACGGCCACCGGTGTAATCTTCCGGATCCCAATTATAGGTCAATTCTAAAACCGGTGCTTTGGATTCAGCAGCCGTATCCGCATCGCCTGGCGCGGCCAGAAAAATATTGGTGAAACGGCCAGGCTCGCTGTCGTAACGGCGAATTTCGACCATGCCAAGCTGTTGGCAATAGAACTCAATTGCCGCTTTATCGTCACGAACACGGACCATAGTGTGTAAATAGCGCATGAAGCAGGCTCCTTTATGGGCAGGTATCAAATCAATCAGTTGATGTGGTTTTGGCGATTGTCGATTAAGTCGTCAACAACCGACGGATCAGCGAGGGTTGAGGTATCGCCAAGGTTTGAAAAATCATCTTCGGCAATCTTTCGCAAAATCCGCCGCATAATTTTCCCAGATCGGGTTTTCGGCAGGCCGGGCGCCCATTGCAGCCAATCTGGACTGGCGATAGGGCCAATTTCTTTTCTGACCCATTGCACCAATTCACGTTGCA
>MDTB01241239.1_pt1 | contig 17910 bp, 7 predicted proteins | sample 811161 | NCBI WGS metagenome assembly MDTB01 (sample SAMN05326650, study PRJNA326480) | marine metagenome | isolation source: seawater | place: Mediterranean Sea | collected 2009
GACGTAACTATTGGCGGAAATGTTACTATTGGTGATGAAGGTACAGATAGTATACAAATTGTAGCAGGTATTAATAGTAATTTAGTACCAAGTAGTACAAACACATTTAGTTTAGGGACAAATACAAATAGTTGGTCAAAACTTTGGGTATCAGAATTACAAGTTGATGATATTAACATTAATACGAATGTTATTACAACTACATCATCTAATGCAGATTTAGAATTACGTGCAAACGGGACAGGTAGTGTTGTAGCTGAAGGATTTACATTTGAAACAAATTATATTTCAACTACAGGCGATATGGTATTTGACGCTGGTTCAGAGTTAATTAATTTTAATTCATCAGGAGCAATTAGACTTCCAACAGGAACAACAGCACAACGTACAGCTGGCGTAGCAGGAGAACTACGTTACAACAGTGAATTAGCAAGATTTGAAGGATTTAATGGAACTAATTGGTTTAATCTAAAAGGTGTTGAGGATATCAACGGAGATACTAGAATCACAGCTGAATTAACAGAAGGCGCAAACGACGATATAATTAGATTTTATGTTAAAAATGATGTAGTTTTTAGTGTAGATGCTAACGGATTTAATGCAAATCAAATTGAAATAGATAATATTCGCATAGATGGTAATGTGATAAATACAACGTCGGGAGATTTAGACTTAGTTTTATCACCCAACGGAACAGGCTCAGTTGTAATTGATAATTTTGCTATCAAAGACAACACTATAACACATACAGTACCTCAAGGCATAATGGAGTTCCAAAAAACTGGAGTTAATGCGTATTATAAATTCGACGGATCATACGGATTAGTTATACCAGTAGGAACATCATTAAATAGACCAGCAACGCCTGAAATAGGCATGATACGTTTTAACACAGCTGATCTTAGAGTTGAAGTTTTTGATGGTAGTATTTGGACTAGTGTAGCAGGTTTGAGCGGAGCGGTTAGTTCAATCGACGCAACAAACATTGCAATTGAAAATGTTTTATTTATGGGATAAGGAAATATAGATGGCAACCTTTTTTAGAAATGAAGTAGTAAAAAACGTAGGAACAACACCAGTAAAAGTTATTGAAACTAATGGTGCTACACGAGCAACCGTAATTGGATTAAGTTTTACTAACCTTACTGATAAGTTCGTGTACGTTAACGTAGAACTACAAAGCCAGGATAGTGCAAGAGGATTTTATTTAAAAGATTCTATTCTTCCTTCAGGCACAAGTCTACGTGCAGTGAGCACGGGTGAAAAATTAATTTTAGCAACTAGTAATGCAATGTATGTATCATCAACACTTGATGACTCAGTTGATGTTATTATTAGTTACGTGGAGATAACATAATGTCATATTATATAGGAACAACACCAACAGACGTAGCAGCAGGATTTATCAAAAGATACTTTTACGGATTACGCAGAAACGAAGACGGTGAATTATTTTTACAGCAATTAGATCAGTTACGTCTTGGACAAGAAAATGTTGTTATCGTTAACGATCTTGGTATTGCTTCAGAAAACTATCCAGACTTTGAAGAAGGTATTGACTTCCTTGATGGTATTGATATTGATCACGAACAATTATATCCGAACTTACGTTACCAACAGTTTAAGTGGGAAAATAGAAGTTTGTTATATTACATTGAAGAAGATACAGGATTTTTTGTACAAAGAATTTCAGAAGCATATACTTACCCAAGCAAAAACAGTTCTCCGGCATACGGCGAAGGTAACGATCAAAACGTGCTTACACAATCAAGCAGTGAAAAGATAGGATACTAATATGGCAGAGTTTAAGTTAGATAGATTTAAGTATACGTGGAAAGGGCAATGGGCTCTTAGTACAGAATACTTAAAAGATGACGTTATTTATAACGGCGGCAAAAGTTATGTTTGTATTGTAAGTCATACTTCAAGTACTGAATTTGGAACAGATTTAACTAGAATATTACCAGGATCAAATCCTCCAGCTCCAGCACCATACTGGATTGTAATGACTAGTAGTAAAACATTTAGCGGCGATTATGAAATTGGCGTAGAGTATATACCTGGTGAAATAGTTCTGTTTAATGGTAAATTGCATTTATGTATAAAGCCGCATACTTCAACTAACTTTGCAGATCAAACAGGCAATTGGGAAGATTTTGGAGACGGAATAGATTTTGTTGGTCCGTGGGTTTCAGGTACAGGTTACGGAGAAGGAGCATTAGTAAAATATAACGGTATTGTATATCGTTGTAAATTAGCACATGATGCAAGTGCAACACTTGAAGAAAGTATAAGTGCTAATCCTAACTTTAATTGCTGGGACATTTTCCATCCTGGAAAAGAATGGCGTAATGCTTGGTTAACAGATACATTATACAGAGTAAATGACCAAGTTACATATGGTGGCGCAATTTACGAATGTAATACTACACACACTTCTGCAGGTAATGCAATTGATAATACAAACTTTACAATTACATTTCCGGGTACTGGATTTAAAAACGATTGGGATTCACTTTCTGTTTACTCCGTTGGTGATATTGTAAGATATGGCGGATTTTTATACAGTGCTATAAACAACAACCAAGACAGTCAACCTAGTTTAGTTACAGTATTAGATGCACAAGGAAAAGTTGTATCACAAGATTTAGGTGGCGACTCAACTATTAACTGGAGAGTACTAGCCAAGAGTAACGATTTTGCAGGTGACTGGGTATTAGGAAGCGAATATCAAGCAGGCGACATTGTACAACGTGGTGGGTATCTATATGAAGCAGTAAGAGATGTAGGATTACAAGACGGCAAAGATAGTGCAAGTACTGACCTTGATCCAGAAGTATGGAGCTTACTTGCAAAAGGACAAAGTTGGAAATCTAACTGGAAAACAAATACTTACTATTCAAGAGGCGATATAGTTTATTATCTAGGAAGTGCATACACTTGTAACTTCGAACATGCATCAGACTTTGAAAAAGCTCCAGGTGATTTTGCTGTAGGTATATACAACTATTGGGATTTAACTGTACAAGCAGGACAACCGGCGGCGCTTACAACAAAGGGCGATTTAATAACTTACGGTGCCTGGAGAAAAGATAATTATGAAGATGATAGTACACTTGGTGATGCAAGAGTACCTATTGGAGAAAGTAATCAAATATTAAGTGTTACAGCTGAACAAGAAGTATTTTGGCGTAATAGAGACTACGAAAACCAAGTTGTATATGTTGGGTTAAATGGTAAAGACCAAGAGTCATATGGTAGAGAACCCGAAACACCATTCCGTACAGTAAGGCATGCATGTGAATGGATTGAAGATAATTTTAATGCTCTAGTACCAACTAAGGTTGCTGTATCAGCAGGAAGATTTGATGAAATTGGTCCAATTAGTATTCCAGCAGGTTGTGTTGTAATGGGTGATGAACTTCGTGCAACAACTATTGCAGCAACAGGGCCTATTGCTGATTATCAAAATGATACAGCCTTTCACAATAATATTATCTCGCATTTTTTAGGCATATCACAAAAATTAGTTCTAAACGAACAAATAGTTTCGCAAATTGGAAACACTGTTGAACAAAAACGAAATTTACCAGTTGGTTCAAACGATGCTTTTGTTTTAATGGGTGCAAGAAAATTAGATTACTTTAATAGAATAGAATTTATTGCAGCAAGTGGTTCAACAGATCCTGTAATGAGCGGTACTAATACTATGAGTACTGATACAGGGTTGACAAATGCTGCAGCAATTTTAGATCAAAATAAAGAATACATTGTACAAGATTGTTTTGGATATATTAGAACAGTATTTCCAGATTTTAATGGCGACCTTCTGCGTATTAGAAATGACATACAAAGTTTCGTACGTGCAATGATAAGAGATTTACAGTATCCAGGAACATACGGAACAATTAGAGCTGCTAACAGATATGCAAGAGCTGTTACAGGATCAGGTACAACAGACATGTTCTTAGTAAGAGATACAACAGGCTTACGTCAAATGACCATTGAAGGACTAACTGGTGGATTGAATCCTCCAGGAGTTTACGACATTTATCAAAGACCAACAGGCGGTGCATGTGTTGCACTTGATCCAGGTTGGGGACCAGCAGATAATACAGTATGGATTAATAACAGATCTCCATACATTCAAGGTGTAACAAATATTGGCGAACGTTGCTATGGTAAAAAAGTAGACGGTGCACTACACAATGGCGGTAACAAGTCAATGACATCAAATGACTTTACACAAGTTTTAAGTGATGGTATTGGCGCACACATATTAAACAATGCACGAGCTGAGCTTGTGTCAGTGTTTACATACTATTGTGCTGTTGGATATCTAGCAGAAAGTGGCGGAGTAATACGTGCTACAAACGGTAACAACTCATACGGAAGTTTTGGTGCTGTGTCAGACGGCAACGATCCTTTAGAAACTCCAGATGCAGGAACAGTAAACAACAGAGTAAACGAAGCTATTGTTGAAAGTGCATTTGCAGGCGGATCTTCAGATGAATTATTCTTATTCCAATATTCGCATACTGGCGAACAATATACAAATGCAACAGCAACTATTGTTGGTGCAGGTGATGACGCAACAGTAGAATATGTTGATTTTAGAGATGGCGGCGTTCATGAGCCAAGACTTATTAATACTAAAGGTTCAGGTACAGAAGGCGGAAGTGGATTTAAAGTTATAGCAAGTAGCGCACAGATCACAGTTGATGCATCAGATAGAATACGTTTAAATGCTAACGATCCAACACAATTTACATCAGACATAGAAAATATGCGTGTTATTATTACAAGTGGTCGAGGTGCAGGACAATATGCACAGCTTAACGTATTTGATAGTGTAACTAGAGACGTAACAGTAACAAAAGAATCAGACGGTACAGCAGGTTGGGATCATATTATTCCAGGTACAGACCTAGTGCCAGATTTTGACTCAACTACTAACTATAGAATTGAAGCAAGTATTATAGCAAGCCACCCAGGGTTTGTTGCAACAAACGGAAATTTACCAGCAGCAAGAGAATTCCGCGGAGCAACATGGGGATATCAAACTGTTGATTATACAAATATTACTGTCGGAATCGGAACAGGAGAAACTTTTGATGACGAAGCTGTGGCTGCAAGATTTAATGTTCAACGTAAAGGCCAGACATATAATTTAACAAAAGTTGGTGCAGGTGCAGGATATGCAGTTGGAGATAAACTTACAATCTTAGGAACAGCATTAGGCGGAACAACGCCAGCTAATGACTGTGTTATAGAAGTACTTTCAGTATCAGACGATAGTACAAATGCAATTATAACATTTAGTAGTTCAGGTACAACAAGAGGAAAACGTGCGGTTGCTATAGCAGATCCAAATTTCACAGCATATTCAGATGATGGTACAACTTGGACAGAAGGCAATTTACCTAACGTAGGTGATTGGAGAAAAATTGTTGCTGGTGAAGATGCATATGTTGCATTAGAAAATAATACCAGCAATGTAGCATTTAGTTATGACGGAGAAACATGGATTCAAAGAGCATTACCAGGCACAGATAATTGGGTTGATATTGCATATGGCGGAGGAAGATTCCTTGCAATAGCTGAAGGAAGTAATGCTGTTGCAACTAGTACTGACGGACTTACATGGACTTCTGGAACTATACCTAACAGTGATGACTCAACTACAGCACAGTGGCAAAAAGTAGAATACGGTCAAGGTACATTCGTTGTATTATCAGGAAGTGACCAGCAATCAGCTGTAACTACTAACGGATCAGCTTGGACACTTTATTTAAATGCATTACCTGCAGGCGAATATGATTGGGCAGGATTTGCATATGGTGATAATAGATTTGTAGGAGTAACATATAGTGGAAAAACAGTTTATAGTTTAGATAAAGGTCAGACATTTAAATCAGGAACACAGATTCCGCAACTAGGTGGTGCTGACTTACATGTAAAAGATTTTAAGTACGGACAAGGTGTGTTTATGGCAATTGGGGACCAAAATGTGATAGGCACTGGTGCATCATCACCAGGTGACGAAATTGATAGATGTGCAACAACAGAAGATGGTATAATTTGGACCGAACGTAATATGAATAACAACGCCAGATTGTATAGCACATTGTTGTTTGCAAATCCAAGCTCAGTAGGAACGTTTATTGCGTTTGGAGATACTACATCGACTAATGCTTTAAGTATAATGACTACTGGTAGACGTGCAAGATTTAAAGCAAATGTTTTCCAAGGTGCATTCAGCAATATACTAATGTGGGATCCAGGTAGCGGATATTCAGATAACAATCCTTGTGCATTAACTATTGTTGACACAACATTTGTAACAGGATTAGAAGTTGATATGCGTTATGGTAACGGAGTATTAGCTCAGCCATCGTTTATTAACAGAGGCGCAGGATATAGAACAAGCAGTTCAACTATTACTATAGCAGGCGACGGTTATGCAGATATTATTCCAGAAACAAATGTAGTAGTTATTGACGGAGTTAATGTTGTTCCAGGACCTGGAGTACAAATTAGATTTTCAACATTGCTTGATTTAGCAACTGACGACCCGGCAGACTTAGCACTTTACACAGGTGTAGGTATTACTGACTTAGGAGATGACGGCTCCGGCAATAATACACGAAGTATAAAATTTACAATTACACCTAGACTACGTAACGAAAATAATATGTTACACGGAACAGCAGTGACACTAAGAAGTGGATATAGTCAGTGTAGAATTACTGGACATGACTTCTTAGATATTGGTACAGGTAATTTTGAAGAAACAAACTATCCCACACTATATTCAGGAGGAGCATTTTTTACAAGTGCGCCAGAAAACGAAGTTGAAGAATTAAATGGTGGTAGAGTGTTTTACGTAAGTACAGACCAAGACGGTAACTTTAGAGCAGGTGAACTGTTTAGTGTGCAACAGGCAACAGGTATTGTTACAATTAGTGCTGAGTTCTTTGACTTAGATGGTTTAAGCCAGTTATCATTAGGTGGTGTTAGACTTGGTGGTTCAGGAGCTGTAGTAAACGAATTTAGTACTGATGGAACATTTAGTGCTGATTCAAACAATGTTATTCCTACACAAAAAGCGGTAGCAACATTCCTAGCTGATAGATTGTCAGTTGGTGGTTCAGACTTAGAAACAAACGGACTTGTTGCTGGTACTGTAAAAATAGGAACTGACACAAACGAAATATCAACAACAACTGATGGATATCTAAATTTTCCAAGAGTTACTAGCTTTGACGGTAAAGATGCAAACAATAATTTAACAGCAATACAAGGCACAATTATAAGTCAAATGTTGTTTGCAAGAGAATTTATATCAGAAATCCAAGGTGGATCAAGTTAATGGTAACAATGATAAATACAATAGTGGAGCAGATAAATGGCAGAGTTTAAGTTAGGTAGAATTAGATTTGTATGGAAAAGTACGTGGACAACCGCTACTACATACTTCAAAGATGACGTTGTAGAATACGGCGGCAAAATATATATTTGTGTAACAGGACATGATAGTTCAGCAAGTTTCTTTACTGACTTAGACATTGTACCTAGCAAGTGGAACATAATGGCCGATGGCCAAAAATGGCTAGGCGATTGGCAACCACAAACAGCATATATTAGAGATAATATTGTACGCTACGGTGCTACAGTTTATATCTGTAAAACGGATCATACATCTGCCGTTGATTCAAGTACAGGATTAGAACCAGACATTGCTAAATGGGACGTATTTGCTACAGGATTAGATTACAAAGGCGATTGGGCTACAACATATGATTACAAAGCAAATGACTTAGTTAAGTACGGCGGCTCGACATATGTTTGTAACACTTACCACATTAGTGCATCAACTGATACACTAGGACTAGAAGCTGACTTATCAAAATGGACAGTATTTAATCAAGGGTTTGATTGGAAAAATGATTGGGCGCCGAGCATACGTTATAAATTAAACGATGTTGTAAAATTTGGTGCTAGTTTATGGATTGTAAACACTTATCATACATCACAAGCAACGTTTGCAGCAGACAGTTCAAAATGGACTAAGTTTGTTGAAGGCTTCCAATACGAAAGTGAATGGAATGATGCAATTGGTTATCAACCAGGTGACGTTGTACAATTTGGCGGAAACAGTTACATTGCTAGAGAAGACACACTTGGTCCTAAGCCAGGCGATAGTGGCGGCGTAATTACAGGTGCATCATCAGCAGCTGAAATAGTTATTACAAGTAACTTACACGAACTTAGTAACGGCAAACAAATTAATATTACTGGTGTACTTGGTATGACTGATCTTAATAGTAATAACTATTGGGTAGGTGCCGTCACAGATAACACTTTTAAATTATATACAGATAGAGCATTAACAACAGCAGTTGATTCACAGAGCTTTGGTGCATACACATCAGGCGGTACTTGGGTAACAACAGCAACAGGAACTCCAGAATGGGACTTGTTTGCACGTGGTATGAAATTCCAAGGAGACTGGGAAGAAGATTCAACAAACAGATACTATTTACAAGGTGACACTGTACGCTTAGGCGGATATATGTATCGTTGTATATTAGGACACAGAACTCAAACTCCACCTAACACAACATACTGGGAAAAATTAAGTACTGGTTTTGATTGGAAAGGTAACTGGGCAGATGACGCAACTTATGTATTAGGTGATGTTGTACGCTACGGTGACAACTCATATGTTTGTATCCAAGCACACATTTCAGAAGGTGATGATGGTTCATCAGGCGATCCAGATGGAACTGGCGGAGTATCAGCAGATAATTCAAGACCAGATCAAGACACAACAGGTACATATTGGAACATTATGACAATTGGTACTGAGCAATCAGTATTAACTACAAAAGGCGACATGGTTTATTACAGTGGCGCAACTCCAGTTAGATTACCAATTGGTCAAGATGGACAAATACTTACAGTAAATTCAAATGGTGTACCAAACTGGGAATTCTTAGGACAATCAGTAGATGTATACTATGTTGCAGAACATGGCACTGATGCACCTGCTCCGCTTTACGGAAAAAATATTGATAGACCTTACAGAAGTATTAGATATGCAGCACAGCAAGTTGAAAGAGGAACTAAAGCTACTGATGCTGCGAGATTATTAGAAATGAATAGACGCTTTATACAACGTGAAATTGTTGAGTGGACTGACTATCAGGTTGCTAATAATACAAGTCCTTTTACAAGTTCATTTACATATGATAGTAAAAAATGTGAAAGAGACATGGGTTATATCATTGATGCTTTTATATATGATTTAAGACATGGCGGAAATATAAAATCAAGAGAAGTTGCATTATCATATGTAACTGATCCAGGACAATTTTATGCACTAGGTCAAGAAGGAGAAACTGTAGCTAGTATTAACTATGGTTTAACACTAATTGAAAAAGTACTACAACAAGCTGCACCAGCAGTTAACTACCAAACAACAAACGGTGATAACTCTACCAGAGTTGTACCACAATATTTTGAAACAGCACTCGGGGCACAAGATTCGGTTGTGTATGATGGAACAATAAGCGGAAGCAGTTCTGGAGGCACTTACTCAGATGAAACACCAGAGGGCGGATATGCCGAGGGCGGAGGATACTAATGGCTACTAATTTTGCAACTATTTCCAGTTTAGGAAAAATAATTACAGATGCAATTACCGCAGGTAATGCAACAAACATTCCGGCAAGAAGCATACGGAAAACATTAATAAAAGTTACAACTGGTCAATACAGAGAAGTACTTCCTATTATTATTCCAGCTGAATGTTGTATTATGGGAGATGAACTTCGTTCTGTAAACGTACAACCAAGAAAGTCTACAAACTCAACATTAACTCCTAAGAGTGATTACAAATATTCAAGTAAAGCATTAGAAAGAATTGAGCAAGTTGTAGGTAACGTTGCATCAGGGCTGACAATGGCTCCAACAACCGGCAATACTCTAACTCAAACAACAGCATATCCATATGCTGAAACTCCACAAGCCTGGGAAGGCTTAACACGTCAAGTACGTGGTATACGTAGAAACATTGATGCACAATTAGGCGAAAAACTTTATGCACAATTTCCTAAGCCATGGGAAATGACAAATGCTAATGCTGGACGTGGACGTGATTTATTTTTACAAAATAGAGATTTTATCAAGACTGAAACTACAGCTTATATTACAGCAAACTATCCAGACTTAAAGTATAGTCGTACTAAGTGTAAACAAGATATTGGATTTATTTTAGATGCAATAGCATATGACTTAACATACGGTGGTAACTGGCAATCAGTTGTTGCAGGCGAAGCATATTACACAGGCGCTGTACTAGAGATTGCAGCAAGTGAAAAAGCGGCAACTATTGCTGCATACGGTTTCATGAAACAGTTAGTACAAACTGTACAGCGTAACATTACAGTAACACCTGTACTACAAACAGACGTAGCACAAATAGCAGGCACTGGCGGAACAGCAAGTGAATCAACTACAATTGGTAACTTGTTCGACGATATCACAGACACAATTAACAGTGGTGTGGGAACAGTTGCAGAAGTATATCCAAGTGTTGCATCAGCAAACGCTTTAACCTTTGCTGATACACAAGCAATTGATACAGCAAAAGCTCAAGTTAGCGAATATACAATTGACTTTATTAACAACAACTTTGGTAGCTTTAAATACGATAGCGGTATATGTAGACGTGACTTACAAATATTATCTGAAGGCGCACAGAATGATACACTTACTGGATCAAACTATCTAGCTATTCAAGCAGGTAGAGCATATAGAAGAGAAACATCTGAATATCTACAAGGTGCACAAAAAAGCCAAACAGTCGGAGCAATTAGAAAGTTCCGTGATTTACAAGTAGCTGATTTAACTGATGCAACTTATACAACACGAGCAACAGCATTTTATAACGAAGTAATTGATATTTTACAAAATAGCACCACAGCTGAAAATGCATTAACTTTTCCAAGTTACAACTCATCAACAAATGCTGTTAATGCTAAAACTTTATTACAAGCAAACAGACAGTTTATAATGGATGATGTTGTAAACTATGTTGAAAATACTTACAACAATCCTCCAGGGTCATACATTTATGATAGTGCAAGATGTGCAAGAGACGTAGGATTTATTGTAGATGCTCTATGCCACGATATAATGTACGGTGGAAATATTGGTGCAGTAAGAACAGCAAAATCATACTTTAACTTAAAAGGTGTAACTCTTATTCCAGGACAAGCAACACAAGTTGTAGCAGCAAATAACCACTTATCAAGTATTGCACAAGATATTATTACTGAAGTTTCTATTACAAAACAAACTGGTAATACGCAAACACAAAGCACAAATGGTAATGCAGCATCTGCAACAGAAGAAGCCTTAGTTGTTGGATTTTTAGCTGAAGTTAATAATGCTATTACAGCTGATACTCCAGCAGGAATTTCAGCAATTACTGAAGTAACAAGTACAGAAACAGGACAAACAGCTACTGACTATGCATTGTTTGATTCAAATAGAGACGGCCATATTAGAACTACACTACAGTTTGTAACTGACACTTATAGTGATTTCAAATTTAATCATGCTAAGTGTACAAGCGATTTAGGATTAATTTTTGATGCAGCACGTTATGATGCATTACTCGGAACAAATATTGCAAGTATTATTACAGCATATTCATATAGAAGAGCAAATAGTGGTAAAACCATTGGAGATCAAAAAGACGCAACAATCGCAGCACATACTTTTGCTTTTAAGCAGATGAAAGCTGTACTCTCAAGCGAACAGTGTGAGACATCAACACAGCTAGATGAAACTTTAGAATGGATGACTGACATAATTTGGACAGCAAGTTATGAAGGTGCTAACAAGCAGGTTCAAGATCCTGAAATTTATAATGCACAATACCAATTAGAAACTAACAAAGAATGGATTGTACAAGAAGCACTAAATGAAGCAGATGAATGTTATAAAGCAGCTGTTTCAAAAGTTGAATCAAATGGTACAGTTACCGTTGCAGATACAAGCTGGTTATCTCCAGGAATGGGATTAAAATTTGTAAACTATGATGATAGTACTAATGCTTTAACAGAAGCAGGAGCTGACGCAGATACAACATATTATGTAAAATCCATTGAAAGTGATACAACTTTTATTGTAAGTACAACAGTTAATGGATCAGCTTTTGCCTTTGATCCTACTGAATCAACTTTCCAATATAACAAAAACAAATGTCGTAGAGATACTGGGTATTTCTTAGATGCTGTAGGTTATGATATTACATTAGGAACTAACTACAATGCAGTAACACAAGGCCTTGCTTATCAAAGAGCAAGTGCAGGCAGTAGTAGAGGAGCTCAATTAGCTCAAACAACAGCAGGTATTAACTTTACAAAAGCTAAAGTTGCAGAACTTTACAAAGTAAGAACAAGCACAACTGGACTTTCAAGATCAAATGCATTTTTTGCAGAAATAGTAGATATTCTAAACGGAACTACAGCAAGTGCAGATGCACTTACGTATCCAGCACCAGCAGGCGCATCAGCAAACACAACTAATGCTGTAGCACAATTAGGTGCTAACAGAGCATTTATGATTGCAGAAATTGTAGCTTGGATTGCAGTAACTTATCCTTCACTAAGTTATGATGTAGCAAAATGTCAAAGAGACGTTGGCTATATAATTGACGCAGTACGTTATGATATTATGTATGGCGGAACAAGTGCAAGTCATCAAGCTGCAAGAAGTTATTTTGTTGACGGTGTATATCAAGGCGGCGCCAATGCAACAGAAGAAGCAGCTATATATAATAGATTATCTGTCATCACAGATGAAGTTATTAGAGAAGTTGCTGTAACAAAATCTACAGGAAACGCAGCTAACCAAGATACATCAGGAACAGCAGCTAGTGCAACAGAAGGAACACTTTCACAAACACTAATACAAATTGTTGAAGATGTGATTACAGCAGGTAATTTGAATTCAATTCCTACTGTAACTTATCCAGATGTAAACGGTGCAGCAGCTGACTTAAAAGCAGCTCAAGTACAAATTAAACGTAATGCAGATGATATTGTTATTAAAACTGTAAAATATATTGATAACACATATAGTGCAATGTTTGAAGTTAAAAGTTCATATGTTTATAATAGAACATTGTGTGCAAGAGATGTTAGAGAATATGTCTATGCTATGAAATGGGACTCTGCATATTCACGTAACTGGGATCAAAATTATTCATCTCCACTCGTAGCTTATGATACTAGTATTACAGAGATTGATTATACAGGCTGGTATAGAGCAGGACTTGCTGCAAGACTTTATGCAAATAGCGTTCTTGGATCACAAGAAGAAGATTTCTACTACTTACGTAACGGTACTGGTGTTAGATTACAAACAATGGACGGACTACAAGGCGACCTAGGCCCAGCAAACGCTTACGGTACAAGTAGACCAACAGGCGGTGCGTATGCATCACTTGATCCAGGTTGGGGACCAAAAGATGAGCGTGTATGGATTACAGCACGTTCACCATATGTACAAAACTGTACAACGTTTGGTTATGCAGCTGTAGGACAAAAAATTGACGGCGCACTACACGACGGCGGAAACGACTCAATTGTTAGTAATGACTTTACACAAGTTATTAGTGACGGTATTGGTGCATGGTTGTTAAACAATGGTAGAGCAGAACTTGTGTCAGTGTTTACATACTACTCACATATTGGGTACTTGTGTGAAACAGGCGGAAGAGCTCGTGCTACTAACGGTAACAACTCATACGGTACATACGGTTCAGTTGCAGAAGGTGTTGATCCAGATGAAACCCCAGTAACAGCAGTTGTAGATAACTCGACACAATACAACGCTACAATAAGCAACGTATTTACAGATACTGATACTCTTCAGCGTTTAGAATACGCACACGCTGGTAACGATTATACTGAAGCAAACATTAATATATTTGGTGCAGGTGAAAACGAATCATTATTAGCAGATGAATTTAGAGACGGCGCAATAAACAGAATCCAAATTGGAGAAACAGTTGAAACTCCAAGTAATGCTGGTGGTACAAACTATACAGTTGTATCAAACACAGCGCAGGCAGGTTCTACAACAAGTGTTAACTTAGCAGCAACAGATGGTAGTATTTCAAGTGCTTATGTTGGAATGGCAATTTACATCACAGGTGGTGCAGGTGTTGGTAACTATGGTTACATTACATCATATAATTCAGGATCTAAGTTAGCCAACGTTAGCAACAGATATGGTGTTGCAGGATGGAGTCATGTTGTTCCAGGAACAGCAATTGTTGCTCCAAACAGTTCTTCAACATATCAAGTTGAACCAAGAGTTACAATTCCAGCTCCGGCAAACGCTGTAGCAACTGTGCAAACTATTGCAACTGACGATTTTAACAACATCGAATTTATTGAAACAGCAAACACATATACAGGTGTTGCAAGTGAATCAAACAGTGACGGTAGCGGTGCAACATTTAATGTTACACGTAACGGTTCAAAATATTATGTGACTGTTGCAAATGGCGGTAAGGAATTTACTAGGCTATCAACAGTAACTATTAAAGGCGGATTGCTAGGCGGTACAGATGTTGACAACGATATTGTAGTAACAATTACTACTATTAATGCATCTGGTGCCATAGTTGACTTTGATTTTGCTGGTATTGGACGTAAAGGATACTTTATTGCACTAGCAGATGGCAACTTCTACACAAGTGTAGACGGTACTACAGCAGCAAGTTGGACAGCAATTACTAAAACAGGCGACCATCAAAATATAGCAAGTGCATTATTAAATGACGGTTCAAGTACAGCTAAACCTCATGCAGCAATAGCAACTAGAGCAAGCTCAAATGTTGTTAGTGTAAGTGTTGATGACGCATTAAGTACATGGGCAGACAAAACACTTAGCAGTTTAACAGCAGGTACAGCAATGAATGTTGCAACAGGTTATATTGCAGCAGGAACAAATAGATTTATTGTTACATCAAACAGTGATCAAGATGTTGCTTATTCAGATGATGGCGGAACAAACTGGTCAACATATTCAACAGCATTACCAGGAACTGGTTATGATTGTTTAACATATGGTAAAGGATTGTTTGTTGCACTTGACTCTGGAAGTACTAATGCTCAAACATCACCAACAGGCGAAACTTGGACAGCTAGAACATTGCCAAATAGTAAAACTTGGATTGACGTAGTATGGGGCAACGGAATATTTGTTGCACTAGCAAGCGATACAGGTGCTAATAACATGGCATACAGTATTGATGGTATAACATGGGCAGCAGCAAGCACACCAAATGCAACAGCAACACCAAGTGGACTTGCATACGGACAAGGTGTATTTGTTATAACATATAGTTCAAGTGAAACAATTATAGGTGAGTCGTTTGATGGAGTTACATGGACTGAAGTTACTGGCTTAACTGATATAGGTGAGAAAGTAGCGTTTGGTAATCCACATACAATTGGCGCAACAACACCAATAGGTAGATTTGTAAGTGTTGACGATACAAGTAATACAGCAAAAACAATTTACAGAGGAGCTCCTGCATTAGGTAGAGCAGGTGTTGCTAACCAGAAAATATTTGAAATTAGAATGACAGAACCAGGATCAGGGTACGAAGGTTCAGCACCTACGATCACAGTTACAGATCCAGGAAACATTGAAGATGTTGTACTAGTTCCGAAAATTAGAAACGGCGCATTGGCTAACCCAACGTTTATTAATAGAGGTACTAGTTTTATTACAGCTAGTGCAGAAGTTGATGGTCCAACGTCAAACGGTGGCGCAGACTTTACACAAAGTGGACAGTTTGTTGCAGTTAGAAGATTAAGTGCAACACCAGTAAACGGTTCTAACATTGAGTTTGACAGCTTACCAGGACAGTTCTTTAAACTAGTTAACACAGTTTCACTAGTAGGACTTAACGATGGTTCTAAAACAGCGTTCTTACAATTATCACCAGATATGAGTATTACAGATGCTCCAGTAGATGGTAATCCAGTAACAATGCGTATTAGATTTAGTCAAGTACGTCTAACAGGACACGACTTCTTAGATATTGGTACAGGAGGATTTACAACTACTAATTATCCTGGCATACCAACTATAGCACCAGACCAAGCTAAAGAAACCAAAGACGACAATGGCGGAAGAGTGTTCTTTACAGCTACTGACCAAGATGGTAACTTTAGAGTTGGCGACTTGTTTAGTATTGAACAGGCAACTGGTGTTGCGACATTGAATGCTGAAGCGTTCAACATTGCAGGACTACAGGAACTATCACTAGGTGAAGTTACACTAGGTGGTAACTCTGCAAGTATTAGTGAGTTTAGTACAGACCCGTTCTTTACAGCTAATAGTGATACAGTAGTACCAACACAGAGAGCAGTGAAAGCATACATTGAAGCCCAAATTGGTGGCGGTGGTGCTACACTAAACGTCAACAGTGTAACAGCTGGTGATATATTCGTCAACACTAATCAAATTACAACGGTTAGTGGAGAACAGATAAATATAAAAGCAAATGTAAACTTTACAGGTAGCGTACTTGGTTTACCAATGGCATACAATTACTTTTTAAGATAAACGGAGAAAAAGAAAATGGCAACAGGAATATTAGGAACAGCAGATTTAAGTGCAGCGGCAAACACCACTGTGTATACTGTACCTGCAGATACATTTGCAGTTGTAACTGTTAATGTAACAAATAGAAACACAGCATCAAGAGATGTAAGGGTAGCAATATCAGCTTCTGGTACACCAACTAATGCTGAATATTTAGAATTCGATACCGAATTACTAGGAAATGGTAGTCTAGAACGAGGCGGGATAGTGTTAGATGCAACTAAAAATGTTGTAGTATATTCTAACAGTACTGACGTAAATGTTGTAGTATATGGTATAGAAACAGCAACAGCATAAAGGAGCAGACATGCGCAGAATTAACACAGGAACAGTTGGAAGACCTCTACTAGCACGATTAGTGAGTGTTGACAACAAACTATCAAGTCTTGTTCCAAACGAGAACATTACCATTGAACCAAATGGGTCAGGTGATGTTGTTATTCCAGCAAATCCACAGTTGCTTGTACAGAATACTACACAAAGTACAACTACAGCAACAGGAGGCCTAATACTTAGTGGTGGTATAGGCATAGCTAAAAATGCTTATGTTGGTGGCGCTATAAATGTCGCAGGAACGCTAACATCACAATATTTAACAGCATCAGCATCAACGCATATGACAATACCTCAGGGTACAACAGCACAACGCCCCGGCTCTCCGTCCGAAGGCTTTGTAAGGTTTAACACTGACTACGGTCATTTAGAGTGGTATACAGGATCAGCTTGGACAGTAGGCGGATTTCAAAACGTTGCTGTTACAGGTGGCAGAACAACATTAAGTTTTCAAACAAATTGGGTTCAAGGTAACCACACAGTTACATTACCAAGTTCACCAGCACAAGGTGATAGAGTTAGATTTTTCTTAGTAAGTGGATCAAACTTTACAGTAGCACGTAATGGTAAACTAATTAACGGCGATTCGTCAAACCTAACAGTTACTACAGAAGATGCAGCGTTTGAAATGGTATTCCACAATAATACTTACGGATGGCGTATCTTTACAATCTAATAGGAGCAAAGTTGAATGGCAACTTACGATAGTTATAAAAAAGTTACAAGTGAGCAAATCATTGACGGCACAGTTACCGAAGATAAAATGGGAACTGGGGTTCGGCATAGACTTTGTACTAAGTGGCTAATCGGCAATGCGTGTCGTTGTTCATCAGGATGCTGTTGTTTATGGACTGCACCCGGGTGTACACGTAA
>MDTB01158131.1_pt1 | contig 17909 bp, 15 predicted proteins | sample 811161 | NCBI WGS metagenome assembly MDTB01 (sample SAMN05326650, study PRJNA326480) | marine metagenome | isolation source: seawater | place: Mediterranean Sea | collected 2009
AAGGTGGAAACCTCTTATGCAAATAGTCAAAGAAATCTACGATGCAGTTGTCGCCCGCGATCCCGAACAAACCGAATTTCACCAGGCTGTGTGGGAAGTGCTCGAAAGTTTGGGCCCAGCCTTGGAACGCCACCCCGAGTACGTTGACATGGCCAAGCGAGTCGTTGAACCTGAGCGCCTCATCCATTTTCGAGTCCCTTGGGTCGACGACAATGGAAACGAACATGTTAATCGAGGCTTTCGAGTACAATTCAACGGTGCTATAGGACCGTACAAAGGTGGACTCCGATTTCACCCATCCGTCAATACCTCGATTCTGAAGTTCCTTGCGTTTGAGCAGATTTTCAAGAACAGCCTCACAGGCCTTCCAATGGGCGGCGGAAAAGGTGGCTCAGACTTCAATCCAAAAGGCAAGAGTGATGCTGAAGTCATGCGTTTCTGCCAATCGTTCATGATGGAGCTGTGGCGCCATATCGGACAGGATTGTGACGTCCCTGCTGGTGACATTGGTGTTGGTGGTCGAGAAATTGGCTACATGTACGGAATGTACCGCAAACTCCGCAACGAGTTCCAAGCTGGAGTTCTCACTGGAAAGGGACTCTCTTACGGTGGTTCCTTGATTCGACCCGAGGCAACGGGATACGGCCTTGTTTACTTTGCACGAGAAATGCTCGCAGCACAAGGTAAGTCCTTCGAAGGTGCACTTGTTTCGATATCAGGCTCTGGAAACGTTGCTCAATACGCATGTGAAAAGGTCCTCGACCTTGGCGGTAAACCAATTACAATGTCGGACTCAAGTGGATTTATACACGATCCTGCTGGTATCGACCGGGAAAAGCTTGCGTGGATTATGGATTTGAAGAACAATCGACGTGGACGAATTTCTGAGTATGCATCGCATTTCGATGGAGTCGTCTTCACTGCATCCGCCCCAGAACCAACACCAAACGGTCTTTGGGGAGTAAACGCCGATGTCGCTCTTCCTTGCGCAACACAAAACGAACTGAACGGTGCAGAAGCACAAATGCTCGTTGACAACAACGTCATCGCAGTTGCAGAAGGCGCAAACATGCCGTGCACCCCCGAAGCAGTGGAAGTCTTCCAAAAGAACGGTATTCTTTTTGCTCCAGGCAAGGCCAGCAACGCCGGTGGTGTAGCCACCTCTGGGCTTGAGATGAGCCAAAACTCGCTTCGTCTTTCTTGGACTCGTGAAGAGGTCGATGAGCGACTTGATGCCATCATGGTCGGAATTCACAAGGCAGCATATGAGACTGCGAAAGAATACGGACGTGATGGAGATTACGTCTTTGGTGCAAACGTTGCTGGCTTCCTCAAAATCGCTGAGGCCATGCTTGCACAGGGTGTTGTTTGAGGCATAACGTCGAAATCAAACGCCCTCATTTGAATCGTTATCGAACGTTGAATTCGATTTAACCATGTCCAATTCGGTAAGAAACAAGACCGATTTTCTCTTCAGGTGACCGATTCGCCAGGACCGAGTGTTAACGCTCGTAATTCTTGCGTGGTATGTCCTCCGAAGGGCAGGAAGATGGTGTAATAAGCCACGATTCCTTGATCATGGATGAATTTTGGACCGCACTCATCGCTGTTAGGGTTCGCATCGGTCCCACCATCGACTCCGATAAAATACCGCTTGCCGGAGACCAAAGAATCCGGTTCCTCGATTTGTCCACCGACTTCCCAAATTGCAACGTTTGGAACTGGGCCTGAACCCCAACTACCGAGGTCTCCAGTTTTCCTGTGCAACGTTTCGGTATTGTCTACACACCACAGCACGAAACCAACGTCTTCAACTTCGACTTCTTTGCCAAGGCTTTGGTACTCAATCATGAACAAATAATCGTCGTATGCATCCGCAACCCAAGCGCCAACAAACACGACTTGAGTGTGGGCTTCTTTGGAGGTTGTTGCAACAATTGATTCTGTATTTTCTGCAATCACTTCGAGTTGATAAATCATCACGGATGCTGATGAAATGATTGCGATCATCACCCCTACGAAAACAATCATTGCTCCTAGCCCAACTTGTCCAAAGGTGTCTTGTTCTTCCATTGTATCAGCCCAATAAGTCATAACCTGGGCCGGCATCATTGCCCAAGTAAAAATCGATTTCTGCTGTCCTGCCGTTTTCAATCGCAAGGACAAGTGTTCCTCTATAATCCAATTTCAAATCATACTCGCCATTGCCATTTGGACTGGTCATGTCAAGGAAGATGTGGTAGTATGTGCCTTGTTCAAATTCATCAATGGCATTTTGGTCTGAGCCACTCCCAGTGAGCGTTGTTGCAAGTTCAAAGTTTCCTGAAGAGTAATCCAACTTGTTTTCTGTTGCTGTTCCTCCTGTATTACCGTCATCACCCATCACCACCCACTTGACCGATGAATCCTCGATTGAATCCGAGGCAAATGGGAACTTGAAAACGAGATACAATCGATCGTTGGTGTTGTCAACCGTATCGAGTGAATCGACCTCAAATGTGAGCACGTATGGGATTGCATCCAGTGTCTCTGACTGGTTAATGCTTTGAGATCTGGACTCCATGAACGCCTGCTCAATCATCATCAGTGCCATTCCAGCAATAATGGCTGAAAACAAAATAATCATGATCATACTGATCATGGCGCTTAATGCGAATTCAGCACATCGATCATGCTGAAGTTCCCCTTCCATGTTAAGAATCAGAATGTTGAGAACCTAAATGCTTGCCTGTGTTTATCCAACCTTACTGCGGTTGTTCGTATGCAACCCACTGATTCGCCTGCGGGTCGAGATAGAACAGGGAGCCATCGTCTTGGCGTAACCATCGGACACCGTTTTCTTCCCATTCCTGATTGGCAGGTGCAGGTTCAGTACTATCTGTTGATTGTTGCTCAAGCATTTGGGTCTCCATTTGTCCCTCAACCGCAGGGTTTTGTGAGAATGGGCTGACTCCTTCAACACCCATCATGTTGTTCCTACGCATCGTGCCAAGACCGGCAAGTGCGCCAAGCACAAGAATCGCTACGAGTGTGTAAATTAAGAAGCCACTACCACCGCTTTCAGCCTCAGCCATGGTTTGTGAAGGATCGTCAGGATATGCATCCTGTTTGTTGGGTACGCCATCTCCATCAGAGTCTTCCCATTCCTCAGAATCAAGTGGGAATGCATCGATAAGATCATTGTAACCATCTTGGTCAGAATCGTATTGTTCGAGGGCGCAACCGTCGTCATCGGCTATGCTGGTCGCGTTCGTCTCAGGACAATCATCACGATTGTCCAACACACCATCGTTATCCGAGTCCCGTTGACTTGAAACACAACCATCTGTATCGAGCGAAGGATCTGGGTTCGTCATCGGACAGAGGTCATTGGCATTGCTGATGGTGTCGCCATCATCATCCAGTTGACTTGCTGAACAACCTTCTGCGTCTGGAGCTTCACCAACAGGCGTAGCAGGACATACGTCTTCATCGTTGAAAATGAGGTCGTTGTCATCGTCCAATTGCGACGAACTGCAGCCGTTCTCATCGACCAAAGCGAGAGGAGCGGTTCCAGCGCATGTGTCAACCTCGTCGGATACGCCATCGTTGTCACTGTCTTTTTGACTCTCTGCGCATCCTACTTCATCGACGGTTTTTCCTTCTGGTGTGTTGAAGCATAGGTCGTCGCTATCGGCAACTTGGTCGTTGTCTTGGTCTCGTTCCTCAGCCGAACATCCGAAGATGTTTGCAGCGCTGCCAACAGGCGTGGTAGGACATTGGTCAATGTCATCAGGAATACCGTCTGCATCGCTGTCTTTCTCAGAATCTGCACATCCATTTGGATCAACAGTCGAACCAAGCGGAGTCGCTTTGCAATCGTCATAAGCATCTTTCACACCGTCCAAATCGCCGTCAAGTTCGGTGTTTGAACATCCGTTGAAATCGACGGACTCTCCAGTGGGTGTATTTGGACAAACATCGAGGTCATTGCTTACCCCGTCTCCATCACCATCAAGCTGATTATCAGCGCATCCAGTCGAATCTACTGTTTGACCAAATTGAGTGTTCGGGCACAGATCTGGGTTGTTCCCGTTGGCGTTGTCACCGTACCCATCACCGTCATCATCGCTCCACTGTGTGCTGTCGTTCGGGAACTTGTCAGCGTTTGTTCCTCCTTGATTGTCACCGTATCCATCACCGTCGGTATCGGCCCATTGAGAACCATCCGTGGGGAAAGCATCAGGATCGTTTCCTGCCTGATTGTCACCGTATCCATCGAAATCCTGGTCAGCCCATTGCGTTCCGTCGGTTGGGAAGCGATCTCCGTTGTTGCCATTGCGGTTGTCACCGTATCCATCGCCATCGGAATCTGCCCACTGTGTAGCATCGGTCGGGAATGCATCTGGATTCGTTCCATTCGGGTTATCGCCGAATCCATCGCCATCGGAATCTGCCCACTGTGTCCCGTCAGTAGGGAATGCATCACCGTTGGTACCCGTCGAATTATCTCCAAAGCCATCACCATCAGAATCAGCCCATTGCGAAGGATCATTCACCCACAAATCAGGGTTGTTTCCGCCTGCGTTGTCACCGTACCCATCACCGTCTGCATCGTTCCATTGCGTAGCATCTGTAGGGAATGCATCAGGATAGGATCCATTTGGATTGTCACCGTATCCATCTCCGTCTTGGTCGGACCACTGCGTACCATCACTTGGGAAGGCATCGGAATTGTTTCCATTCAGATTGTCTCCGTAACCATCGCCATCCTGGTCGGACCATTGGGATGAATCGTTCACGAAGTCATCCAAATCATCGTTGACACCATCACCGTCGGTGTCTCGTTGATTGGCCGCACAACCGTATTGGTCAACCATGGCTCCTGCTGGACTGGAAGGGCATAGATCCAATTCATTTGCAACACCGTCGAAATCTGAATCGAAGATGAGCGAAAAGCACAGAATGTCTCCAATGCGCTGTGTTCCATCCGCCTCATACAGTTCTGCAAAGGCACAATATGTTCCAGATGTTGTTGGGGTTGTGTAGTTCCATGTCCCAAGACTCATTCCTTGGTAGGTAGCAGTTACCGTTGTTAGCGGCGATTGCGCAACGGTTGCATTCCCCGAGTCGAGAATCTTGATTCGATAGTCGTATGTGTCACCAACGACGAGATCGAGTCCACGTATGGTTACGTCGTTTGTTGTTGCGTTCACACTCGAGGATGCGCTGCTGATAACAATGGAAGGAAGTTGCGGAATGAAGAAGTCATCACCAAATGCACTGAAATTTTCATTGTTCTCGAGATTGATGACCGTTCCATTCAAACTCAATACACCGACAAAACCATGGATGTTCGATGTGGTTGGTCCAGCCCAGGTGATGTTGTAGTCTCGGGTTTCACTTTGGGCTGTAAAGGTGTACACCTGTTCATCGATAACGGACACGTTCAATCCAGCAACAACACTGTTGTTGTTTGCATAGTAAGCTGTCAAAAAGTTACTTTCATCGTACACCATCCACGTGAGATTGTACGAGGTTCCAATGCTCAGATTGGTGAGATTAATTTCTCCGGTTGTTGATGATGTTGCCTCGATGGCCAGCATATCGATATTCAGTTGATCAGATCCTGTAGCGATGAGATTTCCACTTGCATCGTAGAGGAGGGTGACAATCTCAACGGTGGATTGATTTCGCTCGTATGTGTAGTTGATACCATAGCCGTAGGTTGAGGAATTTGAGGAATTGAATGTACCGTTGCCCAGACTGTACGATGTGGAGGTATTGCCAATCATATTCTGCGTAAGTACGGTCGTGTGGTTGTAGGTTGTATTGGATTGCAATCCGGCAAACGAAACGCTTGCATTTGTGCTGTTGATGATGTTAACATACACCAATTCGAGGCTTTGACTACCCCCTGGGTTATCCGTTTCAATCGTGATGTTGTATGTAATCGGATTAACGGTACCAGTGAACATGAAAGGGTAGACATTCACGTAGGACGTGATGTTTTGCGTTGCTAGTACAGACAAGTATTCGTTGTCTGTGGTTGATGAACCAAAATCAAGTATTGCGCCTGTTGAATCATCCCAATCAACGTCGACGTCTTGAATAGCGTCAGAAAATGTCACATTGACGTAGTAGGTTACGCCCGTTACCAATTGTATTTCGAAGTAGTCGAGATCGCTTGAGTTGTGCAACGAGAGGTCGGTGCATGTCACAGGTAAATTACTCGCCTGAGTTGCTGTTGCAGGAGCGTCGTTTACCTCAAGAACATCTGAAACGATGGAACCTGTTGCGTTGGTGCCACCACCCAAGCAAGGATTTGGAATTCCGGATGTTGAATTGTTTCGTGCTGCTGGGCTACTCGCCTCAACCTTTTCTTCGGTAATCAACATCGATGGTGTTGACATTGAAAGGGATAATGAGCACAACATGAGTGTGGTAAAAATCACCAAAACTTTCTGAGAAATGGCCTTCTGTTCTCCGGACATATATGCAACAAGGCTTGGTTGCTTATGTATGTCACCCTTAAATCGCAGTTGGGGCTACGTGGCCGTCTTTTTTGTCATCAGGCTTTCGAACTCGAGACCAGACACCGTTCATCAGTTCTTCATGATGTTTCTGACAATAATGGAACCGGCGGTACGCTTCTCGGAACGAATAGGCCTTCTTGCCTGTGGCTACGAGGTATCCTTCAGGGGAAAGTCGGGAAATGATAACCCCAACTTCACCACATCCGGGAAAATCGCATGCCGGACCGTCGCTCATATCAAGACCTCTCTTCCATACCTCTTGAACTGTTGCCCTTCAATCGTCATCATCGGTTGGTTTTGGTTCAATAACAACCAGTGGAACGTTTGCTTCAATCGCCTGTCCTTCTTCGCAAGCTACGTTGATCACTGTCCCATCAACGGGAGCCTGAATCTCATTTTGCATTTTCATTGCTTCAAGGATAAGAATGACTTGACCTTCTTGTACGATGTCACCTTCCTTAACTTCAACGGTTACAACCTTTCCAGGGATGCTGGCCGAGACTGTTCCAGATTTCTTCTTCTTGGCACCCCCTCCCCGACGGGCTCGAGGCGCTGCTTGCGCATTTGGAACTTCGACGGTAAAGGTCTGACCTTCGACGGTTGCTTCGTACGTTCCATCATCGTTGAGGTTGACTTCAACTTCCAGTTCTTCACCGTTGACTTTGACTGTTCGCTTCACTGTCATCGTATCATCTCCAAGGACTTCTGTTGCTCCTGTGATTCATGAGTGAAGAACGCCCCATGTTCATTCTTCGATGATCTTGTGACCATGCCTCGCCGCGTTGTCGTCCTCGTTGTGATGCATCATCTGCGCTTTCTAGAAGACTGAGAACCGCCGCTATTGCAGCCATTCTCCGGGTCGCTTCATCCGCCATGTCAATTCCTCACAACGGGATATTTCCGTGCTTCTTTGCAGGTCGTATCTCTTCTTTTTCCAACAGCATCAACAGGGCACGAGAAAGACGGGACCGCGTTTCACTTGGTTCGATGACATCGTCGATGTAACCCATCGCTGCTGCTTTGTATGGATTTGCAAATGTGTCTGTAAAGTCCGCAACCAGTCTTTCCCGTTCTTGCTCTTGATTGCGTGCATTCTTAATTCGCCGCCTGTGGATGATTTCCACAGCACCGTCGGCTCCCATAACAGCAAGTTCTGCACTTGGCCAAGCAACGTTGTAGTCGCCTCGTATGTGCTTTGATGACATAACATCGTAAGCGCCTCCGTAGGCTTTGCGCAGAATAACGGTCAGTTTAGGCACCGTCGCTTCTGCGTATGCATAGAGCAATTTTGCACCGTGACGAATGATTCCACCCCACTCTTGATTGGTCCCTGGAAGGAAACCTGGTACATCCTCGAAGGTGAGAATTGGAATGTTAAATGCATCACAGAACCGGACGAAGCGGGCAGCCTTGTCGCTTGCATCGATGTCAAGGCAACCTGCCAACACTTTGGGTTGGTTGGCTACAACACCTACCGTATGCCCAGCAAGGTGGCCAAACCCACAAACAATGTTCATTGCATAATCGGCTTGAACTTCCAAAAAGCCACCATCGTCGAGAACTTCTCGAACGACGTCGGTGACATCGTACGGTTTGTTGGTATCCTCGGGAATCATATTGTCCAAGGCATCACAGATTCGATCAGGGCTATCGGAGGTTTTGCGAACAGGAGCTCTGCCCATGTTGTTCGAAGGGAACATATCGCAAAGGTCTCGTGCAAGTTGGATTGCAGCGTCATCGCTGTCGGCTGTGAAGTGCGAGACGCCCGACTTTGAAGCATGCGTCATCGCACCACCGAGATCTTCAAAGGAAACAACTTCATTGGTCACTGTTTTGATGACTTCTGGACCTGTGATGAACATGTGTGCTGTTTTGTCGACCATAATGACGAAATCAGTAATGGCAGGACTGTACACTGCACCACCTGCACAGGGCCCCATTATCACGCTGATTTGCGGTACAACCCCAGATGCTCGAACATTGCGAAAGAAAATTTCTGCATAGGAACCCAAAGATGCAACACCTTCCTGAATTCGTGCCCCACCTGAATCGTTCAAACCGATTACAGGCCGTCCGGTTTTCAAGGCCATGTCAAGAACCTTGCAAATCTTGAGTCCATGCATTTCTCCTAGTGAGCCGCCATAAACAGTGAAATCTTGAGCGAAAGCAAAGACTTCTCGACCGTTGATTTTCCCGTGACCTGTAACAACACCGTCACCAGGGATGACGTTCTTATCCATGTCGAAGTCCCGACAACGGTGCTCAACAAGTGCATCGATTTCTTGGAAGGTGCCTTCATCAAGCAGTATTTCGAGGCGTTCTCGAGCGGTCATTTTCCCGCGATTATGCTGTGCATCGATTCGTGTTTGGCCCCCTCCAGCTTCACTTCGAGCCTTTCGAGCGCGTAGGTCATTGAGACGTTGTTCTGTGGACGACACACTTCTCACCGATACACGGTTGGGCATAACGCCCTTATTCGTTGCCCTTCACAAAATCCGAATGCATCGACCTTAGGACGCTCGGGTTCGAACCATTTCCCAATCATCTTTGCCGATGGGAGGCTCATTCCAATCTGGGTCCCCTGGAAGAACCAAACCACTCCCAATCGAGGCCATTTCAGTCGCTATTGACCGGTGCGAGTGGATGAGTGAATCCCATTCGATTTGGCCACTGCGTAATTTGAACCACAAGCGGAGATTTTTCCAAGATTTGCTTAATCGCTGGTACAACTTTAGATGCAACCTGGCAGAAACTGGCCACCAAAGCAAAAGGATAGCCGATACCAACGGCCACGGAATTGCTGCAAGCACGGGCAAAATCATTCCAGGGAGTTTGAAATCCTGGAGAGGCGAGGATACAGAGGCAATAAACCATCCAAGTGAGACAGCACAAAACAGCCACCAAATCGGATACAACCCAATGGAATAGAGCAGTTTCATGGAGCCGATTCCGGCTTTATTTTCTTCTTTGCGTGCCTTCCTGGCGACGAACATACGGACGAACAGATAGGGCGCACCTGTTGCGATCATTGCAGACCAAGTGACGAAACCAAGCATCCATGACGCCGACCAAACCCAAAACGCGAAATTTTTGACGAAGGCTTTCTTTGAGATCTTTTTTTCACGGTCTTGTAATTCCCACGAGCGGAGTTGGATTCGTTCCATTTCTTCGTGATGGGATTTGAATTTGGTTTCGATCTCTTCCGTGCGCTGCGGGTCATGGACCGAGAAATATTGCCAAGCCGCCCGAACACGCCGAGAACCCATTACGGCTTCGTTGTAGCCAATTTTGGAAACATTCTCTCCACTGCGAATGGTATGAATCATCCTTCTCGCACGCCAAACAAGTTCCCTGTCTTCCCATGACTCTTGTGCGTGACTGATGCGATTGATTTCTGTTTGCAGCGTTGAGGTGACTTGACGGCACCATGCTCTGTCATGAGCGACATCTCCGTGTTCGACGAGTTCTTCTTGCGTCGGTTTGGGAGCTCCTTCCCTGTTTGGCATAGGTGGTGTCTCAACGGCACGGTTGATCTGCATACTCACGCGTTCACGAAACCTATGCTGATCGCTGTAATGAAGTCCTATTGGTACGATGTTGGGGGCGGGTTTACCGCCCTTGTTTGCTCTGCGATGTGCTTCGAGCAGTATCCGTGCCGCTCCTGTTTTCAATTCGACAGCGTAAGCCTCTGTGTGACTCATACCTTCTGGAAAGATGACGATTCGCTCACCGTTGGCAACGAGTTCTGCTAATGTATCGACAAGTTTGGAATTGGCTTTCTTTCGTTCCTCTGGAGACGCATCCGAATCCTGTGAGCGCTGAACTGGCTGGACATTTATCCACTTCATAATCCGTGATAAGATGGGTATGTTGAACAGCGTCGACTTTGCAGTAAACGTCAATCCACCCGGCAAGGCTGCCATCATTAGCATTGGATCTATCAAACCTCCAGGATGCCATGCCGTGTAAATAATTCCTCCTTCCTCCGGAAGCGTGTCAACATCTACGGTTGAAATCTCTCGAAACCATGTTTCCATGATTGCTCGGTTGACTCTTCGCACACGCAAATATCCTTTGCTGGGTTGCAGATGAAGCGGGTCGCTATCCCAAGGCATGGTTCCGGACGGTAGAACTGACATTTGATATCATCCCCGAATTGTTGAGCATTGTATGAATTCCAACGACTCTTTCATAACCATCAGTCGATTCCTCCGAACATGGACCAGCCACTGCGTATCGTAATCGCAAAACCCGGCCTCGATGGACATGACAGGGGTGCGAAGGTTGTGGCCCGTGCTCTTCGTGATGCTGGTCATGAAGTCATTTACACCGGTTTGCGCCGGACACCGGAACAAATCATCGAGACGGTTCGAGATGAGGATGCAATTTTGCTTGGCATTTCTTCACTCTCAGGAGCGCATGGTCATCTTTTCCCTCGTATTTGTGAAACGCTCAGAGAACATAACATGGGCGATGTCATCGTATTTGGTGGAGGAATCATTCCCGAGGATGATTGGCCACCGTTGTTTGCAGCGGGCGTACGTGCCCTCTTTGGTCCCGGAACAACATCCGAAGAAATGGTTGAATTCATCGCCACTGCTGTCCAGCGGGATGATGCTGGCGTGGGTCACGGCGCAGGATGGCATTGGAATCCATCTGAATGAAGGTGAGCCCTTGGACAATCGAATCGATGCTGCAAAAGAAGGTGACAGGCGAGCACTTGCTCGCCTCCTTACTTCGATTGAGAACGGTGAACTTCGGTTCTCTGAGCCCCAATCTGATGGTTCTGATTGGAAGATTCTGGCATTGACTGGACCTCCTGGAGTCGGAAAATCGTGCCTTCTTGACCGGATGTTGCACGAGTGGGTCGACCATGGGCTTCGCATTGCAGTCCTTGCAGTTGACCCCTCATCCCCCCGTTCTGGTGGAGCGCTTCTTGGCGATCGTGTTCGAATGAGTGTCGTTGATGACGACATCAAAAAGAAATCTGTTTACCTTCGTTCTGTGGCGACTCGAAAAACCAGCGGCTCGGTACCTCTTGTTGTCCGAGATATGGCATTTTGTCTCCTTCAGGTCGGCTGGGACAAAGTCATCATTGAGACCGTTGGTGCGGGCCAGTCCGAGGTTCGATGTGCTGCCGTTGCAGATCGAATCGTGTTGGTTGAAGGGCCAGCACGCGGTGACGGTGTACAAGCAGAAAAAGCAGGTTTACTGGAACTTGCAGATGCAGTCATTGTCAACAAATCCGATCTCGACGGTGCTCAGCGTCATGCGAATGAGTTACGAGAATCCTTGCACCTAGGGCACGAGGATGCACCGAATGTCCATTTGGTCAGCGCACTGTATGGTGACGGTGTCGCAGAGGCATCATCCATGCTGCTGACGCTCGAGCAATCGATGCGTGCTGGGCGTGCACGCTGGCGTGAACGACTCTTGTCGCATCATGAGCGGCGTCTACTCGAACATCCTGAATTTGATTCCCTTCTCACGAAAATCGAGGAAGGTTTCATTTCATTTGAAGATGCATACGCTCAATTGAGGGACGGAAATGAGTGATCAGGTCGAATTGACGAATCCGGTTGAACTTTCGGTTGGCGGAATGTCGGGACACGTGCTAAGGCGAGCGATTCATCTTGGCATGTCCTTCATACCATTTTTGTACTTTGAGATTGGCAACGAAGTCGCTGATGCCATTTCGCTCACGCTTGAGCAAATCGTTTCTGCCGTCATCATCATCGCTGTTTTTGCAGAGGCCGTACGCCTGCGCATAGGTTGGACAATCGTTGGTCAGCGCTCCTATGAAGCAAAACAAGTTTCTGCACTTGCTTGGGGTGCACTAGGGGTCGGAATGGTTCTCCTTTTGGCACCCGATCCAGCCTACGCCTATCCATTAATTCTCAGCCTTTCCTTGGGGGATCCGCTCCTCGGTGAACTACGTCGAAACGAGGTCTCAACCAACACCGTAATTTTGGCTGGAGCAGTTGGCATAGCCCTTATTTGGGCTTCATGCGCTTATTTTGTAGACACGCCTTGGTTCTTCGTTGCGTTGATGGGCCCAATTTGTGTTGCCTCAGAGTGGCCTCGCCTCCGTTACATCGATGACAACGCTACAATGCTCTTGATTCCCTTAGCAGTGATTCTCGTGGTTGACCCATTTTTGGGTATTATGTGAGACCATTTCGCCGCCATATTTTAGAATCGTGACCTGCTGGGTTGACTGTTGGTAACCATGTACGGCGATGACGATTCCAAAGAGCCACCTCAGACAGTGTACTACACCTTTTTTGGAATTGCGGTCATCTTGATGGTAGTCACTGCCTTCAGGTATCCGCTTTGGTGATTTCAAGCAAAAGCAATTCTATTTAGGCAGGGGCCTAAACTTTGGATTATGTGTGGCCTCTCAGGTATGCTTGGAGCTCCTGAGCCAAGCATCGTCAGAAAGATGATTCAGTTACAGAATCATCGAGGACCAGATGGGTCAGGCATATGGCAAGACGAATCGATATGTCTTGGACATGCTCGTCTCGCAATCGTCGATTTGGAGGGAAGTCCTCAACCAATTCAGTCGCAAGAGGGAAACGTCCTCATTGCGAATGGGGAGATCTATAATTTTGAATCCCTGCGTTCTTCGATGGACGATTATTCATGGAGAACGTTTGGTGACAGTGAGACAATTCTTGCACTTTACGAGAAGTCGATTCGTTCCGATCAAAAAGCCAGTGCAAAAGACCATGGTGACTGGATTAAACAGTTGGACGGTATGTTTGCCTTCGCTCTTTGGGACGCGGACAACAATCAATTAATCTTCGCGAGGGATGAGATGGGAATTAAGCCCCTCGTCCGTTCACTTGTCGGATCATCCTTGGTTTTTTCAAGCGAAGTCAAAGGACTCCGTGCCCACCCCGAGTTTGAACCACAACTCGATGAGCAAGCACTCATGGCGCGTCTTGTTTGGGAGTATCCCCTCGATGCTACAACTCTGTTTCTCGATGTCCATCAGGTTCGTCCAGGCTGCGTAGAGGTGTGGTCTCTTGAAGAGGGACAACCCGTACTCACCGATTCACATCGGTTTTCAAAACCCAAGATGACGCCCTCCGGACAATACGATGAAACCCTCGGTGCTCAAAGTCTTCTTGATGGTTTCATCGACAGCGTAGGTCAGCGTCTGATGGCCGATGTCCCCGTTGGAATTGTTCTTTCAGGAGGTCTTGACTCATCGCTTGTTGCTGCGGTAGCCAATGATGCAGCCCAGCGATACAATCGGCCAACACCAGAATGCTGGACAGTTGCAGAGAGCGAAGACAACCCCGATTGGGTTGCTGCAGAACTTGTAGCATCCTCCTTGGACCTGAACCACCATCAATCAATTATGGAGGAAGATTCCTTCGGTAAGCATTTACCTTCCTTGTCATGGCATGGTGAAGATCTCGACGTATCCGTTTTGTTTTTCCAACCATTGTTCAAAACCATGTCACAGTCTGTACGCGTCGGCTTATGTGGCCAAGGGGCGGACGAAATTCACGCCGGTTATCCACGCTATGTTCATTTGAATGAACACAAAAAAGAACTTGAGAATCGATTGACAATGTTGAATCATCCGTTTGCACAACAATTTGCGAAGGCTGAACTTGATGTTCATGATGAGCGATGGTGGGTTGGTGATCACCGTCCTGAAGCGCATTTGGCGTCGTTGCAAGATACGTTGCAGTTTGAGCTTGATCACGGCCAACTCAGCAATTTCCAACTCCGTCTGGTAGATCGTCACTCAATGGCTCATTCATTGGAAGTTCGAGTCCCCTTCCTGGGGCGTTCGCATCGTAAAGACGCGCTCCAACTTCCGATGAACCAACGCTTGCCTACGAACGGTTTGGAAAAGAAAGCACTCCGAAAAGCAGCCTCGCTTACTTCACTTCCAAGCAGTGTGGTTACACGAAAGAAACTTCCTGCAGGCACTGCAACCTCGCCAACGCTCCTGAACAGTTGCTTGCAGGAATATTCAGCACAGATAGAAGAGATATCGTCACGATGGCCTTTCTGCGAACCTCTTCTTCGCCACCAACCTGAAATTGCATTGGGCCTTGGTCTGTTTGAGTCGCTTCATCTCATCGGTTACGACAAGCCTCAACATCATCGCTCGATTGATGAACTACTTGCGGAGGTAATCTGATGACGTTTGTCCATGATTTGAGCGGTATCCTCGATGAGAAGCGAGATGAAATCATTGCTTGGATGAACAAAAAACGATCGGAAATCGATGTTCCAATCTACGGAAGTGTCGACATTCGTGATGCAGGTTGGAAAGTCGCTGTTGTCGATGCGAACCAATTTCCTGCAGGATTTAACAACACCTCTGAATCGGATTTACCTAACCTTACAGAACGGATAGCTGCACACATTGAACGTCACCAACCCGGCTGCAAATGGGTCCACATTTATCCAGAGTCGCACACTCGAAACCAAGGCTATGTCGAGAATTTGCGAACGCTTTGCCAACTGGTTGAACGAGCGGGTTATCGATGCACTGTTGGTAACCCTGAACTCGATGGTCTCGATTCGCTCAATGGAATCCATGGTCCGCTACCGCTTGACCAGGTTGATGTCGTTGAGGGTATTCTTCTCGTTCAAGGTGAACAACCTGATTTCATCCTATTAAACAATGATCTCACAGACGGAGATTTGGAGGGATTAACTGCAAAACGGGTGCTCCCTAGTCCTCAGATGGGATGGCATCGAAGGAAAAAATCTCAGCATTTTGATTATCTTCGCCCTCTTGTTGAAGAAATCAGTGAAATAATTGGTATTGATCCGTGGCATCTCATATGCGACTCTTTTGTATCGGAAGAGAAATGTTTGGAGAAGGAAACGTGTCGGATTCAACTTGCTAGCGACGTCGATGTTTTCCTTGCAACGCTTGAGGCGCGATATGCTGCATTAGGAATCGATCGAAAACCGGTTGCATACATCAAAAACAACCGTGGAACCTACGGATTAGGCATCATGATTGTAACATCAGGTGAACAGTTACTCAATCTCTCGAACCGGAAGATGAAGAAACTCATGTATGGAAAAGGGAGTTCGGATTCGGAAGATTTCTTGATTCAGGAAGGGGTACCAACCCTCATGAAAACAGATTCTGGTTCTCCCGTTGAACCCGTTGTCTACCTTGTTGACGGCGATGCCTCTTCATGGTTCTACAGAATTAACCCAAGAAAGGACGAGATGGGCAATCTCAATTCACCAAGTGCTCAATTCATCACCTCAGAAGAAGATCCTTCCTTCATGACGCATGCACATAATTGGCATGCCTTGTTGTCAGAATTGTCGATGTTGGCAATGGGGCTTGAGTCTGCTGCTTTGTGAAACCCCGAAGTGGTTCATTTAAACATTGAACCCTTAGCGAACACATGCGTCGTGAGGTACTGTATGTCCTAACGATTGCAATTGGCCTCCTCCTCTCAGCAACCTATGCACAATGGCCTGTAGACATTTGGTGCATTGGTATTTTTTCGTACATCTTTTGGGTTACGGACAGAAAAGAACGCATCGAAATGTTGGCGGTATTGGCCTTTGCAACACCAATGGAACTCTTCTTTAGTGAGGTTTGGCTAATCTATGAATACCAACGTGGTTTCATGCCGTTGTTTGTTCCTGTAGGTCACTACTTTTTGTTCGATCTCGGACGTCGGGTTGCAAAGGGTCTACCTGAAGGCTCACCAATGCCTCTCATTCTCCTGCTTGTTCCCTTGGTCATCTATGGTGCGATTCAAGGGACCGATACTTCAGCGGTTTTCCTCATCGCTCTAACGGTTGGGTTCACCAAGTATGGCCCAGAACCACGACTCTATGCATCGATGGTTTGGCTCGCTTTGTTCATGGAATTATGGGGGACGTATCTTGGAAACTGGGAATGGGCTGCCAACGTTCCATGGACTGGATTAACGGCTTGGAATCCACCTCTTCTTGTTGGTGCATTCTATTGTTTTGGAGACTTACTTGTTAATTTGAGCGTTGCCAAGTTTGAAGGGCAACCCATGGCTGAGGTGGACCATGACGTCCTCGGATGAGCTGAAACGTCGCCGCGACGAAGAGGCGAAGCGTATCCGCACAAGTCTGAATCGCCAGCGTGGTGTTCAACACGCTTCGCTCAAAGGCGGAGAATCCGCAGTGGCCTTCGTGAAAGAAGAGTTGTGCATTGGCTGTGACCAGTGTACCATCGTTTGCGACGATGATGCCATTGAAATTTACAAGGTTGCCATGCGCAGCCCACTGATCAATGTTGAAAGCAATCAAAAAGCGAAAATAATCCGTGATGCATGCACAGGATGTCGACTCTGCGTTCTTGCGTGTCCAACCGACGCAATCAGCATGATTGACCGATGAGGTGATTGAATTGTCAAAGAAAGGTAAACAACCAACTGCACAACGATTTGGTGGAGAATTTGGGCCCTACCGAAAGGAAGGAACAACCGGCGTATCGCTTGGTACATTCAAGACACTTGTATGGACTTCCAACATCGGCGGTCTTATTCTCTGTGTGATTGGACTTGAACTTCTTTTCGTTCAACAAGAATTCATGTGGGGCCTCATCAGTCTCATCGGTGGTGTGCTCATCGCTCTTTTCCCATCAAACTACGAGATCGTCGGTATGGAAGAAGAAGCCCCACCACAAGAGTGAGTTCAAGCTTCGACTTCTGTTTGAGCAGGTGCTGATAGTTCACTCTTCTTCGCATTGACTTCACGAGCGAGGAAGGAAACAACGTCGAGAATCTCGATGTCTTCGTAGCGCTCATCGCCTTCGAACTTGAGACATTCAAAGTGAGAAACACACTTCGGGCAAGACGTAAGCATCGTATCTGCTCCAGTCGACTTGATCTCTTCCATTCGTGCGACACGGAGTGCTCGGGCGTTCTCGTTGCAAGACATCATGCTCGATACACCACAGCACATTGCATCCTCACCGTGGTGTTCCATCTCAACAAGATCGACACCCTCAACAGCGTTGATGAGTTCACGTGGTTCATCGTAGATGCCCATTTGTCGGCCAAGACGACATGGGTCGTGGTATGTGACCGTGGTAGCATCGGTTGACAGTTGCATGTCAAAGCCGTTCTCGATGAGATATTCGGTCGTGTGCATGACCTTTACGCCATCGAGTTCATAATCACGTGCAAACGTTCTGAAACACTCTGCACAGGATGAAACCAGCGTGTCAATGCCGGATGCTTCGATTTTCTTCTGATTGTATGCCTTGAGTTTGTCAAAGACTTCGGTAAGTCCTTGCCACTTTTGGTCGTGGCCACAGCACTTGAGGAAGTCACGTCCAAGATAGGAAACATCGTGACCCATCTCTTCGAAGAGTGTAAAGGCAGCAGTGGTCGAATCTCCAAGGTTCAT
>MDTB01135129.1_pt1 | contig 17906 bp, 16 predicted proteins | sample 811161 | NCBI WGS metagenome assembly MDTB01 (sample SAMN05326650, study PRJNA326480) | marine metagenome | isolation source: seawater | place: Mediterranean Sea | collected 2009
CTGAAAAACAGCATTAGCTACTAACATTGCTTATTTTGCTGCAAAAAAAATTAAAGAGACACAAGAAAAATCATCCGTGGCTTTTTTTTCATTAGAGATGTCCTCTGAACAATTATCAACTAGAATTTTATCGGAACAAGCAAGAATAATATCAAATGATATTAGAAGAGGAAAAGCAACTGCTGAAGAATTAGATAGATATATTGAGACATCAAGAGACATTTATGATTTACCTCTTTACATTGATGAAACTCCAGCGATAACAATATCTACTTTAAGCAATAGAGCTAGAAGAATAAAAAGGCTATTCGGTCTAAATTTAATAGTTGTTGATTATATTCAATTAATGAGGGTAAAAAATAATCGCTACGATAACAGAGTGCAAGAAATTTCAGAGATAACTCAAGGTCTTAAGGCTTTAGCAAAAGAGATGAATGTCCCTGTATTGGCATTATCACAATTATCTAGAGCTGTTGAACAAAGAGATGAAAAAAAACCTCAATTGTCAGATTTGAGAGAGTCTGGATCTATAGAGCAAGACGCAGATGTTGTATTATTTGTTTACAGAGATGAGTATTATTTAGAAAAAAAACAACCGAAATTAGGGTCTATAGAACACGCAGAGTGGCAATCTAAAATGAATGATGTCTCAGGATTGGCAGAAATAATAATAGGTAAACAACGTCATGGACCTACAGGAAATATACATGTTGAGTTTGAGGGGATGTATACAAAATTCAAAGATTTAACAAAAAAATAATCAGTATATTGTTTTTAAGATATTATATATAAGTTAGTTGTATCTAATAAATTTATATGTTTCAGAATGTTTACAAATTTTCAATTAACAACTTATCCAAATTTAACTTAATTGTAATCTCTTCTCTTCTATTATTAGCTTTATTTTTTTCAAAAAATTTTAATTTAGACGCTTCATCCGATGCTCTATTATTAGATGGAGATCAAGATTTAAATTATTTAAGAGAAATTAATGAAAGGTATGGCTCTAAAGAATTTTTATTTCTTACTTATACTCCGATTTCAAGCTTTACCGAAGAGAGGACAATAGTTAATTTGCAATTTTTTAAAAACAAAATAGAGCAACTATCCTGGGTTGATAGCGTAATTACAATAGTTGACGTTCCATTATTAAAAAGTAGCGATGAGCCTTTAATGGAAAGATTGCAAAATTATAAAACTTTATCGCATCCTGAAATAGATAAAACTCGAGGGATTGATGAAATCCTGCAAAGTCCAATTTATAAAGATTATATTATCAGCGAAAATGGAAAGACCTCGGCGATTGTAGTTTACATTAAAGAAGATCAAAGGCTAAAGGAGTATGCTAAAATAAAGAATAATTATTTTACTTCAATTCAAAACAAATCATTGAATGATAAGGAAAAAGAAAAATATAAAATTTTTTTAAGAGAGTACGAAAATTATAAGAATTTATTTAATAAAAGAAATCATCAAAATATTAATGAGATAAGAGAGGTAATTAGCAAGTATGGCGAGAATGCTAAAATTCATCTTGGAGGAATACCAATGATTGCCGATGATATGATGACTTTTATTAAAAATGACATAATTGTCTTTGGAATAGGAGTGTTTTTATTTATTTTAACAACACTTTGGTTTATTTTTAGAAGTGTCAAATGGGTACTTATACCATTAGCAGGCTGCATCACATCAGTAATATTAATGATAGGCTTGTTAGGTTTTATAGGTTGGAAAGTCACAGTTATCTCATCAAATTTTATTGCGCTTATGTTGATACTTAATATGGCGATGAATATTCATTTCACAGTGAGGTATTTACAACTAAAAAAAGAGAGCAAAGGTATATCTAAATTAGAATCTGTTATTGGAACAAGTAAAAAAATGTTTTATCCAATACTCTACGCTGTTTTAACAACTGTTTGTGCATTTCTTTCTTTAATATTTAGTGGGATTAAACCTATTATTAACTTTGGATGGATGATGACGCTTGGATTAACTGTTTCTTTACTAGTTACATTTTATCTTTTGCCGTCTCTTATAATGGTATTTGCAAAAGATGATGATGGTACAATTCAAGATGACAAAAAATCAATGATAACCAATTTGTTAGCTAAAGTTGCTAAAAAAACTAATTATACAATTTATATTGTAACGTTCTTTGTAATCATTTGTAGTCTGATTGGTATACTAAAGCTAGAGGTTGAAAATAGTTTTATAAATTACTTTGATAAAGAAACAGAAATTTATAAAGGCATGAAAAAAATAGATGATGATTTAGGTGGCACAACTCCTTTAGATATAATTATAAAGTTTCCAAGATCGGAGAAAGTTGAAAAAAATAATAACGATGACGAATTTGAGGAATGGGAAGAGGAAGATGAAAAAGATAAAGCAGCTTATTGGTTTACGAGGAATAAGATTGATAAAATCCTTGAGGTTCATGACTATTTAGACTCTCTGCCAGAAATAGGAAAGGTTTTATCATTTGGCTCTATTATTAGGGTTGCCGAAGACTTAAATAAAAAACCATTACAAAGCCTAGAAATAGCTGTATTATATAGCAAAATTCCGGACAATATTAAAAAAGAGATAATTTCTCCTTATATATCTGTTGAAGCTGATGAGGCTAGAATAAGTGTAAGGATTAAAGATTCTTTAAAAGACCTGCGAAGAGACAGTCTAATAAAAAAAATTAATAATGATCTCAAATCAAAATTAGATCTCAAAGAAAATGAATTTCAATTAGCAGGTGTTCTGATTTTATTTAATAATTTGCTTCAAAGTTTATTTAAATCACAAATATTAACACTTGGTGTAGTAATGTTAGGGATTTCTTTAATGTTTTTATTACTATTTAGAAATTATATTTTGGCATTTATAGGAGTGGTTCCGAACTTTATAGCAGCTTTTTTTATTCTTGGAATTATTGGATTGCTCGAGATTCCTTTGGATATGATGACAATTACAATAGCAGCAATTACTATAGGGATAGCGGTAGATAATAGTATACATTATATTTATAGATTCAGAGAAGAGTTTAAAAAAATTAATAATTATAATCAAACTGTTGACAGATGCCATAATACAGTGGGAGTAGCTATTTTAAATACGTCTATTACGATAGTATTTGGTTTCTCTATTTTAGTTTTGTCAAACTTTATACCAACAATCTATTTCGGTATTTTTACTGGAATTGCCATGCTGCTAGCAATGATCTCAGTTTTGACCTTACTTCCAAAGCTGATAATTTCTTTCAAACCTTTTGGGGAAGGTGTTGAGCTTTAAGATTATGGAGAGTTTTTTAAATAACACCTTGTTTAAAGTAGGATGGTTCGACGGAGCAATATTTATAATTTTAGCCCATAGCATAATACAATGTACGATAAGAGGATTTACCTTAAGTTTTATAACTTTTTTAAAATGGATTATTGCTTTAATAATAACAATTTTTTTATTCCCAAAATTTCAACCTTGGGTTTCAGATTATGTGGACTCACCATTTATAAATAATTTTGGTCTTGGTATCTTTATTTATTTCGTATCTCTTTTTTTATTAATCTTAATAGGAAAAGCATTTAGTAGTTCCGTAAAATGGACTGGATTCGGACCTATGGATAAGACATTTGGGTTCTTTTTTGGTGTATTTAGAGGTTATATCGTAAGTGTAGTTATATTCACAATTTTAAATTGGTTTTACCCTTTTAATAATTGGAATATAGATATAAATGATGCATTAACTTTTAAATTAATTAACAAAAGTAGTGAAATTCTTATCGATGAATTTCCAGATATGAAAGAATTTGAAGACACAAAGGAAAAAATTGAAAAAATCTAATAAAGATCAATTACATGAGGAGTGTGGTATATTTGGAATATCAAATCATGAGGACTCCTCCAAACTTGTTGCTTTAGGTTTACACGCTTTACAACACAGAGGTCAGGAAGGATGTGGAATAGTATCTTATGATGGTACAAATTATCACTCAGAAAAAAAACAAGGTTTAGTTGGTGATCACTTTACAAAAAGTCAGGTAATCAAAAATTTACCAGGTAATTTTGCAATTGGTCACAACAGATATTCAACAACAGGTGAAACATCTCTAAGAAACATACAGCCTTTTTTTGCTGATTTGCATGGTGGCGGTATAAGCATTGCACATAATGGAAATTTAACTAATGCGATAACTCTAAGAGAAACTTTGGTAAAAGACGGAGCAATATTTAGAACAACCAGTGATACTGAAACAATTGTACAATTAATAGCAAAATCAAAAAGGGGGAAAATTATAGATAAAATTATTGATACACTTTTTCAAATAAAAGGGGGCTACAGTTTAGTCATAATGACTAACAAAAAATTGGTGGGAATACGAGATCCTTTTGGAATTAGGCCTCTCGTTATCGGTAAATTAAATGACTCCTATATATTTGCCTCAGAAACTTGCGCTTTAGATATAGTTGGAGCAAAATTTGTTAGAGAAGTAGAGAATGGAGAGATTGTTGTTGTGGAAAACAAAAAAATGACTTCTATTAAACCTTTTCCAAAACAAAAACAAAGACCTTGTGTATTTGAATATATTTATTTTGCAAGACCTGACAGCATTATTGATGGTAAGTGTGCATATGAGTACAGAAAAAATTTGGGGATACAGTTAGCAAAAGAAAATGATTTAAAAGCTGATATAATTGTTCCTGTTCCAGACTCAGGTGTACCAGCAGCTATAGGCTTCTCAAACGAGTCTAATATAAAATTCGAATTAGGTTTAATAAGGAATCATTATGTTGGAAGAACATTTATTGAGCCAACACAAAGCATTCGAAGTTTCGGGGTGAAACTTAAATTAAGTGCTACAAAAAGCACTATAAAAGATAAATCAATTATTTTAATTGATGACTCACTTGTTAGAGGTACTACGTGCGTCAAAATTGTTAAAATGCTTTACGACTCCGGAGCAAAAGAAGTTCACGTAAGAATTGCTTGCCCAGAGATTAAATTTCCAGATTTTTATGGGGTTGATATGCCAACTAAAGAAGAATTACTAGCCTTTAAAAAAAATAATTTAGAGATGTGTAAATATATAAATGCAAAATCTATAAAATTCTTAAGTTTAAATGGTTTATATAAAGCGTTAGGTAAAGGAGAAAGAAATACCAATTACCCTCAGTTTAGTGATCACTATTTCACTGGAGAATACCCTGTTAAACCCTCAGATATATTAACTGATCAGAAAATAACTCAACTTTCTTTATTAAGCGGAAAATCAAATAATTAACTTAATATTATTAATTTATTACCATTGATAATATTCAATATTTTTCCGTCTACAAATATTAAATTTTTTGTAAATTTTATTGGTGCTTTTTCGATACTGATATTATCATTGTTTAAAGGGCTTATTTTTATTAAATATCCATTTCTTGTAAATAGAAAAATATTGCTATTTATAAACTTCATGTAACTTATTTTTCCAATTTTTTTTTCTTAATTTTGCAAATTTTTTGCTTTGTATTGCCTTATTAATATTTTTAGACCACATGATTTTTCCTGACTGAATATTAATACAAATCAAAAAATTATTATTTGATATTGAGCATAGCAAGTTTCCGGAAGAAATAATGTTACGATCTGATTTTATTGGAAAAGATTTTTCAACAAGTGCATTTGTGCTATCAATAATTAATACTTTATTACTTTGTGAAACTATCAATTTATCATTATTAATAATAAAATTATTAATAGTGTTCGAAGTAGAATCATTAAAATTATTTGTAATCAAGCTAGAAACCCATGTGGGTGAATTGGAATTATGTTTAAAATTATAAATACTTAGAAAGTTATTTAAATAATAAATATTTTCACCTTTCATAACTATAATGCTCTTAAAATTTGATCTTACAATCTTATTCTCAGTTTTATAGGACCACAGAGCCTCACCATTTTTTGAATTTATTGAAAAGAAGGTGCTATTACTGTTGGCTAAATACAGTGAATTGTCTTTTTTTATAATGTTTGTATTAAAAGGGACTCCATAGTTTTTTGCCCAAATTATTTGTTTTGTTAAATAATTTAAAGCATACAGATAACCATAATTATCAGATACGTAAATAATATTCTTATCTATTAAAAGATTTAATATTTTTTTTCTTTTATTATTTAATTTTTTATAAAAATTATATTTAAATTCAATTTTGTTTTTTTCTAACGAAAAAACAGAAATTTCACCACTTAAATTACTAAAAATTAAATTTTTATTATAATAAAATATTTTATCTGATATTTTTTTTCTTGATAGTTTGTTACTCTTGAAATCAATATTTAGTTCATCTGAATAAATTAAATTATGCAACTGATAATTAGAATCATAATTCTCTACAGTCCATTTGGATGTATTGGATAGTTCTGAGAGCTTAATCTCTTTTTGATTAACTGACATTATTTCAGTCTCTAAATACTTTTCATTTGCAAAAACAGGAGTATATTTTACATTAGCTGAAATTTTTTTTTGTTTAATAATTTTTTCGTTTTCCCAAATACCAGTTTTATTATCAAATGAGCAGCTTACAATAAAGAAAATTAAAAAATAAAATAATTTTTTCATAAAATTATAATTTTTTTAGTAGTATTTGATATTCTTTTGATTTATTGAAATCTCCTTTTTGTAAAAAATAAATTTCAAGAAATTTTAAAGCGTTTGCTTTCCATATTGATTCGGAATTTATTATTGGATTTAGTGTTGTTAAGATTTCATTTTCATCTGCATAATTAGATAAAATAGTTGCTTTTTTAAACCTATATAAATTTCTTGTTTCTTTATCTAAAGATTTAATATTAAGAATTTTATCAAATAATTTTGACAAGGTTGTTTTATCTTTTATCAAATTATTTTCTACAATTAAATTTAAGGATAAAGGAGAGTAAAATAAATGATTTTCGTCTATTAAAGAAACAAATATTTCTCTTGATTTATCTTTTTGATCTTTATTTAAAAGAATATTTGCGTTATTGAACTTTTCAGAGATTGAAACATTTTTTTTTTTCTTTATAAAAATTATACCCAATAAGACAACATAGTATTATAGGTATAATAAATAATAGTACCAAAATTTTAGATTTGTATTTTTTATAAAAAATAGCAAATTTATTCTGGTCTAAATTAGTGTTAGTATCTTGGGTTTCCATTAGTAAAAGCTATTTTTTGTTTTGGGAAATTTTCCCAATTTTACGTCTTTACTATATTTTTTTACAGCTTTATCAATAATCTTATTTAATTTTACATATCTTTTTACAAACTTTGGATAAAACCCGCTTAAACCAAGAAGATCATCAGTAACAAGTATCTGTCCATCACACATGTTTGATGAGCCAATTCCAATAGTGGGGATTTTAACAGCATTTGTTACTTTCTCAGCAGTCTTCATCGAAACACATTCCAAGACAATCGAAAAAGCTCCTGCTCTCTCAATTTCTTTTGCTTCTGCAATTAGATTTTTTCTTTGAGAGAGAGATACACCTTCTACTTTAAATTTTTGTTTGAACTGGGGTGTAAATCCAATATGTCCCATAACTGGAATTTTTTGAGAAACTAGGTTTTTAATAATATTGAAATTTTTTTTATTACTTTCAATTTTTATAGCATCACATCTAGTTTTTTTTAAAATTAATTTAGCGTTTTTTATTGCTTCTTTTTCAGTCTGGTAAGAATTTTTTGGCATATCTACAACTAATAAAGATTTTTTGATTTTTTTTCTTACAGAAATTGAATGATTCATCATTATTTCTATTGATAATTTGTGAGTATTTGGCATTCCATACAAAACATTTGCTAGAGAATCTCCAACTAAAACTATATCACAGTATTTATCCAAAATTCCTGCGGTATTACTTGAATAGGACGTTAAGCAAACTATCTTAGTTTTATATTTCTTATTCAGTATTTTATTAATTTTTTTTTTTATCATTCTAATTCGATTGTACTTGGTGGTTTAGATGTTATATCATACACCACTCTATTAATACCTGGAACATTATTGATTATCTTATTAGAGATATTGTCTAAAAAAGATTGTGGAAACTTAAAATAATCAGCAGACATACCGTCTTCTGAAACCACTGCTCTTAATAAACATATGTGCTCATAAGTTCTTGAATCCCCCATAACTCCGACTGTTTTTACTGGTAATAAAGCTGCGTACGCTTGCCAGATTTTATTATATAGATTTTTTTTAATTAAAGCATTTATAAAAATGTGGTCCGCTTCTTGAAGCATCTTAACTTTTAAGGGCGATACTTTACCTAAAATTCTAATTGCTAAACCTGGTCCAGGAAAAGGATGTCTATTGTTGATCAAATCTGTCAAACCTAGTGATTTACCCAGCAATCTAACCTCGTCTTTGAAAAAATCTTTCAAAGGTTCAACTAATTTTAATTTCATTTTTTTTGGTAATCCTCCAACATTATGATGTGATTTTATTTTAGTGCTTTTTCCGGTTGTAGACTTGCTCTCAATAATATCAGGATAAAGTGTACCTTGGGCTAAAAATTTTATTTTTTTATTTTTTTTAGCCTCTTTTTCAAATATATCTATAAATAACCTTCCTATTATTTTTCGTTTCTTTTCTGGGTCAGTTATGTTTTTTAATTTCGTATAATATAATTTAGATGCATTAATTAATTTGACATTTAATTTATATTTTTTTTTAAAAATTTGAAATGTATTTTTAAATTCATTTTTTCTCATTAAACCAGTATCAACCATAATGCATTTTAAATTTGATTTTATTGCCTTATTTATTAAAAGTGCAGCAACACTACTATCTACACCTCCAGATAGAGCACAAATTACTTTGTCTCCTTTAACTTTTTTTTTTATAAGGGCAATAAGTCTTTTTTTTTGGGAAAAAATTTTCCAATTTTTTTTAATTTTACATATATAAAATAAAAAATTGTGAAATAATTTATTACCATTTTGAGTATGAGTGATCTCTGGATGAAATTGTATGCCGTAAATATCTAATTTTCTATTTTCAATAATCGTTAAAGCTGAGTCTTTTGTTGATGCTATTTTAACAAATCCTTTTGGCAGATTAATTACCGCATCTTGGTGACTCATCCATACGTTAATTGAATTTGTCTTAAAAAAATTTTTCGTTAAAACTGATTTTTTTTTCTCAATTAATCTAGCTCTTCCAAACTCTCTTTTTTTTTTGTTATTTTTTACTTTTCCGCCAAAGGACTTCGATATAAGTTGCAAGCCATAACATATACCAAGAATTGGGATCTTTTTTAGAAAAATACTTTTTGGAATATTTGGATATTTTTTTTTTGTAACTGATGCTGGACCACCTGAGAGTATTATGCCTTTGACATTTTGCAAGTCTTTTATATGTTTTAATTCTTTTAAATTAATTATTTCTGAATATGCGCCTAAATCCCTAATTCTTCTAGCAATAAGTTTTGTTACTTGTGAGCCAAAATCAATTATCAAAACTTTGTCTATTATCATTTAATTATTGATATTCATTTAATCAAAGAATTTTTTAAATCCTTTTCAACTGATAATGATTTACTACAATCAACTTTGCAAATTTTTTTAAATTTACTAATTAATTTTTGAGTCTCAGAAAAATTTGATTTTTTAAGTTTAAGTTTTGCCAAAGCTAGTGTGGCTTCCTCATTTTGAGGATTTATCAATATTACAGTATTAAGGTTTGACTCCTCTTGATCTATATTTTCTTGTTTATTGAAAATTTTTGATAAATATAGATAAGAATTATGATTTTTAGGATTAAAAACTATATCTTGTTCAAACTTAAATTTTGCTTTTTCAAATTTTTTTTTTTCAAAAAGATTTACTGCTTCATTAAAATAATTTTTTTCAGCACCTAAAATGCTTTTAAATATAAACAAGGAAAATATTAATAGAGAGGATAATTTTACAATTTGTTTCATAATTTAAAATTTAAGCTACTTTCATTTGCGTCTACACTATGAACCATGCTTTCATAAAACCCTGCTTTGGTTATTTTAATGAACTTAGCATTTTTTTTTATTTCTTTTAAGTTTTTTGCTCCTATATAACCCATTGATGATCTTAAACCACCTTGTAGTTGATAAATAATTTTGGATAGTGGTCCTTTATACTCTACCCTTCCTTCAACTCCTTCTGCGATAAATTTTGATTTATCTTTGTAGTTTTTTTGAAAATATCTATTTGACGATCCAGCTGACATTGCGCCAATTGATCCCATGCCTCTGTAATTTTTATAATATTTATTTTTAATTTTAAATTTCTTTCCAGGACTCTCTTTTGTACCTGCAAAAATTGAACCCATCATAATAGCATCTGCACCTGCTGCTAAGGCTTTAATTATATCTCCTGAAAATTTTATCCCGCCGTCTGAAATAATTTTTATATTTTTTTTTTTTAATTTATCTTTAACATTGGAAATTGCAGTAATTTGTGGCACTCCTATTCCTGCTATCATTCTGGTGGTGCAGATTGACCCTGGCCCTATACCAACTTTAACAATATCTGCACCTACATTGTATAATGATTTTGCTGCTTCTCCGGTTGCGATATTACCAGCGCAAATAATATTTTTTTTATTTATTTTTTTAATATTGTAAACTGTTTGAAAAACTTTCTTACTATCTCCGTGTGCGGTATCTACAATAATAATATCTACATCATTATCAGACAAAAATTTTGCTCTATAAATATCGTCAGAGGTTGTTCCGACTGCAGCTCCCACTTTAAAATTCTTTTTCTTAATTTTTTTTACTTGTAAGCCTTGTTCTTTGACTGATAGATTTCTATGGATAATACCTAAACCTCCTTGCTTTGCCATTTCTAATGCCATCTCATATTCTGTAACCGTATCCATCGCGGCAGATAAAAATGGAAATTTTAATTTCAAGTTTTTTGATAAATTTAAACTTATGTCTGTTTCATTTGGAAGAACTTTTGAGTGTTTTGGTAACAACAATACATCATCGAATGTTAAGGCTTCTTTTATTAGTTCCATATAAACTTATATACAATTTTATTATTTTATAAAGTCTTTATTCCTTCGCAATGTATATAAGTTTCTTTTGACTCATCTTTACTTGATTTTGGTTTAAAAAATCTTACTTTTTTAAAATTACTTAATGCAAAATTTTTAACTTCTTCAAAATCTTGCCCAATGAACAATTTGGAAATAATGGCACCATTATTATCAAGAATGTTTAATGAAAAGTTCAAAACTTGGATGCATAGATCGTTGGTTCTTATACAATCAAGGCTTTTATTACCGGTTGTATTGGCTGCCATATCTGACAACACAACACCTATTTTACCCCCAAAAAAATTCTCAATTTTTTTTTTTGATTCGTTTTTTCTAAAATCCATCATAAGAAATTCTACATTATCTAATTTTTCCATTTCCTTTAAATCTACCGACATTACTTTGCCATTGGAGCAAAAACTACCCAAAACTTGTGACCATCCACCAGGAGCAGAACCTAGATCAAGTACTTTTGAATCTTTTTTTAAAATATTAAATTTTTTATTTAATTCTATTAATTTAAATGCAGATCGAGATCTATAACCTAGAATTTTTGATTTTTTAAAATACGCATCTCTATGCTGATTAATTATCCAATTTTTTGAGGTTTTATTTTTTTTCATTAAAGAATATCTTCATGGTCCTCATCAAAAGTATTGTCTTTAAAATTGTTTTTATTCTTTTTAAATAAGTAGATAGATACTGGTAAAGTTAAGATATATAAAAAACAAAAAACTAACAATGTTTCAAACATAAAAAACATCAGAGAGATGAACGATAATCCAGTAAACAATAAAATAAATATGGTTAACTTTGAAGGAATAGAAATTTTTTTAAATGAAAAAGTTGGAATTTTGCTTATTAATAAAACCGATACCAAAATAGTTATATAAGGAGCTAAAATTTTTGGTTCGAAAAATTTTCTAAAATCACTAATTTCATATATCAAAGGGAGTAAAATTAAAATTGCACCAATTGGTGAAGGTATACCCTCAAAATAATTCATCTTCCAGCTATCATTTTTACTATGATTTGTTAAATTAAATCTTGCTAGACGTAATACACAACAAACAGAATACAAAAGAGTTATTGTCCAACCAATTTTACCAAATGAATTTAGTTCCCAAAAGTAAATTATTAAAGATGGAGCTATACCGAAGCTTACGAAATCAGTTAAAGAGTCTAATTCTTTTCCGAAATCGGATGTTCCTTTAATTAATCTTGCGATTCTACCGTCTAATGCATCTAAAATTGCTGCTAATAAAATAAAAGTTACAGCCAAACTAAAATTTTGATCGATTGAAAATTTTATAGAACTGATACCTAAACAAACTCCAACTATCGTTAAAAGATTTGGAAGTAAATATCTTGTTTTTTTTGAGCTTACTATTTTAAATTTTTTTTCTTCCATTTTTATTAATTTTACTCTTTTGCAAGTAAGGACTCTCCTGCGGTTATATTCTGTCCAACTTTTGCAAGTATCTTTTTATTTTGTAAATACAAGTCAACTCGACTACCGAATCTGATCATACCAATCCTTTGTCCTTGTGATAAATTTTCATTTACTGATACTTGAGTGATTATTCTGCGTGCGATTAAACCTGCTATTTGCACAACAATTATTTCTTCACCCTTTTTAGATACTATCTTAAAATAATTTCTCTCATTTTCTTCGCTAGCTTTATCTAATGATGCATTAAAAAACTTTCCAGGTTTATAAAAAATTTTACTCACCGAACCTGATATTGGAGACCTGTTAACATGACAATTAAAAACATTCATGAAAATACTAATTCTTGTAAAAGACGTATCTTGTAAGTTTAGCTCTGATGGTCCTTTTGTTTCAATGATTTGTGTTATTAGCCCGTCTGCAGGGCTTACAAAAAAATTATCATCATTAATAGATACTCTGTCCGGATCTCTGAAGAAATAATAAACCCATATGGTTAATATTAAAAATATAAGTGTTAAAATATTCGAAAATAATAGAGTAGCTAAGGTTGCAATTATTGAAATAGCAAGAAATTTATAACCCTCGTTATGTATTTTAGGAAAAATGTTATTAATCATATAGTTTTAAAGTTTGATAATTTTCATTAATATGTATAAAAATCTCACATAATCAATTTATATTTATGTCAAAAATTAAGGTAAAAAATCCAGTAGTTGAGTTAGATGGAGACGAAATGACCCGAATAATATGGTCATTTATTAAGGACAAGCTAATTAAACCTTATATTGAGGTAGATCTTAAATATTTTGACCTTGGAATGAAAAGTCGTGATGACACTAATGACCAAATAACTATTGACGCTGCCAACGCCATAAAAAAACACGGGGTTGGTATTAAATGTGCAACCATAACACCCGATGAAGAGCGGGTTAAAGAATTTAAATTAAAAAAAATGTGGAGATCTCCTAATGGGACTATTAGAAATATTTTAGGAGGTACAGTATTTAGAGAACCAATTATTTGTAAAAATGTTCCTAAACTTGTTCCCGGGTGGATAAAACCGATCGTAATTGGAAGACATGCTTTTGGAGATCAATATAAAGCAACAGACTTCTTAATACCCGGTGAGGGAAACTTGGAAGTAAAATGGACCTCGAAAGATGGAAAAAATAAAAAAGAATTTAAGGTTTTTGATTTTCCAGGTTCTGGAACCGCTCTTACAATGTACAATTTAGATGATTCAATAAAGAATTTTGCAAGAGCATGCATGAATTATGGGATTCTGAGAAAATGGCCGGTTTATCTTTCCACAAAAAATACAATCCTAAAAGCTTACGATGGGAGATTTAAGGATCTTTTTCAAGAAATTTTTGAGAAAGAGTTCTCTGAAAAGTTTAAAAAAATAAATATTACCTACGAACATAGATTGATTGATGACATGGTAGCATGTGCTATGAAATGGAATGGTGGATACATTTGGGCATGTAAAAATTATGATGGTGATGTGCAATCAGATACAGTGGCACAAGGTTTTGGTTCATTGGGATTAATGACAAGTGTTTTAATGACCCCAGACGGGAAGACTGTTGAGTCAGAAGCAGCGCATGGAACTGTTACAAGACATTATAGAATGCATCAGCAAGGAAAAGAAACTTCAACAAACCCTATAGCTTCTATATTTGCCTGGACCAGAGGTTTGTCCCATAGAGGTAAGCTTGACGGAAATGAAGATCTAGTAAAGTTTTCAAAAAGTTTAGAAGAAGTATGTATTCAAACTGTTGAAAAAGGGTCTATGACTAAAGATTTGGCAATACTTATCGACAAATCAACCAAATATTTAACTACAAATCAATTTCTAGAAGCTATTGATGGAAATTTAAAAAATAAGCTTAACTAATTTTTTTCGATATCTCCTTAAAAGCCTCTTCAATTTTTCTTTTGTCTACTCCCCCTGCTTGTGCGAAATCTTTCCTTCCGCCACCTCCTTTACCTCCTAAAATTGAAGAGGCAGCTTTTACTAAATTGACAGCATCATATTTTGATGTCAAATCTTGGGAAACTCCTACTGCAATACCAACTTTATCCTTAAAGATAGAAACACAAACCACAATTCCTGTTTTAATTTCTTTTTTTCCCTGATCAATAATACTTCTTAGTTCTTTTGGAGGAAAATCTTTTAAAATTTGTTCTCTTATTAATACACTTCCAATTTTTTTATCTTTTATAAAATTTTTACTTTTATCTTTCTTTATATTTTCAATTTTTACTTTGTTAATTTGCTTGTTTAAATTTTTTAAATTTTCAGACAAGTCTAAACTATCTTTATATTCAGGATTTATTTTTAAGTTTTTTAATTCTTTTTTAATTGACTCAATTTCCTCCTTGAGATTAGTCTCTTTTAAATTTAGATCTTTTTTTTGATTTTTTTCATACTCTTCTAACTTGATATCTCTTAGAGCCTCAACTCTTCTAACTCCAGAAGCAATAGAGGATTGGCTGATTACTTTAAAATTACCAACTTCTTTAGTATTTTTTACATGTGTTCCACCACATAATTCGGTAGAAAAAAAACCATTATTTTCTTTTCCCATAAAGACCACTCTTACCTCATCTCCATATTTTTCCCCAAATAAGGCTAATGCGCCCAAACTTATTGCTTCTTTGGGTGTCATAATTCTTGTTTGAACCTCAGAAGAACTATTAACAATTTCATTAACTAATTTATTTATTTTTTCCATTTCCACTTTTTCAATTGGTTTATTGTGGCTAAAATCAAATCTCAATCTATCTGGTGAAACTAATGAGCCTTTTTGGGTCACATGCTTACCTAGAGTTCTTCTTAATGACTCATGTAATAAATGGGTTGCTGAATGATTAGCTTTAGAATTATTTCTTTTAATTACGTCAATTTCTAAATTTACATTTTGTCCAATTGATATTGATCCTTTTTCAATTTTTCCAAAATGAACAAATAAGTCACCCATCTTTTTTTGAGTATCGTTTATTTTTATTTTACAATCTGAGTTAAAAATGTAACCCTGATCTCCTACTTGACCGCCTGACTCACCGTAAAATGGTGTTTGATTTGTAATAATCTCTATTTCTTCTCCGAAATTTGCCGTGTTAACAAATTGGTTATTTTTTGCAATTTTAATTACTACTCCTTCAGCCTTATCAAATTCATAGCCTAAAAACTCGGTAGGATTAACTTCTTCTCTAATCTTAAACCACCTTCCATCAACAGACTTGTCTCCTGATCCTTTCCAATTCGCTCTTGCTAAGGTTTTGCTTTTTTCCATTTCTTTTTCGAAACTGTCGTAATCAACTTTAATATTTTTTCCTCTTAAGATATCTGCTGTTAGATCTAATGGAAAACCATAAGTATCATATAATTTAAAAGCTATTGAACCTGGAAGTGTTTTATTTTGCACTTTACTTAAATTCTCATCGAGAATTTTCATTCCTCGTTCAAGCAAAGAAGAAAATTTTTCTTCTTCATTTTTAAGTGTTTCAATTATTAATTCTTTACCATTATTCAATTCAGGGTAACTATTTTTCATTTCATTTAACAAAACTTTGAAAAGCTTATAAAACACTGGATTTTTACTCCCTAATGAATGAGCGTGTCTCATCCCTCGTCTCATAATTCTTCTCAAAACATAACCACGACCTTCGTTAGAGGGCAAAATTCCTTCGGCAATTAAAAAGCTACTTGCTCTTAAATGATCAGCAATTACTCTATGACTTGAAATTGATTTAGTATTTATGGGTTTTTTTGTTATATCAGCTGAGGCAGACATTATTTTTTTAAAATGATCAATTTTGTAATTATCGTGTGTTCCTTGTAACACAGCAGTCATTCTTTCAAGCCCCATGCCAGTGTCAACCGATGGTTTCGGCAGATCAACTCTGCTTTGTTTAGAAATTTGTTCGAATTGCATAAAAACCAAGTTCCAAATTTCAATAAATCTGTCACCGTCCTCATCAGGGCTACCTGGAGGACCCCCTTTTAACTTATCTCCATGATCATAAAATATCTCTGAACAAGGTCCGCACGGTCCTGTGTCACCCATTGACCAAAAGTTATCAGATGTTGATATTTTAATTATTTTGCTTTCACTTATTCCAGCTATTTTTTTCCATAGTTCAAATGCATCGCTATCTTCATGAAAGACTGTTACTGATAATTTTTCTTTTGGTAAGCCAAAGTCTTTGGTTAATAAATTCCAAGCATGATGAATTGCTTGTTCCTTAAAATAGTCACCAAATGAAAAATTTCCCAACATCTCAAAAAAAGTATGGTGTCTAGGTGTATAACCAACATTCTCTAGATCGTTGTGTTTTCCTCCAGCTCTAACACATTTTTGCGAAGTGGTAGCTCTTTTATATGGTCTTTTTTCTAACCCAGTAAATACATTTTTAAACTGGACCATTCCTGAATTAGTAAACATTAATGTAGGATCATTGTTTGGAACTAAATTGCTAGACTCGACAATCTTATGATTATTTTTTTTAAAGTAGTCCAAAAACTTTTTTCTAACATCTGTAAGTAAAATTTCGCTCATACTTAATTAAATACAGATATTTTTCAGCTTGTCTATAAAGAGATTAGTTAGTCTGCTTTTTATCGTTATCAACAACGACACAAATTTCTGATTTTGTGAGAAATCTTTGTCCAGTGCCATTATCTAGTGAGAACATTCCACCAATACCTTTAACTGCATCAATTGTTAGATCTGTATGTTTCCACTTTTCATATTGATCTTCATTCATGTAAAATGGAGTTCCATCTACATCTCCTAATTTTACATCGCTGTTTCCTACTTGATATTCTTTTGCTGGAAAACACATGGGGGCACTTCCATCGCAGCATCCGCCTGATTGGTGAAATAAAAGATCATCTCCATGCACTTCCTTAATTTCATTAAGCAATTTTTTTGCTGACAATGTAAATGATACTTTCATTTTGCTATTTCGGCCCATGATAAAGAATCATGGGCCATTATATATTATTGGTTAAAAGAAGCCTAATTTTTTCTCACTGTAAGACACGTGTAAGTTTTTCACTTGCCTATAATGATTAAGCATCATTTTGTGAGTTTCTCTTCCTATACCAGATTGTTTGTATCCACCGAATGCGGCATGAGCAGGATAAGCGTGATAGCAGTTTGTCCAAACTCTTCCAGCTTGTATCTCTCTACCCATTCTGTAAGCGATATTACCACTTCTAGTCCAAACACCTGCGCCTAATCCATAAAGAGTATCATTAGCAATTTCTAATGCCTCTTTTTCGTCCTTGAATTTAGTCACAGATACAACTGGACCAAATATTTCTTCTTGGAATATTCGCATATTGTTTTTACCTTCAAAAATAGTTGGTTGGATGTAGTTTCCTTTTTCCAGA
>MDTB01203636.1_pt1 | contig 17906 bp, 16 predicted proteins | sample 811161 | NCBI WGS metagenome assembly MDTB01 (sample SAMN05326650, study PRJNA326480) | marine metagenome | isolation source: seawater | place: Mediterranean Sea | collected 2009
TTCAATATCTTTTAATGTAATATTGCCATATTTTTCTTTTTCTCGTTCACCTAAAAGGTTGAGGTTTGGACCGTTAAGAATTATAATTTTACTCATCGTTGTTTTATAAGTTACCTAATTAGCTCAATTATGGCAAAAATACAATTAAATGGAAAAAAAATCTCAATAAAACCTAAAACAACTATTTACCAGTTGTTAAAAAAATTTAAATATAACAATAAAAAAATAGCTATAGAACATAATGGGATTATCATTCAAAAAGCAAACTATAAAAAAAAATATTTGAAAAATAATGATAAATTAGAAGTAGTTTATTTTATTGGAGGAGGTTAGTTTGAAAACAGATATTTTTAAAATCGCAAATAAAAAGTTAAAATCAAGATTAATTGTAGGAACTGGTAAATATAAAAATTTTAAAGAGACAGTTTTAGCAGTAAAAGCTTCTAAAGCAGATATGGTTACTGTTGCTGTTAGAAGAGTAAATATTCTTGATAAAAAAAAACCAATGTTGACCGATTATCTCGACCCCAAAAAAATAATCTACCTTCCAAATACTGCAGGATGTTTTAATTCAGAAGAAGCATTAAGAACATTACGACTTGCAAGAGAAATGGGAGGATGGAAATTGGTTAAACTAGAAGTCTTGGGAGATAAAAAAACTTTATATCCAAATATGATAGAAACTATTAAATCAACCAAGATTCTTGTTAAAGAGGGATTCAAGGTAATGGTTTATTGCACTGATGATCCTCTATTAGCTAAAAAGTTAGAAGAATGTGGTGCTTCAGCGATTATGCCCCTAGCATCTCCTATAGGTTCAGGATTAGGATTACAAAATAAAATTAATATTTCTCTAATAATTAAACAATCTAAAATTCCTGTAATAGTAGATGCTGGAATAGGTACCGCATCTGACGCAACTATAGCAATGGAGATGGGTTGTGATGGTGTTTTAATTAACAGTGCAATTGCAAATTCAAAGAACCCGATAAAAATGGCTACTGCCTTTAAAAACGCGGTTATTTCTGGAAGAGACTCTTATTTAGCCGGAAGAATGAAAAAAAACTATTTTGGATCAGCTAGCTCTCCTACTGATGGCTTGATTTAAACTCTTTTTTTTCTTCTAACCCACAAAGTTCTAGGACTTTTAATTTTTTTCTTAATTGTTTTTGTTTTTTTTAATTTTTTCTCACTTATCTTATTTTTTGGGTCTTTTTGAAAGTCTTCAATTTTTTCATCTTTTTTAAGATTTTCTTTTATTATATTATTTTTATCAATACTTTCTACTGTATTAATAATCTTCTTTTTTTTATTTAAAAGTTCTATTTTGTACTCAGGAATAATTAGTTTTGTATGCGCTATAAAATTAATCTTAAATGAATATTTTTTTTGAAAATATTCAATTTCATTAGATAACTTATTTTCAATATAAATCTTTACTTTTTCAGGTATATAAGTCTGTATGGTTTTTACTTTGTTGGTGAAAGCTAATAACTCGATTTTTTTGATTACCTTTTGAGCAAATGAGTCAAGAGAAAGAATAGTTTCCCAGTTAATTGAACCTTCCCTTAATCTTTGTCTAGTCATTTCTAGTAAACCAAAATTGCTAATTCTACCTACTTGTATTCTAGCTCTATCTTTTCTAATGCTTTCTCTCATTTTCTTTTCAACCATTCTTCTATTATAAAAATTCATCATATCAATAAAATCAATTACAATTAATCCTGATAAATCTCTGAGTTTTATTTGGCGAGCTATTTCCTCGGCAGCTTCCAAGTTAGTGTTCAAAGCAGTTTTTTCAATGTTAATTTGTTTAGTAGATTGACCTGAATTTATATCTATAGCTACAAGTGCCTCAGTTGGATTTATAACTATATAACCTCCAGATTTTAATTTAACCGTTGGTTCAAATATATTATTTAAATCTTTTTCAATTTTGGCATCATGAAAAAGTGGTATTTTTCCTCTATATTTTTTTATATTTTTTACATTTTTTGGCATCAATTCTTTCATAAATTTTTTTGCCTTTTGATATGCATCATTTCCATCTATATAAACATTTTTTGTATCATTATCGTATGTGTCCCTTAAAGTTCTTTTGATTATGTCGCCTTCTTCGTAAACTAAAGAAGGTGCATTAGAATTAAGCGCTTTATTTCCAATTTCTTCCCAAGTTTTAATTGTATTTTGGAAATCTTTTTCAATTTCATTTTTGGTTTTGTTTGCTCCAGCAGTCCTAACAATGACACCCATACTTTTTGGAATTTCTATTTGATTTAATATAGTTCTTATTTTTTGTCTGTCAGATGAATTAAAAATTTTTCTAGATATACCTCCACCTTTTGGAGTATTAGGCATTAAAACAATATACTTTCCGGCTAAAGATATAAAAGTAGTTAAAGCAGCCCCTTTTTGACCTCTCTCCTCTTTAATAACTTGAATTAGAATTACTTGTCCGGGCTTTATGACTTCCTGAATTTTATATCTCTTTAGTCCAAAGGAACTTTTTAGTTCCTCTCTATATTCTTTTTTTTCTTCTTCATCATTTTTAATTAAACTTTTATCATCATTATTACCGTTTAAATTTTTATCATTTTGAGCGTCAATATTTTTACTATTGGAATTATCTTCTAAAGCTTGATTTTTTAGATTTTCTCTAATTTTTTCTTCGGCATATTTGATTTTTTCTTTGTCTTCCGAAGGAATTTGATAATATTCTGATTGAATATCATTAAATGCAAGAAATCCATGTTTAACTCTTCCAAAATTTATAAAAGCAGCTTGTAAAGAGGGTTCTACTCTACTTATAGTTCCTAGATAAATGTTATTCTTAAAATTTAACTTATTTTTATCTTCAAATTCATATTCTTCGATTGAGGAATTAGATTTAAGAACAATACGTGTTTCATTTGGATGCGAGGCATCGATGTAAAGATTTTTTTCCATTTTAAGTGAAATCCTTTTAATGTGTTGAATTTTGTAGTTTTGAAATTTTTCATTAGTTTATAGTATATAATTTTACCTTTAATTGCACTTAAAATAATTTTTTCATGCCCTAAGATAGCCAGATTTTATGCATTACCTTATTCAAGATGTTAAAATTTGTAAATTTTTCACTTAAATTTTTTATAATATTTATACTGGTATGCTTATTTTTTGTATTTTCAACTCTTTGGTATTTTTCTATCGGTTTACCTGATTATAAAAAGTTATCTAATTATCAACCTCAGATTTCAAGCAGAGTTTATTCAAGTGATGGAAAATTAATTGCTGAATATGCAATAGAAAAAAGATTATTTATACCTATCGACTCAGTCCCTAAAAATGTAATCAATTCGTTTTTATCAGCTGAAGACAAAAATTTTTTTAATCATCCAGGTGTAGATGCTAAGGGAATAGTTAGAGCTTTTATTAAAAATTTAAAGAATATTTCTCAAAACAAAAGATTAGAAGGAGCCTCAACTATTACTCAACAGGTTGCGAAAAATTTTCTTTTAACAAACGAAGTCTCAATAAATAGAAAAATTAAAGAGGCTATATTAGCTTTTAGAATAGAACGAGCGTATTCTAAAGAAAGAATTTTGGAATTATATTTAAATCAGATTTATTTAGGTCAAGGAACTTATGGTATAGCAGCTGCAAGTTTAGAATATTTTGATAAAGCCGTGAAAGATTTAAACTATCCAGAAGCTGCTTTACTAGCTGCCTTACCAAAAGCACCCAGTAAATATGATCCATTTAAATATTATGATCTAGCTAAATTTAGAAGGAATTTAGTACTTAAAAATCTTAGAGAAAATAATTACATTAATAAAAAACAACTCGATGAGTTTAAAAAATCTGCAATTAAATTAAATAGAAGAAAAATAGAAATCGTTAATGAAGCAAATTCATACACTGAAGAAGTTAGAAGATCTATAAAAGAAAAATATGGGTTTAAAAAACTTTACTCAGAGGGATTATCTATAAGAACCCCTCTTGATATAAATTATCAAATACAGGCAATAAAATCTTTAAGACAAGGTATAGAGTCATATGATAAAAGAAACGGTTGGCGAGGAGTCTTTACAAATAAATTTAAAAATCCAAATTGGGAAAAAAAAGTAAATAATTTCAAATTAGATCCAACTTTAAATTGGCAAAAAGCAGAAATTTTAAAAATTAATCAAAATGGAATAAATTTTAAAATATTGAATGGAGATATAGGGAAATTGTCTTTACAAAAACTTAGATGGGCAATTTCAGGTAACAAGAACATTTTTGATGTTTTTAATATTGGTGACATTATTTTTGTAAAGAAAAAAAATAATATTTGGGAATTAAAACAATATCCAAAAGTAAATGGGGGAATAGTAGTTCTAAATCCACATACTGGCGATGTGAAAGCTTTAGTAGGAGGGTTTAGTTTTAAATCTAGCGAGTTTAATAGAGTTACTCAGGCTAAAAGGCAACCTGGATCAGCTTTTAAACCAATAGTATATGCTTCAGCGTTGGAGAACGGATATTCTCCCAATTCTATTATTTTAGATGCTCCTTTTGTAGAAAGTCAGGGAGTTGGTTTAAAAAATTGGAAACCTGAAAATTATGGAAAAAAGTTTTATGGACCTTCAACTTTAAGAAAAGGCATAGAATATTCTAGAAATTTAATGACCGTTAGAATTGCTCAAACTCTTGGAGTTAAAAAGATTTTAGATTTATCAACCAAACTTTCAATTTATGACGACATACCTGAATTATTATCAGTTTCACTTGGATCAGCAGAAACATCTTTATTAAATCTCACAACTGCTTATTCTTCTTTTGTTAATGGAGGTAAAAAGGTAAGCCCAAATTTAATTAGCAGAATTCAAGATAGAAGAGGTAAAACAATTTTCAAGTTATCAGATAAAAAATGTATGGGCTGCGATAAATTTTCAAATAATTCAGAAAAATTACCTATGATACAGTATCAAAATGAAAGAGTTTACAGCAAAGAAACGGCTTATCAAATGATATCAATTTTAGAGGGTGCTGTTAAAAGAGGAACTGCAAAAAAACTTAGGGATCTAAAAGTGCCCATAGCAGGAAAAACTGGTACAACAAATAATAATTATGATGCTTGGTTTATAGGATTTACCTCTGACCTTGTTATAGGTGTCTATATTGGCTTTGATAGTCCAAAAACATTAGGTAAATATGAAACTGGTTCTAAGGCAGCTCTTCCTATTTTTAAAGATTTTGTAAAAAATTCTCTTTACGAAGAAGATTTTAAAGAGTTTAAAATACCTGATACTATTTATCTTACGTCTCTAAATTATGACACTGGACTAAAATCTTCCTTAGGAGGTAAAAATACAATTATTGAAGCTCTAAAAGAAAAAGATATTAACAATATTGATAATAACAAATTATCTCAAATTAATAGTTATGATAAACTAATTAAATATAGACAATTTTACTAATGCAGAATTTTGAAAACAAACTCATAGGAATTAAAAAAACCTTAGATAATGTAAGGGGGTACCTTTGAAAAGAATAAAGTTGAGTCAAAACTTAAAGAAATTGAAAAAACTCTTCTAAATGAGTCTTTCTGGAAAGATCAAAATAAAGTAAAAAAAACCGTAAAAGAAAAAAAAATTTACGAAAACATATTAAAATCCTACAAAGAAACTTCTGAAGATATCAAAAATTTAAAAGATTTACATAATTTAGCTATAGAGGAAAATAACGAGGAAATTTTAGAAGAGTGTGAAGAAAAAATTATTTATTTATTAAAAACTAGTAAAAAAATTGAAATTAGTTGTTTTCTATCAGGAGAAAATGATAATTTTGATATTTATCTTGAAATACATGCTGGCGCAGGGGGGACGGAAAGTCAAGATTGGGCTGATATGTTAAGACGTATGTATTTAAAATGGTTTGATAAAAAAAATTTTAAATATCAAATAATTAGCGAACATAAAGGAGAAGAAGCTGGAATAAAATCTTCAACACTAAAGGTTGAAGGAGATTATCTCTACGGTTTAATGAAAGCAGAATCTGGTGTTCATAGGTTAGTAAGAATTTCTCCTTTTGATAGTGGAGCACGTAGGCATACAAGTTTTGCAAGTGTATGGGTTTATCCAGCTATAGAAGACGATATTAACATTAAGATAGATGAAAAAGATTTAAGAATTGATACTTACAGATCGAGTGGAGCAGGAGGGCAACATGTTAATACTACAGATAGCGCTGTAAGAATAACTCACATTCCAACAAAAATTGTTGTTCAATGCCAAAATGAAAGATCTCAACATAAAAATAAAGAAACTTGTTATAAAATGCTAAAGGCAAGACTTTATGAACATGAAATGCAAAAAAGAGATCAAGAAAATCAAAAAGAAATAAATTCTAAAACAGATATTGGATGGGGACACCAAATAAGATCATACGTATTACAACCCTATCAACTTGTTAAAGACTTAAGGAACAAAGTAGAAAACACTAATCCAACTGATGTTTTAAATGGAAATATAGATCAGTTTATAGATGCGGGAATTATAAATAAATAATGAAAAAGATATTTCATATTACAAGTATAACTTTATTTTCTATTTTAATTGGATTGATTATTCTTTTATCTACTTTAGGTTATGAAACTAATCAATTTAATAAATTTATTTCAGAAAAAATAATAGAAAATAATAAAGATATAGATCTTAAATTAGAAAAGATTAGATTTAAATTTGATATTAAAAGTTTTGATTTATTTTTAGAGACAAAAAATCCAAATTTAATCTATAAAAATATAGAAATTCCAATTAAAGATGTAAAAGTTTATTTAGATTTCATTTCTATTATAAAATCAAACACCAAAATTAATAAAATAAATGTCTTCTCTAAAGAGATGAATATTGATGAATTAAAAAATATTATCATAAAATCGAAACCTTCAAATTTAAATAGCTTAATTCTTAATAAAGTCAAAAAAGGAAAATTAGTTGCAAACTTAGAATTATATTTTAATGATAAATTAAGCTTGGACAATTTCATTGCGAGGGGAGATGTAAAAGATATGGAAGCAAGCTTAAATAAGAATATAAGATTAGAAAAAACAAGCTTTAATTTTTTCTCAGATAACTCTGATATTTTGATAAAGAATATAAAAAGTGAAATGGAAGGCCTATTGATTCAAAACGGAAATTTAAGAATAGATAAAAATGAAAAAATAGTTTTAAAAACTGATTTTAATTCTCAAATTAATATAAATAAAAAAAGTATTAATAAATACTTATCTTATTTAGAAAATATTAAGTTTATAAATAATGAAACAATATTAAAAGCAAACTTAGATAACTATTTAAACATTACATTTGATAAAACATTTAAAGTTATAAATTATGTTTATACAAATAAAGGAAAAATCGATGATCTTTTCCTAAAATTTGACAAAACAATTGAAAGTTCATTTCTAGAAAAAGATACAAAAAATTTATTCATTAAAAATTCTAATTTAAGATCAAGGTATGCTTCTGACAAAAAAAATAATATCAAAATTAATGGAATATATAGTTTAGATAGTCAAAATTATAATAACTTTAATGTAAAAAGTGAAATTCATAAAGAAAAATCAAATATAGAATTGGACTTAGAATTTGATCAAAGTCTAAAGGTTGATTTTATAAATTATAAAAAAGATACAGGTAAAATTGCAAAAATCTTTTTAAAGATTCTTTTACAAAAAAATTCAATTAATTTTAAAGAATTAAATTTTAAAGAAAATGAAAATTTAATTTTTATAAAAGACCTCAATATCAATAAAGGCAATGTAATTTCTTTCAAAAAGATTAAAGTTAAGACTTTTAATAAAAATAAAATAAATAATGATTTTAGTTTAGACTTTAATAAGGAAATAAAGATTGTCGGTAATAAATATGATGCTGAGAACATTAATAAATTTTTAAATCAAAAATCAAAAAAAAGTATTTTAGATAAAATTAGTAAAGATATTTATGTAGATTTAAAAAATATTAATACACCGCTATCAAAAAAACTTAAAAATTTCAGATTAATCGGATCTATAAAAAATGGAAAATTTGTTAAAGTCTCATCAAAAGGAGACTTTGGTAATGATCAATTTTTAGATATCTCAATCAAAAGTGATATAAAAAATAAAAAAAAATATTTAGAAATATATTCTGACTCTCCCCAGCCCTTACTTTCAGAGTACAGTTTTTTTAAAGGTTTATCAGATGGAATATTAACATTTTCATCAATTATTGAAGAAGAAGGATCTTCTTCAAAACTAATTATAGATAATTTTAAAGTAGTAAATGCTCCTGGAGTTGTAAAACTTTTAGCTTTAGCAGATTTTGGTGGTCTAGCCGATTTAGCAGAGGGTGAGGGTTTGTCTTTTGATAAAATGGAAATTAATATGGCTAGCAATAAAGGATTTATTAAATTGAATGAACTTTATGCAGTTGGTCCAAGTATATCAGTGCTTATGGAAGGTTATAAAGAAGATAATGGGTTAGTTAGTTTAAGGGGCACTTTAGTGCCAGCTAAAAATTTAAATAAACTTCTATCAAAAATACCTGTAATTGGAAAAATAATTATTCCAAAAGAAATTGGTGAGGGTTTGTTTGGCGTGAGTTTTAAAATGAAGGGCAAACCAGGTAAAATTAAAACTACTATAAATCCATTAAAAACGCTGACACCTCGTTTTATTACAAAAGCTTTAGAAAAATCTAAGCAATCTAAATAATTTTTACAATATAGTGTTTCTTTTTACCAAATGAAATTTTTAAAAATTTTTTATTTTTAAAATCATCGAGTTGAATTAATTTATTCTCATTTGTTAAAATTTCATCATTTATTTTTAGAGCATTACTTTTAACTGCTCTTCTCACCTCACTTTTTGAAGACATAATATTATTTAAAGTTAATAAATTTAGTATTTTGATACCCTGTTTAAGATCATTATTTTTAATTTTTATTTCAGGAAGATTAGCACTTACGCCCTTGGATTTAAAAGTTTCTTCAGCAGTTCTCTCTGCTTTTTTTGATGCTACATTTCCATGAAGAATTTTTGTTGCTTCATTAGCAAGAAGTATTTTTAATTTATTTATATTTTTTTCATCTTTAATTACTTGATTTATCTTTTCACCTTTTATATCTGTGAAGAAATTTAAAAAATTTTTTACATCTCTATCATCAGTGTTTCTCCAAAATTGCCAATAATCATATGCTGAAAATAAATCTTCATTGAGCCAAACTGCTCCTTTTTCAGTTTTTCCCATTTTAGCCCCTGACGACAAAGTAATTAAAGGAGTAGTCAGACCATAAGCTTCTTTCTTTAATATTCTTCTAATTAATTCAACTCCACTTACAATGTTCCCCCATTGATCTGACCCACCTATTTGTAAGATACACTTTTTATTTTTATATAATTGGTAAAAATCGTAGGACTGTAAAATCATATAATTGAATTCCATATAACTTAAAGACTGCTCTCTTTCTAATCTTAATTTTACGCTATCGAACGTAAGCATTTTATTAATGGTGAAATGACTCCCTATATCTCTTAAAAAATCTATATAATTTAATTTTTTTAACCAATCATAATTATCAACAAAGATTGGTTTTGTTTTTTTATTAGATGAGTCTAAAATTTTGGAAAAAACTTTTTTAATATTTTTAATGTTCTTTTTTATTTCTAACTTATTTAATATTTTTCTAGTTGAATCTTTCCCTGACGGATCTCCTATTAATGTTGTACCTCCCCCTAATAGCACAATAGGTTGGTGTCCATGTTTTTGCATTAATCTTAAAATCATTATTTGCAATAAGCTTCCAACATGAAGGCTGCCAGCTGTACAATCGAAACCGATATAGGCAGCTATTGACTGATTGTTACAAATATCAGTTAATTTATCTAAATCTGTACATTGATTTAAATAGCCTCGTGATTTCATTTCTAACAAAAAAGCATTTTTCATAGAACAATTTGTGTTATCCACTATTATACAAAAATTATTATAAATAAATAAAAATATGAGTAAAGAATTCACATCTTTAGGGTTAATGAGCGGTACATCTGGAGATGGTGTAGATGCATCAATTATTCAATCTGATGGAGTTAAAGAATATCAAGTTATTAAAGATAAATATTTCGAGTTTGATAACGAAATTTATGAAAAAATTCATAATATTAAGGAAAAAATTCATCGGTATAAAGATTTAGAAACATATAAAAAAGAATTAATTTATTTAGAGAGAAAAATTACAATATTTCACGCAAAAGTTATTGAGGAATTAAGTACTATAAAACAAATAGATATAGTCGGCTTTCATGGCCAAACTATATTTCATAGTCCAGAGGAAAAAATTTCTAAACAGCTAGGTGATGGACAATTACTTTCTCAACTATCAAAAAAAAATATTGTTTATAATTTTAGACAGAACGATATTAAAAATGGTGGAGAGGGTGCTCCGCTTACTCCAATTTTTCATCAATTGGTAGCAACTTTTTTAAAACTAGATTTACCAGTATGCATTCTTAATATTGGAGGAATATCAAATGCTACAATTATAACAAAACCTATTAATTCTTATGGATTGAGTAGCAAAGATATTGGACCAGGAAACTGTTTAATAGATACTTGGGTAAGAAAGAATTCAAAACAAAAATTTGATCAGGATGGCTTTTTAGCAAGCAAAGGAAAAAAAAATGATATAATTTTAGAGCAAGGGGAGGAATTATTTTCAAACAGAGTTAATAAAAAATATTTATCTTATGATGTAAATGACTTTGATGTTTCTTTTGCTAGAGGGCTTTCACTCGAAGATGGAGCAGCTACTTTAACTGATTTGACTTCAAAAATTATAAGTTCTTCTCTAAATTCTATACTATCAAAATTTGATAATAAATCTTTAAAATTGATTGTATGTGGAGGGGGAAGAAAAAATAAAATTTTGATGGAAAAAATAAAAAAAGATATTTCTCAAAATTTAATTATTCAATCAATTGATGATTACGGAATAAATGGTGACTTTATAGAGTCGCAAGCTTTTGGTTATCTTGCAATTAGATCTTTCTTACAACTTCCTATTTCTTTTCCAGAAACAACTGGTTGCAAAAGATCATCTACAGGTGGAGAAATTGTAAAATTTAAATAAGAGCTGTTTTTTCTTTGATATATTTCTCAATTTCTTGAGATAATTCTTTTTCTTTATTCTTAAAAAAATGATTTGAATTCTTTATTTTAGAAAAAATCACCTCAACTCCTTTTTGATTCTTAATTCTATTATCAAGATCAATTATACTATCTTTGGTCACTAATTCATCATTTTCACTATATATAACTTGTCCAGAAGTTGGGCATGGGGCTAAAAAAGAAAAATCATAAACGTTTGGTTGTGGAGAAACTGATATAAAATTATTTACTTCAGGTCTACGCATTATAAGCTGCATACAAATTAATGATCCAAATGAAAATCCAGAAACCCAACATTGACTGTAATCTAAATTTTGTCTTTCTATCCAGTCTAATGCTGCAGCAGCGTCAGATAGTTCACCTTGGCCATTATCAAAAACTCCATCACTTTTTCCAACTCCCCTAAAATTTACCTTAATAACAGAAAAATTATTTTCTACAAAAATATTATACATCAATTGAACTATTCGGTTATTCATTGTTCCACCATATTGAGGGTGAGGATGTAAAACTATTGCAACCGGTGAACCAAATTTTGGATTTTTATAATATTTTGCTTCAAGTCTTCCAGCCGGACCAGGTATAAAAATTTCTAAACTTTTAGGTTTCATTTAATAATGATTATTGTTTTCAAAAAAAGATTAAGTTTATAACACGTTTTAATGCGTCAAATATATTTTTTTAATTCCGACTATTTAGGTAGGAATTGATCTATAATTATTATATTACAGGGTTAATTTATGAAGCTGACAACTAAAGGAAGATACGCCGTAATGGCAATGGCAGATTTAGCATCAAATATTGATGAAGGACCGATTAGCCTTACTGAAATTTCTTTTAGACAAAATATTTCTTTAGCCTATTTGGAGCAAATTTTTATCAAATTAAAAAATAAAAAACTCGTAAAAAGCATTAGGGGGGCTACTGGAGGGTATATTTTAGAAAAACCTGCCTCAGAAATAAAATTATCTAATATAATTTTTGCTGTAGATGAAGAAGTTAGAATGCTTAATTGTAAAAAACAATCAAAGAAAGGTTGTACAAACAAATTAACTAAATGCATAACCCATAATTTATGGGATCAACTTGATCAACATATAAATAAATTCTTTGAAAGAGTTAGATTAGAGGATTTAGTAAAACAAAAGATTAATTTTTAATTATTTATGAAAAATCAAATTCTAAAAGAAAATCAGGAATATAAGTACGGCTTCACTACAGATATAGAGACCATTAAGGCTCCAAAAGGTCTTTCTGAAAAAACAATAAGATTTATCTCTAAAATTAAGAAAGAACCTGAATGGATGTTAAATTGGAGGCTTAAAGCTTATAATAGATTAAAAGTTTTAAAAGAACCCAATTGGCAAAAACCAAAGTTTCCAAAAATAGATTATCAAGATCTATACTATTATTCTGCTCCCAAAAGTATGAAAGACAAACCTAAAAGTTTAGACGAGGTAGATCCTAAGTTGATAGAAACCTACAATAAACTTGGTATACCTTTAAATGAACAAAAAAAATTAAGTGGAGTTGCTGTTGATGCAGTTTTTGATTCTGTATCTGTAGCTACTACTTTTAAAGATGAATTAACAAAAAAAGGAATTATATTTTGTCCAATTTCAGAAGCTATTCAAAAACATCCTGATTTAGTAAAAAAATACTTAGGATCAGTAATACCTATTACCGATCATTATTTCGCAACACTTAATTCTGCGGTTTTTACTGATGGTTCTTTTGTATACATACCTCCAAATACCAAATGTCCTATGGAGCTATCTACATATTTTAGAATCAATGCTTCCGAGACAGGTCAATTTGAAAGAACTTTAATTATTGCAGATAAAGGAAGTTACGTAAGTTATCTGGAAGGTTGCACCGCACCTATGAGAGATGAAAATCAATTACACGCTGCTAATGTAGAGCTTATAGCTTTAGACGATGCTGAAATTAAATATTCTACTGTTCAAAATTGGTATCCTGGTGATAAAAATGGAGTAGGAGGAATTTATAATTTTGTTACTAAAAGAGGAGCATGTAGAGGAAAAAATTCTAAAATTTCCTGGACTCAAGTTGAAACTGGTTCAGCCATAACCTGGAAGTATCCAAGCTGTATTTTACAAGGAGATAATTCGGTTGGAGAATTCTACTCAATAGCAATTACAAATAATCATCAGAAAGCAGACACTGGAACAAAAATGATTCATCTTGGAAAAAATACTAAAAGTAAAATAATTTCTAAAGGAATATCAGCGGGTAAAGCAGACAACACTTATAGAGGTTTAGTAGATATTGGACGGAAAGCAGTAAATTCTAGGAATTACACTCAATGTGACTCTTTATTAATGGGTAATAAATGTGGTGCTCATACTATTCCATATATTAAAAATAAAAACTCTTCCTCGACAATTGAACATGAGGCGACAACATCTAAAATAAATGAAGAACAATTGTTTTATTGTAATCAAAGAGGATTAAATCAAGAAGAAGCAGTTAGCCTTATTGTTAATGGTTTTTGCAAAGAAGTTTTACAACAATTGCCTATGGAATTTGCAGTAGAGGCTCAAAAACTTGTAGGCATAAGCTTAGAAGGAAGTGTAGGATAATGTTAGAAATAAAAAATTTAAATGCTTCTATAAATAACAAAGAAATACTTAAAGGTTTAAATATTTCCATTAAACCTGGAGAATTACATGCCATTATGGGTCCTAATGGATCAGGTAAAAGCACATTAGCAAATGTACTTTCAGGTAAAGAAGGTTACAAAATTTCAGGTGAGTTAAAGTATCAGGGGAAAAGTCTAAAAGAAATATCTATTGATGAAAGAGCTCAAAAAGGAATTTTTTTAGCTTTTCAATATCCCACAGAAATTCCTGGGGTTAACACAAGTAATTTTCTTAGAACATCTTTAAACAAAATACGAAAAGCACAAGGTAAAAAAGAATTAGATGCTTTATCATTTTTAAAAATTATAAAAGAAAAATCTAACGAATTGGGAATGGACGAAAAAATGTTGTTAAGACAGCTTAATGTAGGTTTTTCAGGAGGAGAAAAGAAAAAAAATGAAATTTTACAAATGAAAATTCTAGACCCAAGCTTAATTATTCTTGATGAAACTGACTCAGGTTTGGATATAGATGCTTTAAGGATAGTTGCTGATGGAGTAAATTCTTCAAGAAATAAACAAAAGTCCTTTCTGGTTATTACTCATTATCAAAGATTATTAAATTTTATAAAACCAGATTATGTTCACGTGCTAGCAGATGGTAAAATAGTTAAGTCTGGAACAAAGGAACTAGCGATTGAATTAGAAAAAACTGGGTACAAGGGAATTAACTAAGATGCTTAATTTTAAAATCCATTCTAATGAAATTGATAAAATTGGAAATTTTACAAAAGAAGAAAAAGATTTTAGGTTAAAAAATTTAAAATATTTTAACGATACTGGATTTCCTAATAAAAAAAATGAAGACTGGAAATTCTCAGATCTAAAAGAGATAGTTTCAAAAAATTTTAATAAACTGGATATAAAATCCTTAAAATCGGAAAAGCCAAAAATAGATTTTATAAATGATTTTGAGCATAACTATATTGTTATAACTAATGGAGAATTGACTTTGAGTAATTTTAAATACGAAGAAAAAAGTAAAGTTAAGTTAAAATCTTTTATTAATGATAACTATTCTGGCAAAAAAGAGAACAATCCTCTAGTTAATTTAAATCACGCACTATCAGATAAAGGTTATTTTCTAGAGGTGAAAGAAAATTATAAGTTTAAAAAAATTTTGGTCATTTATTACTTGTTTACCGAAGACTTAAATGAAAATATTTTAAATAGTAAAAATAAGATTGTAATTGGAAAAAATTCTGAAATTCACTTGTTAGATTATTTGATTAATGTTTCTAAAAAGAATTTTTTTAACAATGTATATGAAGATGTTATTTTAGGGAGCTCAGCAAGACTAAAAAACATATACCTACAAAAAGATAAAAGTTCGGGATATTTTCACAAATATTCAAAAAATAGATTATCTGCTGGAGCAAATTTTTCCTCTTTTATTTTTCCTACAGGTCTAAAATTTAATAAATTAGATCTTGAATTTAATCTAGAAGGCGAAAATTGTGAGTGTAATTTACAATCTGCATCCTTTTTAAGTCAACAAGAACATCAAGAAATAAAAACTCGAATAAATCACTTTTATCCAAATTGCAAAAGTTATCAAAAGGTAAAAAACGTTTTAAATGAAGACAGCAAAGGAGTTTACCAAGGAAAAATATTTGTGAAGGATGAGGCTCAAAAAACTGATGCCTATCAATTAAGTAAAGCTATCTTGTTAGGTGAGAGATCTGAATTTGACTCAAAACCCGAGTTAGAAATTTATGCCGATGATGTAAAATGCTCTCATGGATCAACATCTGGTAGTTTAGATAAAGACTCTATATACTACTTGATGACTAGAGGTTTGACTAAAATAGAGTCTACTAAATTGTTAGTGAATGGATTCTTAAATGAAGTAATAGATTCTATTAAAAGTGATTCTATAAGAAATTTCATTAAAACTAAATTAGAAGAGCAATTATTAAATGAATATAAAAAACATTAAATCTGAATTTCCAATATTTAAACAAAAAATAAATGGTAAGCCTTTAGTTTATTTGGATAGTGCAAATTCGTCTCAAAAACCACAAGTGGTTATAAATAGATTATCTAATTTCTATGAAACTGAATTTTCTAACGTGGGAAGAAGTGTTCACTCACTAGCTGTAAAAGCTACTAACAGATTTGAAGATTCTAGAGATAAAGTTAAAAATTATTTAAATGCTAAGCACAGAGAAGAAATTATATTTACTAAAGGTGCTACTGAATCGATAAATTTAGTTGCATCATCCTTCGGAGAAAAATTTATAGAAGAAGGTGATGAGATTTTAACGACTGAATTAGAGCATCATTCAAATTATGTTCCTTGGCACTTTTTAAGAAAAAAAAAAGGTGCAATAATTAAATTTGCTCCTGTCAATGATAGAGGAGAAGTTGAAATCGATGAAATAAGAAAACTTATAAATTCCAAAACAAAGATTATAGCTATAACTCACATATCAAATGTAACTGGAACTATAATGCCAGTAGAAAAGATTGTTGAATTGGCAAAAGAAAAAAAAATTCCTGTTTTAATAGATGGAACTCAAGGAGCTCCACACTTATCATTAGATGTTCAAAAACTAGACTGTGATTTTTATGCTATATCTTGTCATAAAATGTACGGTCCAAATGGACTAGGAATTCTTTATGCAAAAAAAAAATGGCTTGAAGAATTACCGCCTTATCAAGGTGGTGGAGGGATGATAAGTGAAGTGCAAAAGGATAAAGTAACTTTTGCTAGTTTTCCTACTAAATTTGAGGCAGGGACAATGCAAACTCCAGAAGTAGTAGCTTTTTCTGAAGCGATTAAATTTATTGAAGATTTAGGAATTAAAAATATTCAAAATCATGAAGATCAAATTTTAGAATATGGTATAGAAAAATTAAAAAAAAATAACTCAGTAAAGATAATAGGTGACCCAAAAGAAAGAGTTTCTGTAATGAGTTTTACAATTAAAGGGATACACCCCCATGATATTGCAACGATATTAGATGAGGATGGAGTTGCTATCAGAGCGGGACATCATTGCTGTCAAATATTACATGATAAGCTTGGTATCCCTGCCACAGCAAGAGCATCAATTGGAGTTTACAATTCTAAAGAAGATATAGACATACTGTGTAACGCAATCGATAAATGTAAAAAGGTTTTTAATATATAAATGGATCTTAAAGAATTATATCAAGAAATAATTTTAGATCATGCAAAAAATCCTCGTAATAAAGGCAGGTGTGAAAATTATAATCATGATGCTAAAGCTCACAACCCTTTATGTGGCGATAAAGTTCATATTTATTTAAATTTAGATAAAGATAAAAATATCAAAGGCTTGAGTTTTGAAGGTGAGGGATGTGCAATTTCTTTGGCATCAGCTTCAATTTTAACTGACACTCTAAAGGGAAAAAATTTGTCTTTTACAAAAAAAGTTACTGATGATTTTTTAAATATGCTTAAAACTAAAAGTAAAATAACTTTAAATAGCCTATCAGAAGATCAAGTTACTACAATTAATTCATTATCTGGAGTACAGGAATTTCCTATGAGAATAAAATGTGCTACAATGGCGTGGCACACATTATTGTCTGCAATTGAGAAAAAAAATATTTAATATGAGCGAACTCAAAGAAAAAGTAATTAAAGAAATAAAGAAAATTTATGATCCTGAGATACCAGTAAATATATATGAATTAGGTTTGATATATAAAATAGAAATAATTGATAAGAAAAAAGTAAATATAGACATGACATTAACAACACCTAATTGCCCAGTAGCAGATAGTTTGCCAAAGATGGTTAAAAATAATATATTATCGATCGATGGTGTTTCAGATGTTGATCTTAATTTAGTTTGGGATCCTCCGTGGACCAAAGATAAAATGTCAGAAGCCGCAAAACTGGAATTAAATTTATGAGTGAAAAAGTAATTAAACTTAGTGATGAAGCAGTAAATAGAATTAAAGAGATTATGTCTCAAGCTCAAAACTCAACTATAGGAGTAAGGGTAGGCGTAAAATCTGGAGGTTGTGCCGGCATGTCCTACGTTATGGAGTATGCTAAGGAAGTTAAGCCAAATGAAGAAGTTATTGAAGACAAA
>MDTB01195831.1_pt1 | contig 17904 bp, 13 predicted proteins | sample 811161 | NCBI WGS metagenome assembly MDTB01 (sample SAMN05326650, study PRJNA326480) | marine metagenome | isolation source: seawater | place: Mediterranean Sea | collected 2009
ATGGTTTGATTTGCTTGCTGATCATTGCGCGCGGTTTGAATATGCGGGTGAGGACGGCGTCTGCTTAACGGCTCGCCGCCCGATGATTGAACTCGCGCCAGATGGTGAATTAATAGGTATTCGTTTCAATAATCGGTCTTGTGCGCCCATAACCGATGTGCCTTTCGCCAGGATGCAGGATTATTACGCGGCCTATCGCCGGTTAAGTGAGATTATTGATGACACCGCGATGGAAGTCACCTTCCGGCTCAATCCGGGGAGGCGTTTGTCGTTGATAACACACGCATCCTACATGCTCGCAAAGGCTATTCTGGTCACGGTAAGCGCTGGCTTCAAGGCTGTTATGCTGATCTTGATGGGCTGCGTTCTACCCATGATGCGATGATCCGCGATATGGCACATCAGGCGGCAGAATGACTATGGGCATCACGGATTTAACCGATTTAACGCAAGATACTATTGTTGATTTTATCGGTTCAATCTTTGACCGTCGAGGCGGTGAGGAATATTTGGGTGAACCTGTGACCATGGGTGAGCATATGTTACAAGGCGCTACTCTTGCTGAACGGAATGGCCAGTCAGAAGACATTATTGTTGGGGCTCTTTTGCATGACATTGGGCATTTCACCAGTGAGTTTGGAATGTTCACCATGCAAGATACGAAAGACCGCTATCATGAGGATGCCGGGGCAAAAGTGCTTGAGCGATTTTTCCCTAAAGTGATTACCGATTGCTGCCGCTATCATGTTGCGGCGAAACGCTATCTTTGTGCGACGCGGCCTGAATATATGAAACGTCTATCTGATGCCTCAGCGCATTCGCTTAAATTGCAAGGCGGGCCAATGAGTGAAAAAGAAGTGCAAGAGTTCGAAACAAACCCTCACCTTGATACGATTATTGCGGTTCGATATCTTGATGAGGCAGGCAAAGAGCCAGCAATGGAAACGCCTGATTTTTGGCATTTTGCTCCAATGGTTCAGCGCTGTGTCGATAAGCATTTTGCGCAAAAGCCAAATTGATCATCTTCAGGCACTCATCATCAGGCACCTATGATCAGGCATTAGGCGCGCCATGCGGTCAGTATTATAAATTTGTCAATTGATCCGGTTAGCCCGGGGCCTTCCCCGTAGCTTGCGGTGATATTGGTAAACCCTGCTTGTTGCAGATAATCACGCAGCTCGACTTCCTCAAAATAGGCATAAAAGCGGCCAAGGCTGTCGCGCTTCTCACCCTTGCCCAGCTTGAGCCCAAGATAAAACACCCCATGCGGCTTGAGCGCCAGGTGGATAGCGGCTAGATGATGGGGGAACTTGTCTTTCGGGGCATGAAGTAATGAGAAATTTGCCCAAATCCCGTCATAGGCGGCAACATCAGACAGGTCATCAAAATGACCAAGCGCTGCATCAACGCCTCTGGCTTGCGCGGCTTCGATAAAGGCGGGGGTTGCGTCCATGGCTCTGACGGCAAAGCCTTTATTCATCATAAACTCAGCATGAAAGCCGGGGCCACAACCAAGGTCAAGGATAGACCCGCCTGCTGGCAATAAAGCCAGAAAAGCATTGAGTTGGTTCTGCTCACCACGGTTACATCCAAGCGCCGCATAATCGCCCGCCTTTTCTGAATAGGTGGTGACGGTTTCACGATCAACCATGTCAGCCCTTTCCTGGCTATTTAATCGCATTCGTAAAAGCTGCCGCCAGCGTGAGATTGAGCTTAAAATGCTCTCCTTCAATAAGGGGCAATACTTCGCCTTATCTTGCCATTTGACAGACCCTGTTTCAAGCCAGGATTCTGAACACATGGCTCTAATTTCCGCATATATTTAACTGTCAATCCATGCGGTTCTCGCGGCCTGATAGAAACCAAGCGGCCCTGATCCATGTGGGGTAACGCCTTGAACTTCTGTTCGGGCAGCATCAACATAATTGCGGAAACCCAACGTAATATGGCCACCATAATCATGAAGTAGCTGTTGCATTTCACCATACATTTCCTTGCGTTTTGCACTATCAAGCGTTGACCGTACTTCCAGCAAGAGATTCTCAAATCGATCATTATTCCACATAGTTTCGTTCCATTTGGATGTCTTGGAAAATGCAATTGAGAAAATGAGATCTGGAATAGGACGTGGGTCCCAGCCTGATGTGACTATGGGCTTTTGTATCCATACACTTGACCAGAACCTATCGGCTGGTGAATTGATGACGTTAAGATTGACGCCGCCTGCTTTGGCGCTTTGCTGGACATGTAGTGCCGCCGCTAACGCCCCTGATCCGGCAATATCTGATCCATGAATATCAATCGGTGTATTCTCAAGCCCGGCCTTTTTGATATGATAACGTGCCTTATCCGGATCATAAACGCGCTGTGCTATATCCGCATTATAATAGGGATCAATGGGTGCAATCGGATGATCGTTACCTACACTACCCAGACCTTTGAAGACATTTTTTACAATGCCTTCACGATCAATAGAATGCTTCATAGCCATGCGGAAGTCATAATTATCGGTTGGTGAGCGATCAAGCATAAGCGCAAGGTTTATGAGCGCTCCCGAAGGGGCATTAATCACATAACCGATGCCGCTATTATCTATCAGATGTTTGGCTTTCTGATCAAGCTGAAGCATCATGTTGATATCGCCAGAAATCATAGCGTTTATCCGTGAGGTCACATCGCCGATACCGATATATTCCACCTCATCAACATAAGGCCCATCAGCTGACCAATAGTTATCGTTACGGCGGAATACATAATGGCTACCCGGGGCAAATTTTTCAATTTTGAATGGCCCCGTGCCCGGCGGTCTACCGGTAAAGTCTTCCATGCCGCGTTTGACAATTTGCATTCTTGTGTCAGACATAATCATAGGAAACTCAGCATTAGGACCAACCAGATGGAACTGTATCTGATGATTGCTCAGCTTTTCGACCTCAGTTATCTGACTAATATATGATTTTGCTGGTGCCTCGCTGTCAGGATGATTGATGCGGGCAATGGTATGCATTACGTCTTCTGCACCAAATGGTGATCCATCGTGAAACGTCACCCCTTTGCGCAAATTAAACACCCATTTTGTAGCGTCATTATTTGCTTCCCAAGATGTCGCAAGCCATGGCATGGCTTTTAATTCAGCATCCCGGTTAACAAGGGTATCATAAACAGTATACCCCATCATGATGTTTGCTGTGCCGTTATACTTTGTTGGATCCATGCTGTGTTGTGCCTGAGCAGCTTCAATACCAATGACAAGTCTACCGCCTTTTCTGCCACCTTTTTGGGGTGATGAGGCGTGAGCGTTGTTAGTCAGTATTCCATTAACTGCACTGGCTGAAATACCTGCTGCTGCTAATGTGGATACGAATTGACGGCGATTTATTTTGCCAGAATTATATTTGTGCAAAAGTTGTTTTTTGAAGTCATACATATTATCGCTTCCATTGAGGTCATATTGACCATGGTTGTAAAGATGCACCTACAATGACAATACTACTGAACAGATGTTATAATTTGCGGTATGTTTTGCAAATTTAAATGTGACTATGGTTTCATGAATGGGTGACGGTATCAACTCCTGTGATTGAACACCTCAATTTTGATTTGCTGCAGATTGCCGATAACGCAACAGGATGCTATGCGCGTCAACAAGTCAGGTGTAATTTGCCGGGATATGAAAATCAGATGCGGCTCTGGGCAAAGGGGTTAGGCGAATACAGCCCCATTTAGGCTATAAAACTACCTCTTGCGAAACGCAAAAAATTACTCCTAATATGAGTGTTCATATCATCATTGGAATTAAAGATTTACATGATCACCATTGCGGCGGATACGGCACTTACCGAAGACGGCTGGCAACAGAATATCCAGCTGAAGATTGTTGACGATAAGATTGATACGATCATCACAGATGCAAGCGCTGCCTCAGCACACCATGTTCAGGCAGCAGAAGCCGATATTCATGTGCCGATTTTGCTGCCCGCCCCGTGCAATCTGCATAGCCATGCTTTTCAACGCGCCATGGCTGGATTGACTGAGTTCAGGGGCAGTCATGGCGAAGACAGTTTCTGGACATGGCGGCAATTGATGTATCGCTTTCTTGACGTGCTAAGTCCTGAGGATGTGCAGGCTATCGCGGCGCTTGTTCAAATGGAAATGCTCGAAGCCGGATATGCCGCCATTGGTGAGTTTCATTATCTGCATCATCAGGCTGATGGAACGGCGTATGATGATCTTGCGGTTATGGCCGCCGCCATAACTGATGCCGCAATGGAAACTGGCATTGGCCTGACATTACTTCCGGTTCTTTATCAATATGGCGGCTGTGATCAACGTCCATTAGAGGCGGGGCAACGGCGTTTTGGTTGCGCGCTTGATCAGTTTTATCAGCTTCATGACGCTTCTGCCAAGCTCATATCCGATCTGCCTGCTGATGCCTCAATCGGCGTTGCGCCACATTCTTTACGCGCCGTATCTCATGAAGGGCTGATGGCGGTGGCGGCGATGTCTCCCCATGCGCCTTTCCATATTCATGTCGCCGAACAACAGGCCGAGGTTGATGAGATCAAGGCACATACTGGCGCAAGGCCGGTCGAATGGTTGCTTGATCAGGTTCAAGTCAATGCCCGCTTCTGCCTTATTCATGCCACCCAAATGGTGGCCTCAGAAACCGAAGCTCTGGCCAAATCTGGTGCGGTGGTTGGGTTATGTCCGATCACCGAATCAAATCTTGGTGATGGCATTTTTGATGGCGCGCGCTACATGGCGCATGGCGGTAAAATAGGGATAGGGTCTGATTCTAATATTCGTATCGCGCTTGCCGAAGAATTGCGGACGCTGGAATACTCACAACGGTTGCGTGATAAAAAACGCAATATCATGGCAGGTGAGGCAACATCAGTGGGACGGCATTTATGGGAGGCGGTTAATGCTGGTGGGCATCAAGCCTTGGCGCGCCATGGTGGTGCTATTCGTTCAGGCGCCATTCGTTCAGGCGCCATTTGTTCAGGAGCATGGGCTGATCTGATTGCCCTGGATAGCAAAGCGCTTGATCTGATCCATATAGGAGGTGATCGCATTCTTGACAGCTTCATCATAGCAGGTGATCAATCACTGGTGACAGATGTCTGGTCAGCTGGCCGCCATATGGTAATAGCTGGTCGCCATATTCATCGGGACAGGATTACAGCTGCCTATGCCAGTCAGGTCAAATCCTTGCGTCAGATGGCTTTATCATGACGCGCTAAAGCTAGAATAGTATCAAAGACCTCATCATGGGAAGCGCATCTCTATGCGTTCTTGTCAGCGTCAGAGCAGGTTGTAGAATAGCGCCAATATGAGCCTTTTTTACTGCTATCATTATAATCACATGAAATGTTTATATACATAAAAGATAATTTATGCCTATTATTTATGAATGCTAATTTATGGGAGGAAATCATGTTAAAAAAGCATTTGTGTTCTGCAGCATTAGCTATTGGGATGCTTTCATCCTCACAGGCGTTTGCGGCTGGCGAGCTAAATATTTTCAACTGGGGCAACTACACCAGCCCTGAGATGATTGAAAAATTTGAAAAAACATATGACATTAAAGTCACCATCACGGATTACGATTCTAATGATACAGCATTAGCAAAAGTGCGTGCTGGCGCTCATGGTTTTGATATTGCGGTGCCATCAGCCAGCTTTATGCCTATTTGGATCAGCGAAGGCTTATTGCTGGAAACCAATCCGTCCGGGATGTCGAATTATGGCAATGTCCGTGACAATTTCAAAAACCCTGATTGGGACCCTGGTCACCGTTATTCTGTTCCCTATCAGTGGGGTACGGTTGGTGTGATTGTTGATACCACGCTTTATGATGGCGATATCAACACATGGGCAATGGTCTTTGATCCGCCCGAATCACTTTCAGGAAAAATCAATGTGGCACCTGAAATGCTTGACCTCATTGATGCGGCTCTCAGATATACAGGCGGTGAGCCTTGTACCGATGATAAGAGCCAGCTGAAAAAAGCGCGTGATACATTGATCAGTGCGAAAAAGCATTGGTTATCCATGGATTATGGTGTCATTGAGAAATTTGCCGGACGTGATCTTGGTGCATCGCTATACTGGAACGGCGCGGCTTTCCGTGCCAGAGAGAAAAATCCAGATGTTCGCTTTGGCTATCCAGTAGAAGGCTATCCGATGTGGATGGATGCCGTGGTTGTCCTCAAAGACGCAAAGAACGTTGAGAATGCCAAGCTTTTCCAAAACTTCCTGATGGAACCCGAGCATGCCGCTATGGCATCAGCATTTGCGCGTTACGCCAATGGCATCAAAGGCTCTGAGCCATTTATGCCAGATGATATGAAGGGCGCACCAGAAGTTGATATTGCGGCTGAGTTCATTCCAAACGGCTTCTTCAGCAAAACCTGTCCACCTCATGTTCAGGAAATGTATTCTGCTATTTGGACAGAACTACAAAAGTAATAAAGTGACGTCAGCGTCGCTTTAATATGACAATTACATGATAGAGGCGAAAATATTCGCCTCTATTTTTTTGTCAATTGGTTTTTTGCTTATTGGGGATGATATTGGCGAATTAAATCAACTTGTTTAGCATGCCATGGCATCGCTTGTTCGAGCTGTCTGGCAAGGCTCATCAGCATTTCATCATTGCCATAAGCCGCCGCAAAATGCACTCCAACAGGCAGATTATCGGGCGTCCAGTGAAGCGGTAGTGACATAGCCGGCTGACCAGAGGCATTGAATATTGCTGTATAGGGCGAATAGGCAAAGACACCATCGGGGCCATTACGGTAATCCATAAAATCCGTATTGATCGGCTTGAAGCGACCAATTTCTGCAGGTGGTTCAGCTAATGTTGGGCTTAACAGAATATCAACATCTTCAAACAGATGTGCCATTTTGCGGCCAAATGCGTGAACCGTATTAATGGATTGCAGATAGTCGGCGCCAGATACACGGTTGCCTAATTGAATAGCACCATAGGTGACGCCATCAACATCATCTGGTGTCACCTCAGCAATATCTTTTTTATATCGCACCGAAAGCAAAGTTCCGGCGGCGACAATTTTTGTCCATGCCATCATCATGTCTTTCACGTCATCACCAAGCGATGATGACCATGCGCTCACATGATGACCAAGTTGGCGTAAACTATCGGCGGTTTGGGCAACGGCATGACGACATTCTTCATGAACAGCATTCCCCATGAAATCGGTATCCAAGACAGCTACGCGCAAGCCCGGCAGCTTGGCGTCCATGGCTTTCATAAAGCCTGTCTTGAGAGGGGGAGCAGAATAAGGCGCGCCTAAATCTGCGCCTGAACAATGGTCTAGCATCAAGGCACTATCACGAACAGAACGTGTCAGAAAGCCGTCTATCGCCATGCCTGCCCAGCCTTCGCCAACAGCAGGGCCATCAGGCAGGCGCGCGCGCGTCGGTTTAATGCCAACCAGCCCACAGCAAGCGGCCGGGATACGAACCGAGCCGCCACCATCAGAGCCATGAGCTAAGGGGACAATGCCAGCCGCCACCGCAGAGCCTGAACCGCCAGACGAGCCGCCGCTTGTATGATTGACGTTCCATGGATTGCGCGTCGGCGCCCCATAGACGCCAGCCTCGCTTGTTGGCCCAATGCCAAGTTCAGGTGATGTCGTTCGCGCATAAGGAATGAGCCCGGTTTTCCGCATGCGTTGATAAATTGATGAATCATACGAATACACCGTATCCTGATATAGCCGTGAGCCATTATGTGAGGGAAAATCGATGGCCTCTGCGCCCAAGTCTTTGAGAAGAGTCGGGACGCCATATAACGGCGTATCTAGTGCCGTCGTCGCCAGCAGTTTTTCGGCTTGGGGAGTGTTGAAGTTGACAACAGCATGGAGCGAGGGGTTTAGCCGTTCCGCTCTTGCTACGCTGGCACTAAGCATGTCGGCGGCGGCAACACCCCCGACCTTAATTTGCTCAGCAAGGGCGATGGCATCACATTCAAACAAATCATCCATGATACAATTCCTTTAACATATAATTCCTCAAACACACATAAAGATTAAAGATGCCATGACAGCCAGATATTGACCAGTACCTTTTCGAGGATACCTTTTAGGTAATACCCTCAAGCTAGTGATTGACATAATTAACTTTGCCTTTCACACTGAACTTAAGCAAATCATAATAGAGACCAGTGATATTGGAGATTAGGTCATAACAGCGTCGTATAAAAATAGTGAAAAACAGCCGCCAATATTTGATATGGCAGAGGCCGATATCTGGGCTCAGATGCCGCGCATGGATTGGGACAGGCCACCATGGAATAGGTGGAGTTTTCAACGCATCAGGAGCCTGATGCCAACCGCCCAAGTCTGGCGCGGTAACGCCCAGGCAAAGCCCCTGCCGCGTCAAGAAAAGGATATCTCACAGATACAATTTACCCGATCTGATCAAGTATCACAGACGCTTGAGAGCTTTCTTGATGATAGTTACACAGACGGATTTCTGGTCATGGCTGATGGCCATATTATCCACGAAAGCTACCATAATGGTATGCGGCCTGAGACGCCGCATTTGATGCAATCTGTGTCCAAATCTATTACCGCCACGGTCACCGGAATAATGATCGGGCGAGGGCAGCTTGACCCATCTGCTCTGGTCAGAACCTATATCCCGGAGCTGGCAGAAACAGCGTGGGCGGAGGCGACGCTTCAGCATGTTCTGGATATGACGACAGGCGTTCAGTATAGCGAAGAATACACGCGGCTTGATTCTGATGTTGGCAAGACGGATGTTGCTTCTGGCTGGCGGCCTGTCGCGCCTGATGCTAGCCCTGATATTGATTGGCCTGCCTCGGTTTGGGATCAGATATTATCATTGAAAACATGTGATGCTGACCATGGCAGCAGATTTTTATATCGGTCAATTGAAACAGATTTACTGGCGCATATTATGATGCGCGTCTCCGGCATGCCGCTGCATGAGTTGATCAGCCAAGAATTATGGCAACCTATGGGTGCCGAAGAAGATGGATATTTCACCGTTGATGCACGCGGATACGGGCTGGCGAGTGGCGGCTTTAATGGCTGCCTGCGGGATTTTGGCCGCTTTGGACAGCTCTATCTGGATGACGGTATGTGCGATGGCAAACAGATTATCCCGCGTGACTGGATCACCGATGTCAGGCGTGGCGCGCATGGATTATTTTCTGAGGAAAGGCGCAAGCTGCTGCCACATGGCTGCTATCGAAATCAGTTTTGGATCGAAGATGAGACCAAAGAATCCTTCATGTGTTTAGGGGTGTTTGGTCAGCTTATTTATATCGCGCCAGCCTATAATATGGTGGTTGTTAAATTATCTACCTGGCCTGATTTTCTTGATGATGATTTCAAAGTTGAAACGCAGCTTGCCATTCACGCGATTGCCGCTGAATTGGGGAAACATGTTGACTGATGTTAAAAACACAAGTTAAAGAAGATAAGGCGCTTCGATGTAATCCAGCAGATTTTATAAACCTAATTAGTAGGTAAGTTTATGTCATGACAAAGACCAACGATGCTGAAATAGCAATTCATGTAGATGGGGTAGGAAAATATTTTGGTGCTGAGCCAAATCTAGTTAAGGCGCTGGATAATGTTTCTATTGATATTCGCCGCAATGAGTTTTTTACTCTGCTTGGCCCGTCAGGATGTGGCAAAACAACATTGTTGCGGCTAATTGCCGGGTTTGAGAGCCCGACCTTTGGGCAAATCCTGCTTGATAATAAGGACATCACTCACCTGCCGCCATATCACCGTTCGGTCAATACCGTGTTTCAAAGCTATGCTCTTTTTCCGCATTTAACTGTCGCAGAAAATATTAGCTTTGGTCTGGAAATGCTTAAAAAACCAAAGCGTGAGATTGCCCAAACGGTTGATGAAATGTTGGCGCTTGTGCATATGGAAGAATTGAAAGATCGGCGGACTAATCAGATTTCTGGCGGCCAGCAACAGCGGGTAGCCTTGGCACGAGCATTAGCCCCTAAGCCAGATGTGCTATTATTGGATGAGCCACTATCGGCGCTTGATTATAAACTGCGCCGAGGCATGCAAATTGAACTCAAGAGGCTGCAATTAGAAACTGGCATCACCTTTATTTTTGTCACCCACGATCAAGAAGAAGCCTTGACTATGTCAGATCGCATTGCCGTGATGAGTGATGGGCATATCCTGCAAGTGGGGACACCTGATGACATTTATTCCAATCCGCAAGAACGCTTTGTTGCGGATTTTATTGGTGAGTCTAACTTCATCACAGCCGATATTGTTTCGGTCAGTAAAGGCAAACAGGCGAAAGCCACGCTGCGCTTGAGCGGCAGTCGCAAAACACTGAAAGCAACCTTGCCACCGAATAAGATGCAGGATAAATCTGCGACGGTTTTTATTCGGCCTGAACATGCGCGTCTGCAAACCTCATCACGCGGGGCAACAATGACCGGGACATTAACCAATATCTTGTTCTTTGGCACGGATACCAATTTTCATCTGTCACTTGAAAATGGCGATAGTTTTGTTGTGCGCTCACAAAATGAAATTGGCCGCGCCTTTAATCCATCAATCGGGGATACGCTGGGGATTGTTATTGATGAACAGGCTATTCAGATTTTAAAGGATTAGCGGAAATGGCACCTGTCTCTAACCATCTGGAATTTGAGCGTATTAAACGCAAGGCACGCGCCAATTGGCTGTTGTCACTGCCTGCATTGCTTTTGCTGTTATTTGCGGCATCAGGGCCATTGCTGATTGTCATTATCTATTCTTTTCTGACCCCTGGAAATTATGGTGGCGTGCTTTGGGAGCTATCAGGCGAAGCCTGGTTTAAGGTGCTCTACACGAAAGATATTTTTGACGATACTGTTTCACTTTCAGATGCCCATATTTCTATTTTTTGGCGGTCGTTTCAGCTGTCTTTTCTGACTACGGTGATCTGTTTGATACTAGGATTCCCGACAGCCTATTTTATCGCAACACGGCCACCATCAACACGCAATGTCTGGCTATTTCTAATCACTATTCCGTTTTGGACAAATCTGTTAATTCGGACATTTGCTATTCTTGAATTGATCAGGAATAAAGGCGTTATCAATAATTCATTAATGTCGCTGGGGGTAATTAGTGATCCTATTCCCATGCTTTATTCAGATGCCGCGATTGTGATTGGGATGACATATGTCTATCTGCCGTTAATGGTTCTGCCGATTTATGCCGCTATGGAACGCTTTGATTTCCGTTATGTTGAGGCAGGCTTTGATCTCTATGCCTCGCGCTTCAAAGTCATGCGGAGAATTATTCTGCCGATCATTAAGCCGGGGGTTATTGCGGGTTCTATTTTGGTTTTTGTGCCGTCGCTAGGGGCATATGTGACGCCGCGTATCCTTGGCGGCGGGAAGAATCTGATGATTGGTAATTTGATTGAATTACAATTTGGGCAAGGCAAGAACTGGCCTTTGGGTGCCGCCCTTGCTGTGACGATGCTGTTGATTGTATTGGTTGCTCTGATTTTCTACATGCGGATTTCACAACGGTCGGAGCAAAATGATGCTCAATAAAATCTTTAAAAAGAAAAATGAGTTTTCGATCACCCATCAGTTTGGTTTTGCGACAATCGCGCTAGTCTGTTTTTTCACGCTTTATGCGCCGATTTCTATTTTGGTGTTTTATTCTTTTAATGCCGGCAATAACTTGATGTTATGGGAAGGGTTTTCATTCCATTGGTATGTGCAGGCCAGCAAAAATGAGCTGGTTCAGGAAGCCGCCATACGATCAGTGATCATCGCTGTTTGCGCGTCTCTGATATCAACATTAGTGGCAACAATGGCGGCATTAGGGACAACGCGAACACGCCCATTCAAAGGCCAGAAATTCATTTTTATCATGATCAATCAACCGCTCATGGTTCCTGAAATTGTTACTGCGGTGGCGTTGCTAATCTTTTTTGCCATCATTAAAACATTTACCAATTATTATGGTCTTGGGTATTTGATTGTGGCGCATGCGGCGTTTTGTGTACCTTTTGCGTATTTACCGATTAAGGCGCGCCTTGATGGGATGGACCTGAGTATGGAAATAGCGGCAAGTGATCTTTATGCGCCGCCGCTGGTTGTCTTTCGGCGCATCACTCTACCCTTGCTTTGGCCGGGAATTATGGCAGGGGCGATGCTGGCTTTTGTGATATCGCTAGATGATGTGATTATCACAGAGTTTGTCAAAACCGCAGGTCAAGATACGCTTCCAACTTATATGTTAGGGCAGCTTCGCCGCGTCATCACACCAGAAATTAATGCCATATCAACCGTCTTGCTGGCGGTATCTTTGGTGGTTGTGACCGTGTTCTTTATGTTCACCCGAAAACGCTATTAAAAGCTTAGGCCTGATAGGTTATCTTACCGCCGCAAATTGTTGTTTGGGCGCGTGCTTGGTCTAGATTTTCGGGCTCCATAGCCGTTAAGTCATGTGACATGACAACAATATCTGCCATCATGCCAGCCTTGAGCCTGCCTTTTTTGCTTTCATTAAACTCAACCCAGGCATTGCCGGCGGTATAGCTTTCTAATGTATCCATCAGGCTTTGGCGTTGATCACGCCATGGCGCTGGCATTTGCTTTGGTGACACAGCCGATTTTATATTTGGCATAACATCAACAGGGATCACTGGCCAGTCAGTTGAGAAGATGACTTTTGTGCCTGTATTGCGGATATCCTGCCAAGCATAGGCGGTGGATATCTGATGCGGATGCAACATGCGCTCCACCGTTTCTGGTGAAAAATACACACCGAATGGCGCGTGGCCTGGCTGAATAGATGCCACTACTCCTAATTCGCTAAAGCGCGGCAGATCATCAGGATGCAGCACTTCAATATGTTCTATCCGATGTCTGCTATCTCGTTTGCCATTTCTGTTTTGCGCCAGCTCATAGCCATCTAATGTTTGCCTGATAGCGCGATCACCAATCGCATGAACAGAAATCTGAAGCCCCATAGCATCAGCTTTGACGCATGCTTCCTTAAAAAGCGCATCATCAAAAACCGCATCACCGACCGTATCAAGATCAGGATATTTATCCAGCATCAATGCTGTCGAGCTTTCAACCACTCCATCAACAAACATCTTAACCCGATTACACCACACCCAATCACCACCAAAATCACGGCGCATCATGTCGGCTTCGGCAAAGCGATCAAGGGTATCAAAGCTCTTAAAATGAAAGGGAACTTCGGTTCGGCATAACAAATCACCGCGTTGCTCAAGCTCTTTCAGCAACTCCAGGGTATAAATATTGCCATCCATATTATGCAGCCCGGTGATGCCATGGCTGGCACAATGCTTAAATCCGCGAGCGATTGCATCAGCATCAAGCTGTCGCTCTTGCATGCTTGCCGCAGGTTCAGGATTACGGCCAGTCACCAAGCCAATCATATCACGCCCGCCATAACGGGTTAGTTTTAAGACAGGCCCATAGGCGCTTGGCTCACGCAATTCACCAGCCGCTTTGCCATCAGCTGCCATAACAATCTCAGCGCCTTTATCAACCTCACCACCATAAAGAATACCGGCCATCTCAAGCGCCATTGTATTTGCCCAAATGGTATGATGATCGGCCGCGAACATGGCAAAGGGACGATCAGAAAGCACCTTATCCAAATCCTGCCGCGTTGTCTGTTTACCCGAAGCAATGATGTTATAATCTGCCTGAATAGCAAAGACGATAGTGTCATCGGGGCAGGTCTGTTGCCATGCGCGGACTTTATCGGTGAGGCTATCAATGCCTCTAACCCCATAAAGGTCTAAATAATCAAGCTCGGCAGAGCCGCCAAATAAATGTACATGACTATCAATAAATCCTGGCAAGATGGTGTTTTGTGTTGCGTCAATGACGCGTGTTGAGCTATCGGCTAAGGCACGAATATCAGCTGTCTCACCAACCGATAAGATGATGCCATCTTTGATCGCGAGCGCGTTAGCATGCGGATGCGCTTCATCAAAGGTGATCGCCTGACCATTAACTATAATCATATCCGGGGTCATTTTTGGGGTCATGTAAACACTCCTTATTGTATTCTATGTATCATCAGGTTCTGGTAATGCCATTCGTCTTTTGGAAATAAGCTGATAATTTTCAGGGGTTCTATGGCGGCCAAAATCAAAAAAGGTCTGGCGATATTGTTTCGCCATATCCAGATCAATTTCGGCATTAATAACTTCGTCTTCGAGCGTTTCACTTTGTGCCACGATCTGACCAGATGGCGCTGTTATAGCGCTGTTGCCAATAAGCGATGATCCCTCTTCAAGGCCACATTTCGCTGTCGCTATTGACCATACTGAGTTCAGATAAGAGCCGCTTTGCATCGACAGCAGATGATGAAAATCCGCCAGCGCATCCACCTCTCTAAAGCCGCTATGATCATCAGGAGTGTTATAACCCAAACACACAAGCTCCGCTGCTTGCAGAGCTAAAACCCGCCAGCCTTCTGGCCAGCGGCGGTCATTACAGATGAGCATACCTATCCGTGTGTCCAGCATTGGCGTCACTGGAAAGCCCAGATTTCCTTTTTCAAAATATCGTTTTTCTAAATGCTGATGACGACGGCCGGGTTGAGGCTCATCATGTCCTGGCAGATGTATTTTGCGGTATTTGCCGCAAATCTCTCCAGCGTGATCAACCAGAATAGCGGTGTTGAAATAGCGTGTCTCGCCATTCTCGACAATCTTTTCTGCATAGCCTAGATTAAATCCGATGTTGAGAGCCTTGGCCATTTCAAATAGTGGCATAGTATCGGCATTAGGCATGCTTGTTTCAAACCAGGTATCTAGCTCGGCCTGATCTTCAATGATCCAACGCGGGAAAAAGCTGGTTAAAGCCAGCTCTGGAAAAACAATGAAACGCGATCCTTTTGCTGCCGCTTCTTTCATCATCTCAAGCATCCGGTTAACACAATCCTGGCGTGTGTCTTGCCTTGATATGGGCCCCATCTGCGCGGATGATACTACATATTTTCGTATCATGCATGTCGCCTTTTGGCTGTTGCTTCTAAATCTAATTTACCATGTGATATGATAACGCCATAATCACGTTCTGCTGTTTCCTCACTAATTAACTCATCCAGCACATCTTCATAAACATCTTCAGGGCTTCGCTCGAACGCTTCCCCATAGCCGCCAGCCGATGGTCCGATAGCCAAAAACGTATCACCAGTTTCGGTTGTATGATAAGGCACTTTCGAGGTTAGAGATTCGGATTTACCATCAGCATGAATGAGATGAAGCTCTGCCGTCTTGCCATCATTGCCGCCTTTAAAACCCCATGGAGCAAACTTATGGCCTTCGCCTTCAACTGAAAACCCGCCTGGTTCTAAAAACTGAAATGCCCGACATGCACCTAATCCGCCGCGGGTGCGACCAGCGCCGGATGTATCCTCACGCAACTCATATCTGGTGACGCGCATAGGCAGATGGCTTTCAATATCTTCAATTGGATTATTTCTTGTATTAGCATAAAGCGTATCAACCGCGTCCATGCCATTGCGATTGTAACGGCCACCATAAGAGCCTTCAAAGATTTCCATATGTACCCAATGGGTTTCTTCTTTTAATCCTGAAAATGCGATAACCTTGAGGTTGCCAATACCGGCAGATACTTGTTCTGGTACGGCACCTGCCAGAGCCTTCATGACCGTATCCGCCAGCTGATTTCCTGGTGTGAATCGGGCGATGACTGGCGCTGGGAAAATTGGATTAGCCAAACAGCCGCGCGGGACTTTCAGCGTAATCGGCCGCGTCAAACCCGAGTTCTGTGGGATATATCCAAAGATGTCTGAGTCTAGTAATACTGACCGCACCGTCAACCATATCGAAATATCAACTGTTCCGATGAGAGGCATATTTATCGGCCGATCGGATACTTGCGGGGCAGTGCCTTCAAGGTCAACTTCCATCTCATCCCCTGAAATAGTGATCGTTACCACTAGCGGTAAGTCACGACGGTCAGGGTCTTCAAGGAAGCCGTCAATAAAGGTTTTTGCAGAATAGACGCCATCGGGCACATCTCTGATCGCATTACGCATGAGCCGTTCAGAATAATCCATTAAGGCTTCGCTGGCATCATCTACCGCTTGCAGCCCAAAACGATCAACCAAATCAATAAACCGCTCGGCGCCAATCTGACAGGCGGCAACCTGGGCTTCCATATCGCCAACAACCATGCCGGGGGCGCGAACATTATCTTTGAGAATCTGCCATACCGCTTCGTTACGCTCGCCGCCATCATAGACCTTAATAGCCTTGAACTGTAATCCTTCGGCGTAAACATCAATAGCATCAACAATCCCGCAGCTACCAGGGCTAAGGGCACCAACATCCAGATGATGTGCAGTTGTTCCTGAGAATCCAATCAATATATCACCATAAAATACCGGCACAATGAGCGCAATATCAGGCCCATGGCTGGCGCCGCCATACGGATCATTATGCATGATGACATCACCATGTTTAAATGCTGTGCCGCGTCTCTCAAAAACCTCAATGACATTTTTTACATAGCCGGGAATTGGCCCTGATTGGAGAGGCGTTGATTGCACGGATTCGGCAAGCTGATTACCCTTTGCATCAGTCAGCGCCGTGCCAAAATCTTCAGACTCACGTATGATAGAAGAATAAGACATGCGCATTAGCTTATAGCCCATCTCAATAGCAATATTTTGCAACGCGCCTTGAATGACACTAGCGGTAACTGGATCAATGGATTGCTGTATTTTTTGCTCCATGGTCAATCTCCTCGTCTGTCCTCAGCTATTAATAGAAATGAGCATATTGCCCTGTTGATCAATGTGGAAGCTGTCACCAGGTCGAACAACGGTTGTCGTATCTTGTTGAAGAATGATCGCCGGTCCTTCAACCTTTTCATCAAGCGGCAACTTACCACGCTGATAAATAGCTGTATCAAATGTCTTAAGCTCGGCGCCATGACGGAACACACATTGTGCAACTTTCACGCGCGCATCATCAATAGAACCAGATGCGGGTGTATCCTGCTTTTCCAGCTTTGTTGACGTTCCTATGCCAGAAACACGGACATTAACAATCTCTTTTGGGCTATCAGGGAAAGACCGCCCATATTCGGTCTGATGCTGTTTTTCGAATTGATCAAATAGCTGTTTCTCGGCATTATTATCAAAGTATTTACCATCAATCTTAACGCGCAATTCATAGCCTTGCCCGACATATCGAATATCTGCATAACGTAAAAACTCAACATCATTATCGGGGATATTATCTGCCCGAAACTGTCTGGCTAGCTGGCCTTCCATATCACTGAACATAGCTTCCACGCGGTCATGACTGACTTGCCCTGATACTTGGAATGCGGTTCGAATAGCATCATATTTGATATCTGTGGTCAACAGTCCAATTGCTGATGTAATACCCGGATGTGGGGGGACAATGACCTCAGGGATAGCGAGCATGGCGGCTACTTCTGATGCTTGCAAAGGGCCACCACCACCAAATGCCATCAAAGAAAACTCTCTTGGATCAAGCCCGCGTTGAACCGTTCTTGATCTAATCGCATTCGCCATGGCGGAATTAACAATCGTAATAATACCCTCAGCGCATGATAGGCGATCCATGGAAAGCTCATTAGCAAGATTATCAATAACTTGATTAGCTTTCGCTTGATCAAGCATCATCTCGCCACCCAGAAAATTGTCAGGGTCCAGCCGGCCCAGCGCCAGATTAGCATCGGTTACGGTCGGCTGATCACCGCCAAATCCATAGCAAGAAGGCCCCGGTCTGGCACCGGCTGACCGAGGGCCAACCTTAAATGCGCCGCCCTTATCCTGATAAGCGATAGAGCCGCCGCCAGCGCCAATCGTA
>MDTB01117033.1_pt1 | contig 17903 bp, 20 predicted proteins | sample 811161 | NCBI WGS metagenome assembly MDTB01 (sample SAMN05326650, study PRJNA326480) | marine metagenome | isolation source: seawater | place: Mediterranean Sea | collected 2009
AACAATAATTGTTCCACCCTTTTGCAGCAAAACTGGATCCGAAATGCAAGAACTCTGTGAAAAGTTAACAGGTTATCAAAGCGAGTCCGCTGCTTTTGCTACTGAGGCACCCTTTCTTCAACAGTTGGGGATGGACGTAGTAGTTTTGGGCCCCGGAGATATCGAAGTAGCGCATCAGCCTGATGAATACCTCAATTTAGATCGTATTGACCCTACTATTAGCTTCTTATCTAAACTTATCCACCACTCTTGCTTATAATCGTCATATGAATATGCAAAGCTATGTAAATTTTTTTCGCCACATGTCCCCATATGTTCGCGCGCATCGCGGCAAAACCTTTGTTATTGCGTTCTCCGGCGACGCCCTTTTGGAAAGTGCAAATCACCAACTCATGTCAGATGTTGTGCTACTGCAAAGTTTGGGGGTAAGGGTCACTTTGGTTCACGGAGCGAGACCTCAAATTGAACAACGGCTTTCGGAAGCAGGTATCGAGACTCCATTTAAAGATAGTGCACGAATAACAAATGTTTCAGCGATGGAGTATGTAAAGCAAGCAGTGGGAAGTGCTCGTCTCACAATAGAATCATGTCTTTCCATGAATCTATCTAATTCCAGCCTTCGAATCCCCTTGGCAGGTGTGGTCGGTGGAAATTTTGTTGTTGCAAAACCTAAGGGCGTGATCGATGGTGTTGACTATCTGCATACTGGGGAAATTCGACGCATTGATTCCACAGGCATTCAAAGGCAACTGGAGAATAATGCCATTGTCCTCCTATCGCCAATAGGCTTCTCTCCGACGGGGGAAATCTTTAATTTAAATTATCAAGACGTTGCAACCGAAGTCGCAATCGCATTAGATGCCGATAAGTTGATCTTTGTAAGCAAAAAGAACGGGGTGTCAATAGATGGTACCATTCAAAATAGTTTTTCCCTGAAAGCGCTAAAAGCACTTCTGTCAAGAACTAAACTGCTGTCTTTAAATGAAAGGAAACTCCTAGCGTGCGCATATAAGGCGTGTGAAAACAAAGTTGCGCGTGTTCATCTGATTGGTTACTCCGAAGATGGTGCCTTACTGTCTGAGCTTTTTACCAGAAACGGGATTGGGACTCTAGTGAGTCAGGATTATTCCGAGACAATCCGCCCGGCAACCATTGATGACGTAAGCGAGATACTTGGCCTTATCAGTCCACTTGAAAAGCAAGGCAAATTAGCCAAGCGCTCCAGGGAACTGTTGGAAACCGAAATATCCTATTTTATAGTGGCGGACCATCCTGATGGGTTTTTGCTCGGCTGCGCAGCTCTTTACCCTATGGAGATCGACAGTAGCAGAGAGTTGGCATGTGTTGTGACACATCCCGACTTTCAGGATAGGGGAATAGCGTCGCGGTTACTGGCTTTAATAGAACAACAAGCTGCCGACCAAGCTGCGTCGCACCTGTTTGTGCTTACCACCCAAGCAACCCATTGGTTTCAAGAAAAGGGTTTTATCGAAACCACTTTTGACGAGTTACCTGCGGACAGACAGCTTCTTTACAACTACCATAGGAATTCTAAGATTCTAAAGAAACTTCTTTAATCTATAGATAATCTATTGATCGCCATGCTTCTGTCATCGCAGGAGAAACCCTTGAATTGCACTTGTTTTCACTGCCCATCAAAAATTTTCGTCAATATATGCATTACCTACCTGATTCATCTCTTCGGGATTACACAGTTTTTGCGACGGATCCCCATTCGAGTGGCCAGAACTACACAAACTGAATAGAATAGTTACCATTGCGGGTTACAAGGATAATCGATTTTGCTCGTTTGAAACGATCTGGTTAGGCGTCGAGTGCTTTTGGCGTCGTCAGAGCTTCTGGCGGTGCAATCGGAGTGATAATGAAAAATTCTAAGACAGTCTTAATTGATAGAAATCCAGGGAGGAGTTCGCAAACCTATGGTATTGCCCGCGAGCTCGGCACTGATCTTGATTTAATTCACGAGCCATCGGTGGGCGTGGTCGGGAACAAGGGCGATTCCCAGTGCTACATTGGGGTAATAAACAAAGTCAGTATAATTCATGATGCCCTTCGCAATCGAGTCGGAACTGGCGTGGGACAATTGCGCATGCGTTTAGTGCAGCCCGAATTTACAGTAGCCACCTCGGACGGAATTCGCAATGGCACAAAGGAGATGCGCTACTCATTGATTGGTCGAGAAGTAGCGAATGATGCCCTAACAGAGCACTTGAGCGCATCTGGCTTGGAGGGAATTATCGCAGTCGTTGCCTGCGACAAGCCACCAGTAGGTACTTTGGCGGCCATGCTAGAGCATAATCGACCAGCAATTATAATGTCGGACGGATCTATAAGACCGGGTGTCGACTCGGTGACTGGCGAGACCATCGATCTAATCACCGCCTATCAACTGGCAGGTAGTGAAGATGAGGAATTAAAACATCGGATCGCTCGCGAGGCCTGTCCGGGTTTTGGCAGCTGTGGCGGCATGTTCACCTACAATACAATGCAAACATTTATTGGAGTGGTCGGGATGGAACCATTGCATATGATTTCCCCTGCCTCGCAAGATACCCGTCGCATTACTGAATTTCCCGATCAATTGATCGATTACTTAACTGGTTTGATCAGCAAAAATATCAGACCGCGGGACATTGTTACTCGAGATTCCTTGCGGAATGCCATTATTGTCGCCATGTCAGTTGGGGGATCGACAAATGTTCTTTTGCATGCTCCTGAGTTAGCGCGCGCGGCCGGTTATAGAGATTTCTCAAAAGAGATAATGAGCCCGGAAGAATTTAACTACTTGTCTAAAAATGCAGTTCCCGTGGTGGTAAATGCGCGACCATTTGGAACATATTCAATGGTTGATATTGACAATAAAGGTGGCATGCAGGTCATAGTAAAAGAGTTGCTTGATGCCGGCTTGCTCAACGGAAACACCTTAACCTGCACCGGTGAGACCTTAGCGAAACAGGTCGACCGTCTGGCGCCACCAAAACCCGATGGCGATGTTATCTTCAGCGCAGAAAAGCCGTTTAAGAAGACTGGAGGCCTGAGGGTATTGAGTGGCAATCTATCCCCAGATTTCAGCGCCGTCCTCAAATTAGCAGGCGTCGAGGGAGGACTGGCAAACAACGTCTTTAGAGGAAAAGCCAAGGTTTATAACGGCGAACAGGAACTGCTTCAAGAGCTCGACTCATCGAACGATGTATTTGAAAATTTTGATATGATTGTAGTCCGCTATGAAGGACCTTTTGGGGCACCGGGTATGCCCGAAATGCTTGACTCTACGTCTCGGATTACTGCGTTGTGTCGAAAGAAAAATATCGTTGTGGGACTGATGACGGACGGGCGATTCTCTGGAGGGTCGGTCGGATTGGTAATAGGGCACGTCGGCCCGGAGGCTGCAGCAGGAGGCCCCATTGGCCTCATCGAAAATGGTGATGTTATTACCGTTGACCTTAACAAAAATCAGTTGAACTGTCAGGAGTTAGCAAATAAGGCTATTTACGAACAACGTAAATTGCGATGGGATCAATTGGTCGCCGGTAATAATGGCATCCACCCCTTCGCTGGCGAGGCGGACACCCGGTTGCTGAACCGCATGCGCCGTTCAGCTGTGTCCGCGGTGCATGGCGCGGGAATGCATCCAGATAGAATAGTATGGGTGAACGATCCGCGAGACGCAAAAAGGTCGGACTTTGAGCCGCATAATAAATATAGGTAACTTTTAATTAGTGGGGCAGATTGGAATGAGTATAGGGGAATCAAGAAAAGTCTGTCTTGGTCAACTTATATCCCGTTGCGAAATAACAAAATTTGTGAACTTTAGCTTATCTAAAAGTCGAGCTTTCAGGAAGCCCCGAGTCTGGCAGATTTAAAACATCTTGGAATGGCTTGAAGCAAAGCCGAGGCTAAACCGTGGCGATCCATTTTGAACAATCTCAGGCTTTTCCACAACCGCGAATTTTAAGCCCCACGTCGCGTAGTCTCTGTAAACGATTACCCTCGGTTTCGGCATACTTAATCCACTGACGAGGATATTTCTTAGCCTTTTTGTCTTTCGCCTTTTTTAACGATTTGTTAAATGCAGAAATAGCATCATCGAAGCAGTTGAGATTGATAAGGGCGTTACCCATTACCAAGAAATTTGAATCCGGCCGCTTTACACCGCCTTTCTTATCAGCTTTCTTGGCTGCTTTATAGGCCTCTTTGTCACGACCTAAATCCAAATAAATGCCAGCCAATCGAGCATTTAAATTACCGTTGTCGGCTTTTTTTGCTGCTGACTCCAAAACTTTGACCGCATTATTAAGGTTACGAGACTGGTACCAAGCGGTCCCTAAAATCTCAAGATTTTTGAATGATTCCTCTACAATCTTATCATTCATGCCTTGATCAATAATCTTAGCTGCTCGATATGGTACCCCAGCTCCGAGATACATGTAGGCCATGCTCATGACCTCACTCTCTTTATCTAACTCCCCATTCATGTAAACCATTTCGGTGGCGACGAGCCTGTCCATTTCTCTTTCTTTCTCGCCATACATACCACCTAGTTGCTGCCAGTAGGTCCATTTAGGATAATGTTTGACGAGTTTTTCTAAGATATTGATAACTGTCCCGTAGTCATTTTTCTCGTAGTAAAGAACCCTCTGCAAGCCCCAATACCGCTCCTTAGGAAGAATGCCCTTTGCTTCTACGTGCCTTATGGCTGTTTCTACCATCGCGAGGGATTCGTTCTTTCTCTCCAATTGATAATATATCTGAGCTAGAAAATATCGCTGATCGGCGCCGATAATAACGGCTTCTCTCATCCAGTCCTCGAGGTACTTTGCAGCACTCACATAGTCTTCTTCTGCGGCATACAATTGTCCTAACGTATAGAGAGTATCCAACCGCACTTCCGGAGGGGTTCCCACACCATCAACCACTTTTACATAGGACTTGATGGCATTAGGAAAATCATCCAGTGCAAAGTAGATATAGCCGGAGAATTTCCAGATTTGTGTCTGCTCGTAGTCGCTCTTACAGGTCTTGCTGCTTGCCTCGATATCTTTCAAAGCTCGCAAAGATTCGGCCCAAAGTTCCTCTTCCAGCGTGACCTGAATCTTCTCCAAAGCCTTGCCACATTTAGCTCCAACTGACTGGCGCTGGCGCGTTTTGGCGTTCTTATACTTCTTCTCTTTCTTTTCCTCAGCCGCCTGGACGGAACTTCCGTATTCAGCCTCGGGAACAAGCGTGGACAGCACAATAGGAAACAGCATTGCAGAAAATAGCACTGAAATTCTAATGAAGTTTCTGACAATCATAAGGACTCCTATTTTTGCATCTGGAATGTAAACTTGTATAACACACCCGGAACTTCCTGAGGAACTCCGTCTATCACGCGGGGGTTATACTTAAGTTTATTTGCAGCCTTCAGAGCGGCACGCCCAAACCCCCATCCCTCCGGATCTTCTTCTATCATGACTGGATCTCTCACGCCTCCTGTAGTGGTGATAATGACTTCCACCACGGCATAACCTTCTTTGCCACGTGTCTGAGCTCGACGCGGATATTGAGGCTGCGGAACGTAGACCGGGATGTAATCTGTATCCCGAGCAAAAGTGCCTGTGGACAGGCTTATTTTACTACCCATCGGCGCAGCGGCCATGCTTACCGCATTATCAGGCATCTCAAATTCAATATTATCCTCTGGTATCTCGGGCGGAGGCTCTGGATCATCGGGTTTCTCGATCTCTGCAGTCTTTACATTGGTGGTCATCTCGCGCTCGACATGCAGAAAGTCGGCTATCTTGATTGCTTGTTTGGAATCCAATTCCGTATTCCCGGAATCAATCAGCTTGAACATGACAACAATTAGAGCAAATGTGACAATAAATCCAAGTGCTAATGATGTTCCAAAACGTAATATTGCCATAACAAAAGCTCAGTCGTTCTCTACAGAAATCGCGACCGGTGAAATACCAATCTCGCGCGCCACATCAGCCACCCTCGCCAACGATTCTATATCCGCCTCATTGTCAGCCTGGATAACCATACCCCCCTTAGGATTATCATTAAACATGCGGGTGAGATTGAGCTTAAGACCCGAACCCTCAACACGTTTCTTATCTATCCAATATTCATTATTACCGCTTACAGCAACCAATATCCCAACCTTCTTATAAGGGTCAGAGGTCTTAGTATCAACTTTTGTAATATCAACACCAGGCAACTTGATAAAGGTTGCAGTGACAATGAAAAATATCAGCATTATGAATACGACATCCAGCATTGGAGTTAAGTCAATAGCTTGGCCTTGGTCTTCCGAGGTTCTCGTTCTAATTCGCATTACTATATCTCCCACTCTGTGAGTGGTTACTTAACACCCATCATTGTTCCATATTCAGACTGTTCTCTAAAACGCCTTTTTTACGCTCTGCATTTTTTTCAACAATTGTAAGTCCGAACACTCCAGATAGCGCTGCAACCATCCCCGACATGGTAGGAATAGTGGCCTTTGAAACGCCGCCGGCCATAGCTTTGGCGTCTCCACCACCTGTGTAAGCCATGACATCAAAAACTACAATCATTCCGGTTACAGTTCCTAATAACCCAAACAAGGGAGCCAGAGCCACAAGTGTTTTTATCATCATGACATTTTTTTCAATCTTTAAACCCACCTCCGAGATTAATTTTTCTCGTACTTGTCGGGCCCGCTTTGAAGCTCTATCGGACCGGTTTTGCCATGAAGACTTGGCCAACCCAATATCAGACGAAACCGTACCACGCAGATACCAGATACGCTCGAAAATTAAAGTCCACATGACAAAGAGCAGCACGGCTATGGCCCAAAGCACCTGCCCTCCTGAGTCCATGAATTTATCCATGTCCGCAAAAAGATCGCTGACAAACATATCAACTTCCCTCGACAGACTCAGCCACGATTCCTGCACTCTGCTCCTCTAAAACATGCAGGATTCGCTGTGCCCTCCCATTCACAAGCGTATGCAAGAGCACGGTGGGAATTGCCACGCACAGACCAAGTACAGTGGTCACCAAGGCTTGCGAGATCCCTCCGGCCATTGCTTTAGGATCACCAGCCCCAAATAGAGTAATCATTTGGAATGTCAGAATCATTCCTGTAACGGTTCCCAGCAATCCCATCAAAGGCGCAACCATAGCAATGATTTTTAATAGATTGAGCCCGGACTCTATGGCTGGACGTTCTTTCAACACTGCTTCATGCAACTTTAACTCCAACGATTCTGGGTCCAAGTTGGGATTTTCAGATGCTACCTGGAGAACCCGCCCAAGAGGATTATTCGTGTTTGGTTCCCTAGTCTTCAGTTGGGAGCTAACACTCGAGGACATTGCAAAGAGCACCGCAAAACGCCATAGCGCAAGAAGGATAGCCACTACAAACACGCCGGTGATTACATATCCCACAATACCGCCGAAATGCCATCGCTCTACCAAAGAAGGCGTATTTATAAGCGCTCTTAAGAGCCCCCCTCCAAATGGGCCCGATGGGTCTAAACCCACCTTTGTGAAACCTGAGCTAGCAGACTGGAGATTGGAAGCACTAGCCTGATGCTTTGAATCTGGCTGGCGAGGAAGCACTGAGACTGCTCCGGAGTCGGGATTAAATTCTAAATAATCACCTCCTGCCAAGAGATTGTATGTGCCCACACGAACAACCTCCATATCCCTTTGCTTACCATTAGTCATAGTGACTTGCCTAGAAAACTTCACAACCCGACTGCTCTCGATCATCTCACGTTGTTGCTCAAACCAAAGCTTCTCGATATCCTCAATGGAAGGCAATCGCGTATCGCTGCTCATTTTTTCGATCAACTCATCAAGAAACTCTGTCCGTCCGGGTATCTGAGCGCTCACGACCGACTGATTAAGATTAGCGCGAATGTCTCCCGCAGCACCCGTTAGGTGTCCAAAAAGTTCTTTGAGCGAGCCAAGTCTTTTGTCCAATTGGGTCCTCAAGGCGATGATTTTTTGCTCATTATCGCGGATGTTTTGCTCAAGTCTATCGGATCGCCGCTCTTCACTGGTTCGGGTATCCTGAGCTTTTTTCAACAATCGCGCCTGAGCTGATTTGTCTGAATTAAATTCAGTTTCACGTTCTTTATATTCCTTTGTTTCAGTTGCCTGAGATTTTTCAATCATCTGAAGAAGTTCATCCAAGGATTTGGCATCCTCAGCAACCGACGAGACGCTGATCATTGCGACCATCACTGTTAAAGCACATATTGAAAAGAATTTTGTTTTCATTTTGCAATCTCCGGTGTTGTTATCGGCATCTCGATAACATCTTGAGCTTTGATCTTCTGAGCGATTTGAATTGCTTCATCTATCGGACGACGATAATCTGCGCCCAATGTTTCCCAAGACCCCGAATTCTTGTTCCATGCACCGGTTTGCGCCTTATCCTTCGTCTGGTAAGCCAAAACAACACGGCCAACTCTGAGGACATCAACCTCTATCTCCGAACCATTAGCGTTTATATCAATCATATCCCGGTAGGTTTCGATCGATTGGCTATATTCGGACTCTATGTCATATACCTCAAGAATTTGACGAAATTTTTCGGCCGAAGAAAACCTGGCGCTGTCCACGTTAGTGGACAAGTCATCAACGGCACTCAACCGCTGCTCTTGCTTAAAAGGAAGGTCGAGGCTTATAAAGTCCTCCAGAGCGTCGATCATATTCAACATCAGAGGCGTCACTCCACGTTCTATAACGGTCGCGTTTGCTATTGATGTCTCAAGCTCCAACATCATCTGATTCTGGCTTGCCACTTGGCGTTCCAATTGCGCGTTGTATACACGCAACGATTCAATCTGTTTGTTGACTTGCTTGAATTCCTGCAACAAACCATCAGTTTGATCGGCTATCCGATCGATCTTAAGTTGCGCCGCAGCACCAGCTTCAACTTTTACTGCTCCTGCCCTGAGCAAGTCCTCCACCTCGGCCGCTTGCAAAGATGCGGTTCCAAGCGTAATACCAAATATGACAGCACATGTCATAGCTTTTAACGATTGCATTTTCATAGTTCCCTCAATTTGGGCTTATAATGTAATTTTTTCTCAAGCCACCTGCGCAATTGGCAAGGTAGTCCAGAATTGGTTTTACTTCTTCCACACGCCTTTGTCTAAAGATTAAATTTAGCCCATAAATCCATATGGCGGGCCCAATTGTATGCGATTGCGCACAGAAACGTAAGACCCCCCGATCATCTCCTTTCTAGAATGATAAAGTTGTAAGAAACATCAGTTTGAGATTTACCTTGACGCCTATGTTTTTCCACCCACTGCGCCTTGTCAAAATCAGGGAAAAAAGTGTCAGCTGCTATCTCTGCCTCAACTTCAGTCAGATATAATCTCGAAACAATTGGTAACGCGGCTCGGTATATCATTTCACCGCCGATCACCATCAACTCGCTGCCATCGTTTTGGTGACATACTCTTTTAGCCAATGAAACAGCCATTTCGAAAGAATTTGCAACGAGCACAGTATTTGAGGACCATTTAGTATTTCGTGTGACGACAATATTTGTTCGCCCGGGAAGAGCCCGCCCAATTGAATCAAAAGTCTTCCTTCCCATGATGAGAGGTTTGCCCATCGTAATGCTTTTAAAATTTCGCAAGTCCTCCGGCAAATGCCATGGCAGCTGGTTGCCACGACCAATTCCGAGATTACGGCTCATCGCCACAACTATTGATATAGTAATCAAACTGCAACCGGCGCTGCGATAGCGGCATGAGGGCGATAGCCTAGAAGTTCAATATCATCAAAGACAAACTCAAAAATATTGTCAACCCGACGATTAATTCGCAACCTAGGCAATTTGACAGGCTCTCGGGCCAGCAGTTCATCTGCCTGTCGGAGGTGATTTATGTATAGATGTGCATCTCCAAACGTGTGTATAAACTCGCCGAGTTGTAGGCCACAAACGTGAGCAATCATTTCGGTAAGGAGAGCATAGGAAGCAATATTAAATGGAACGCCCAAAAAGACGTCAGCGCTGCGCTGATACAATTGGCAAGATAATTTATTGTCAATAACATAAAATTGGAAAATAGTATGGCATGGAGGTAATCCCGCTTTTACCATAACTGGAATATCTTTCGGGTTCCATGCGGATACGACATGACGACGAGAATCGGGGTTGGTTTTTAAATTATCGATTATTATTGCTAGCTGGTCGACACCCTCGAACTGTCGCCATTGTTTGCCATAGACTGGACCTAGGCATCCAAATTTTTCTGCGAAAGCTTGATCATCGGCGATTTTAGATGCGAAATCAGACATCAACGCCTTTCTCTCCGAGGAACCAGATGGGAAATCTAGTTGCATGGCATTTTCTCGCAACCAATTCTCAAACGGCCAATCGTTCCATATGCTTACACCATTTTTCACGAGATATCTGATATTTGTATCCCCTCTTATGAACCAAAGTAACTCATGCACAATGGATTTAAAGTGGACACTCTTTGTTGTTACCAAAGGGAATCCTTGATTTAAATCGAACCGCATCTGGTACCCAAAGATGCTCAACGTACCAGTTCCAGTGCGATCATCTTTTCTCACACCTTCATCCAATATGTAACGGATGAGTTTTTGATATTGCTTCACTGTCTTTTGCCGCCTTGTGCAGAATCTTTGTGTCCCAGCCCTGTGGCTGTTCGCATCAACCAAAATCCAGCAATAATCATGGGCACAGATAGCCATTGGCCTTGTGTCATCCAATTAAACAACTCGAATAGGGCTTCCACGTCTTGGAACTGAACGTCAGGTTGGCGCACAAATTCGATCAGAAAGCGAACAAAACCATAGAGAAGTAAAAACAGACCAGAGACCTCTCCTTTCAAACGAGGCTTGCTAGCAAACCAGCTTAAGATTAAAAATAATAAAAGCCCTTCCCCGAGAGCCTCATAAAGCTGTGAGGGATGTCTGGGAGTCCCGGTTGGATCAGCCGGGAATATCATCGCCCAAGGAACATCTGTGGCGCGTCCCCAAAGCTCTTGGTTAACAAAATTTGCTAGCCTACCATAAAGAAGTCCCGTCGGAACCAACGGCACAACAAAATCAGTCAAAACCAAAAATGGAATGCGCAATTTTCTTGCAACCAAAGCGGTTGAAATAACGACCCCAATCAATCCGCCATGAAAAGACATCCCTCCTTCCCACAATTTAAAAACAAGGACGGGATCTGCAATCCACTGATCAAAGCTATAAAACATCATGTAACCAATGCGACCACCCAAAATGACACCCCACATACTGTAGACGATTAAGTCCTCTATTTGAGCTCGCTTTACAGGAGCCCAAGATTTGGTGCTGTACCGAATCGCCAACATCCAAGCGGTTGCAAATGCTAAAAGATAGGAAATTGAGTACCATTGAATTTGAAGCGGTCCAATGACCATATCGCTGTAATGAAAGGGCCCTAACGATATAGCTGTTGGATCGATATTCGGATAAGTTACCATTAGACTATGACTCTAAATTCGTGCACTTGGAATAATAGCGTGTTATAGATAAACCAACTAGTAGAGATGTGCAGTCGAACATAAAAACTTGAGGTTACATTATGTGTCTAATCGCTTTTGCCTTCCAAACGCAACCAGATGTTCCTCTAATCGTAATTGCCAATCGAGACGAATTTTATTCAAGACCCACGATGCCAATGCAGTGGTGGCCCTCAAAAGATATTCTGGCAGGAAAAGATTTGCAAGCTGGAGGGACATGGCTTGGTTTATCTCGAAATGGTAGATTTGCAGCCGTTACAAATTTACGTTCCGCAACTTTAAAAAATAATGCGGTTTCCAGAGGTTCGCTGGTCACTGACTTCTTGTTCTCTTATAAATCGGCAAAAAAATGGATAAAAACCATCATTTCATCGGCAAAAAACTATATGGGATTTAACCTGTTGCTATATGACGGAAATGAACTACTGTTAGTCAACAGCGAGAATGGTATCGCAAAGCTGATGGGACCCGGCGTCTATGCGTTTAGCAACGCCGATCCAGACACGACATGGCCGAAAGTAAAACACGCGAGGGAAAGTCTTACCGAGTATCTTGCCAGCTCAGAAGACAGTAAAGTACAGCTTGAAGAACTATCCATCTTGCTGTCAAGCCGGAAGACTTTTGATGACCAACATGGCTCTGAGCCAGGATTTTTGCCCGAACAGGAAAAATTGTTGTCGTCTCCCTTCATTGTGTCCGATGAGTATGGCACTAGAAGTTGCACTGCAGTAATAGCATCTGGCGAAAAAATTTCTGTAATGGAAAACTGTTATCAAAGGGGCGTCCTAGCTCAAACGACCAAATTTTCTTACACCTTATCGGAAACTTGTGGAAACCTTAGATCGAACTCTGAATAGGGAACTTAGATTTGGCGCGATTGTCCTGATCGTTGCATTTGACTATTTTTCAGATAAAATTCCCGCAACGCAGTTCTATATACACCTTTTTTAAAAGCCACGACCGAACTGAGCGGGTGCCAAAAAGTCACCCATCTCCAATCATCGAATTCGGGCTCGCGCGTCGTGTCAAAACGAATCTTATTTTCGTTCGACTTCAACTTCAAGAAAAACCACTTTTGTTTCTGTCCAATACAGACTGAACTCTCCTTGTTGCGTCTCAAATTGGGGGGAATCTTATATCTTAACCAGCGTCGAGTGATCTGGACCACCGAGACATCGTCAGCTGTCAATCCAATTTCCTCATAAAGTTCCCTATAAAGAGCCTGTTCAGCAGACTCTTTATCATCGACTCCCCCTTGAGGAAATTGCCAAGCGTTCTGGCCAATTCGCCTGGCCCAAAATACTCTCCCCCAGCCGTCCCCCAGCACAAGAGCCACATTAGACCTGAAACCGTCTTTATCCAACACGACATACTCCAAAACCCCTGCTCGTCTCTAAAAAAGAAAAAAGTGGCTAGCCGGGACAATTTATTATTGAGTGCAAATCGTATCATCTTTAAGATTGCAATCCTCGCAATTTTTAAGGTTATTGCTATGTCCCTGGCACTTTTTGATCTTGACAACACTCTCATTGCGGGCGACAGCGACCACGCCTGGGGAGAGTTCTTAGTTGCCAGTGGGCATATTAATTCCATTGAGTATAGAAAAAAAAACGACGAGTTCTATGACGACTACAACAACGGCACACTTGACATTTATGCCTACCTTGAGTTTTCCCTAAATATTTTAGCCCAAATACCGATGGCCCAATTACTAAGACTTCGATCAATATTCATAAAAGACCATGTAACTCCCATGCTATTACCCAAAGCAGCAGAACTGCTAAAAAAACACCGAGACGCAGGCGACCGTATTTTAATAATTACCTCTACTAATCGATTTATAGTAGAGCCAATCTGCAAAATTCTCGGCGTAAAAGACGTTCTGGCCACAGAGCTCGAACGAAAGGATCACAAGTTTACTGGAAAATTGAGGGGAATTCCGGCCTTCGGGGAAGGGAAAATCCATCACCTGAACGGGTGGCTTGGAAACAACTGCTTAACTCTAGATCGTAGTTCATTTTACACAGACTCTATAAACGATTTGCCGCTAATGCTTCAGGTTGATTATCCGGTTGCAGTTGACCCAGACCCGCGCCTCTTAAACGAGGCAACTACTCGCGAGTGGGAGATAATCTCACTACGAAACTAATCGCTTTTATTAGACCTCTGATTCCACCAGCGTCCTGTAGTCTGCTGGATTAATGAGATTGCTGCTCTCTTCGCGGTTTGACAGTTTTAGTCTCAAAAACCAGCCCTCATCATAGGGGGAGATATTGACAATTTTCGGGTCATTTAGTAACGCAGAATTTACATCTACGACCTCTCCCGACAAAGGAGAGCAGATATCCGTCGCAGCCTTCATAGATTCGACGATCGCTAATTTCATTCCTGCTATAATGACATCGCCTATTTGGGGCAGTTCAACATAAATTAAATCACCGAGGGCGTCTTGGCCATGATCAGTAATGCCAATAACCGCGGAACCATCCTTTTCGATATTAACCCACTCATGGCTGCTGGAATAAATCAATTTAGCAGGTATTTTCATCTTAACTGTCTACTCGCGCAAAAGTTTTAAAGCACATATTACCTCACATCCGGACTCATATTACCTTAATCACTGCGTCATTAAAGGAAATTTTGTCGCCAACTTGAGCAGGCTGATTTATAAAGTATAATTTCTCGTGTGATAAGTGGGGAAAATTAATTGTTTTTGAGATATCGCTTTCTTTTGTTGCTACCGCTCCTCTTGATGCGAGAATCAAACCATGCAAATCAAATCCGATTGAAAAATGGCGATTTGTTGAATGGAAAGCTGATAGACGTGACTGAAAGTAAGATAGTCTGGCGTTCCGATACGTTTGGTCTCCTATCAATCCCGATTGATGACGTTGTTAAAACTTTGGACGGACGGTCTTTTCAAAAATTGGCCTCAGCAGTAGATACCGACAGTTTCGAAAAAAGCTTAGCGTCTTACGAGGGTAATGTCTCCATATCAGGATCAGCCTCGAGCGGCAATCAAGAAAGAAAGAACTGGGATTTTGACGTTACGCTCGAAAGAACAAAAGATCAACTTCGCCAGATCGGTACTTTTGAGTACGAGAGTCATAGCTTAGATGGCCGTCAGGCAGAAAACAGCTTTAACGTAATTTATATGGCGGATTGGTTTATAGAAGAGCATTGGTTTTGGCGTAATGAGGTATCTGTGAGCGCAGATGAAAATCGTTCCTTGGACCAAGTTTTTTCAGTGGGATCAGCATTGGGGCGTCAATTTTGGGACGATGGTAGTGGCGCTCTGTCAACTGAATTAGGTGTCTTGTGGGTCGCAGAAAATCAGACAAATGACATTAAAAATGAACAAATGACCCTTAATTGGTCTCTCGATTATTCCAAAATGTTTTGGAATGAAATAACGTTCTATCATCAACATGACCTGTGGATATCAATGCAGGATATCAACGATAATCAAGCCGAAATTGATATTGGTATTAAAATTCCACTGATAAGAGATCTATTTACCGAAATAAAATTTGAATGGATTTTCGATAATAAGCCTGTCCTCGGTTCGGATAAGTTAGATAGTAAATACTCCATTGGGATAAATTATGTTTGGTAGCCGATCACAGCGAAATCCGTTTATTTGACATATGATTGTTGGATCGTAGGCAAGGGCGACGAGAGACTTTGGAAAACAATTTTTGGTTCTAATTTGTAAAATAATTCATTTTTAGAGAAAAAATAGATAAAAACGGCCAAGAAATAGTTTTTTTTCAAAAAAAAGCTCAAAAAAATAGCATCTGAGAAAAAAAACACATAGACTGGTGAAGTTGGCTGGCACTCAATTGATTAGTACGCGGGTGAAAGCTGCAAACAGCTTTGTTTGAGCGTTTATGTAATAAATTGCAGCAAAGGATAATGAAATTTTAAAGTGAGGTAGTTATGTCAGGGGAAAGAGTTTCTGGCACTGTAAAGTGGTTTAATGACAGTAAAGGCTTTGGTTTTATCGAACAGGAGGGTGGTGGTGATGTGTTTGTTCACCACAGCGCGATTCAAGCTGATGGATTCAAGTCATTAAAGGAAGGCCAATCAGTGACCATGGTTGTAACTCAGGGCCAAAAGGGTGCACAGGCGGAGGAAGTTGTAGCCGATTAATATTGTTGCGCCTAGAGTTAATAGTAAAGCTTAAAAAGCTAAAAACCCTGACAATCGTATTGGCAGGGGTTTTTAATGTTGATCAAAATAATTAACTTCCTAATAATGCGAGCCTGACATCTTAATCTTCCTCGCAATTTCAAGGCTACTATTTAATCTTAGCTTCAGTGTATATCACGTGCTTGCGAACTTTGGGATCATACTTTTTGATCTCCATCTTTTCGGGCATATTTCTCTTATTTTTGTCAGTTGTGTAGAAATGACCCGTGCCTGCGCTGGATACTAATCTTATTTTTTCTCTAGCAGATTTAGCCAATGTGAGGACCTTCCTGGGTAAATGAATTCTAAAGTTTTTGACCGCGAGCGCGCATGTCTGCTAAAACTTGATCAATTCCCTGTTTGTCAACTATTCTCAAGCCCTTGTTAGATAATCTTATCTTCACAAAACGCTTCTCTGTCTCGACCCAAAAGCGGTGAGTGTGCAAGTTGGGCTCGAATCGACGGCGAGTTCTGTTTTTGGCGTGTGAGACATTATTGCCATACATTGGACGCTTTCCAGTGACCTGACAAACTCTTGACATGCTTCTAACTCCGTGTGCCGCAAACCAGTAGGTCCAGCGGCGTAAAAAATCGGCTCTTCAAGGGAAATTTAAACTCTTTATGCCAGTCAAACGATAACAAAAATTGCGAAGTTAAGCAAACGTAATAATCCATTTGATAAAGAAACGTAAAATTTGGAAGGTCTTGTTTATCTGAAAGATGTTTTAGTCTCAACGGGTAGTGATTGTTCTGCAACTGGGGTCTAGCAATAGTAAGTACTTCTTTATCGATACATTATGCTTAAAACCGTGATAATATATTCTGCTCAGAGTTCAAATGCGTCGGATCGACAGATGGGTAGCCTATCTAACAAGCGTATAATTGTGGGTGTGACGGGCGGCATTGCGGCATATAAAAGCGCCGACCTAGTAAGGCGCTTGATTGAGATGGGCGCAGAGGTACGTGTGGTCATGACTCCTGCGGCAATGGAGTTTGTTCGTCCGCTTACTTTTCAAGCTCTCTCAGGCAATGCAGTTCATAGTGCTCTCGTTGACGCTGATGCAGAAGCCGGAATGGGGCATATAGAGCTTGCCAAGTGGACAGACCTTTTGCTAGTTGCTCCGGCTACCGCCAACACCATTTCCGACCTCGTGCAGGGTCGAGCTGACACATTACTGGGCGCAATTTATCTGGCTGTTCAAGCCCCAACAATGGTTGCGCCCGCCATGAATCAAGCTATGTGGCATCATCCAGCCACTGTTACTAATCTTGAAGCTTTGTCAAAAATTGGTCTGGAAATAATAGAACCCGATAGCGGATCGCAAGCTTGTGGCGATATAGGTGTGGGAAGAATGCAAGAGCCCGCCCAGATTGCAGAGCGTGTCTCAGCAAGATTCCGTTCAGAAATTCTGCGCGGTCGAAAACTTGTGATTACTGCAGGACCAACTCGCGAGGCTATGGACCCGGTTAGATATATAAGCAATTATAGCTCTGGAAAAATGGGGTATGCACTTGCTAATGCAGCTGTTGAGGCAGGTGCTGAAGTGACTTTAATTTCTGGACCCGTCAACATTTCATCTCCTCAAAAGTGTTTACTGGTCAATGTGACATCTGCAGAGGACATGTATCAAGCGGCCAAAGAGGCTTGCGCTGAAGGGGATATTTTTATTTCCGCTGCAGCAGTAGTCGATTATCGCTGTATTGCCATTTCCGGAGAAAAAATTAAAAAGACTAAGAATCTAATAACCATGTCTTTGGAGAGAAACGTTGATATAGTAAGAAATATTAGCAACCTAAAACCAAATTTATTTGTGGTCGGCTTCGCCGCTGAAACTGAAAACCTTATTGAAAATGCAAAAATTAAGCTTCGACAAAAAAAAATAGATGCAATTATCGCCAATGACGTGTCGCGACCTGATATCGGGTTTAATGCTGACGATAATGAAGCGTATTGGATTACAAGTAACGTTGAAAAGCATCTCAAGCGAAATAGCAAATCGAAACTTAGTCGAGAGATTATCCAACTCATAGCAGCTGCTATTAGCAAGCACAAAACCGCCGCAGTATGTGAGGAAAGAATCGGTTAGAGGACAGGAAGGAAACAGTGCAAATAAAACATTATTTGAGATCTCTGAGGTCAGATCCATTTATTGTAACTCTAGCATTATCAACTGG
>MDTB01023621.1_pt1 | contig 17902 bp, 18 predicted proteins | sample 811161 | NCBI WGS metagenome assembly MDTB01 (sample SAMN05326650, study PRJNA326480) | marine metagenome | isolation source: seawater | place: Mediterranean Sea | collected 2009
ACGTTGATAGGCTGGGTGTGGAAGTGCGGTAACGCATGTAGCTGACCAGTACTAATAGCTCAATTGGCTTGATTTATGCACTGAAAAAAATTTTAAAGACAAATTCTTAAATAAAAATTGAATAATAAGCTATATTTATATTAGTTTTTTAATTCGAGTTATATTAATATTACTAAGACTTTTATGAACGGAAAAGACTACATTGATACTGTTAGTTTTAATTTTTCTTCTCTTGATAAATTAAATATTAGAAAAATCAAAGAGTGTTGTGAGAAATATAATCTAGCGGTTGTCAAAAATTTTATATCTATCGAAGAGATAGATAATTTCAAAAAAAAAATTAATTCCAAATTTTCTAGAAAATTTGATGAGATTAGACAAAACAATGAATATCATAAAGTAGCTGAAAACTTCCAAAGACTTTGCGTGGGTTATGGAACTAATCATTCTAATGGTAAAATGGATAATGCTAGATTAATGCGTGTTATTTACAATCCAGTTTTTAAAGAAAACATTTTTGATTTGCATGATGTCTATAAAAAGATGATTATTTTTAGAAATAGGTTGTATGATGTTAAAGATAACTTTTGTTTAACGGAACCCGAAGGAGGTGTTTTTTCGTGTTCAAGAATTCATCAATTTCCAAAAGGTGGTGGATTTTTAGCTCTTCACAAAGATAAAGATGGAATAAGAACTTCTCAAAATGCAGATTTAAAAACATTTACGCACCCACTTTTAATTGTTGATCAAAAAGGTAAAGACTTCAATACTGGGGGAGGAGTTGTGAGATATAATAATGAAATTATATTCTACGAAGATCATTTAAAGCCCGGAGATATTGCAATTTATAATGGAAGATCTGAGCATGGAGTTTATAATGTTGACTATGAAGAAAATTTAGACCTTGAAACATTTAATGGCAGATCCTCGATCTTAGTTTCTCTGTTTAAATCACCTTAACTAATAGCTCAATTGACTTGATTTATGCACTGAAAAAAATTTAACAACATGACAAAACTAAAACTTTTTTATTAAAATTTTTGACTTAGAAATAACTGCCTGAGACATTTTATCAAAATTCATAAGCCTTTCTTCATTTTTTATAATTAGATGAGAATTTTTTGGCACTGATTTTCTTATATCTATTCCAACTACATTTTTAATTTTTCCTTTAATTGCTTTTTTATAAAGACCTTTATAGTCCCTATTTCGAATTAAAATTTCAATTGGAACTTTCAAAAAAACCTCATAATAGTTTTTGATTTTTTTTCTCACAAGAATTCTATTTTTACTAGATGTCAAATTCGCAGAACAAATTACATTAATTTTTTGTGAATTAATAAAATTTACAAAATTGATTAATCTCTTTGCATTTTTATCTCTTTCTTTTAAAGAATAACCAATTTCATTACCCATCAAATTTCTAAAAATATCCCCATCAATAAATACTAGATTTTTTATTCTCTTTTTTAAAATTTTATAAAGACACTTTCCCAGGGATGTTTTTCCACTACCAGAAATTCCAATTATCCAAATAACCATATTTACAGATATTTTTCTTCAATTTCTTTTGTTGTTATAGCCAATTCCTGAAAGTAGTTTTTTGCTTCATCTGTTTCAATAAACCATTTACTATCATCATCTTTGCTTCCCCAATTTATCGGACTCGTCGGATCAGAGGGATACTCATTTGTCCCTATTTTTTTATTTTTAAAATTTTTAAAATTTTGATGTAACAAATTATTTTTTATTATTATGCTCATAGCTTTTTTTTCAAGTTTTTTATTCTTTTTATTTGAAAAGGTTTCTTTGTAACCGAATATTCTCATATTTTTTTTACAGATTTTCTCAGCTAAATAAATCTCCCAATCTTCTAAGCTCTTATTCCAATTATTAATTCGAGTAGTACTGAAACCTATAATATTTTTACCCTCATGCGCAGATCGAGGAACTCTTACAATTTTTTGATTTAAATTTTTTTTCCATTTTTTTGTATTTAAAGCATTTTCTTCCAAATTTAATTCAAGAAATTTAAATAGTTTTTTTACAGAATTTTGAGTCTCAGTCATCATATCTTCGTATTTCACAGCAAAGTAATTTTTATTTGGTAATTTTTTATTAAATTTTATAATATGATTAGTCGAGTCTATCCAATTAAAAATGCAATTAAGATAAGCATAATTTGGAATAGAACTTAATTTTTTCCATGAAGCTAAAACTGCTCTCGGGTCCCTATAAACGTGTATTGCCTTTCCTTTAGGAAAAAATTTCAAAAAAATTGGTATTTCTCTCCACTGTAAAGCTGCATACTCGCCGCCTGTTTTTTTTCCTGAATACCTAAAAAAATAGTTTAGAAACTCCGAATAAATATTTTTGTAATTAAGTTTTTTTGAAGAAATTTTTTTTCTTAGAAAATCTGTATCTAACGACAAATCCATTCTATATTTTAATCTAAGCTTTTGCTCATTAAGTAGATGCTCTAAATTTTTTTCATTGAGTGGATCATATTTCAAATAAATAAACCTAAAAAAATGTATCATTTCATTAAATATATTTACTTTAGAGTGTGTAGATAAAAGATTTATAAGCAATGAACCACCAGTTCGCATTGTACCTGTCATAAATATTTTTGGCAGTTTTTTCATTTTATAATATTTTATGCCTAGTTATATAATTTATAATCTGAGTAGAGACAATTTTATTTCCACGATTATTGAGGTGTCCACCATATTTGTCATTTATGTAATATTCTTTAAAGTTCCTCTTTTTTAAAAAAATGTCAGTCATATCTATTACGTGGTTTTTCTTTAATAATTCTTTAAAAAATAAATCATATGAAGTTTTTTTTTCTTTTAAACCCATATTTAAATCATGGATTTGAGGCAATACAACAATAATTGGTATTGACTTTTTTTTCTTACAAAAACTTGAGTATTTCTCAAATAATAAATTTAGTAGTAATCTGTTTTCTTTTAAGTTGTATAATCTATTCGAAATTTTATTATTTTTTCTTAAAACAAAATAATTATTTAATATTGATCTAAAGTTTTTAAAAATTCTCAATTTAGAAAAAATACCTAAAAGCAAAATACCTATTAATAAAAGACCATTTCTATTAAAACTTTTTAAATATGAGCATACATAAGGTCTCCTCAAACATTCTTTTTTGAATACTGTGCTATAAAAAAAATCGTTTTTTCTAATATATGGTATAAATTTTTTTATATTTAAATATTTTTTTCTGTTATTTATTTTATTCTTTAATTTAATTAATTTATTTCTTTTAACAACAAATCTTGGTTTAAAAGAAAACAAATTGTTGTACTCGTAATAGTGTTTCCAATAGCTGTTTACTCTTAAGATCGTTTCTGGAACAATACCCATGATTGAAATTTTAAATGTTTGTTTTTTATATATTCTTTCCAAGTATAATATTGATTGATCAAGCCCATAATTTCCTACTCCAAAGTTTAAAACATTTGTTTTTAAACCTTTTGCTAAATGGCTTTGCCAAGTTTGATGATCGTTTACTTGTCTACAAAATGTAAATGAGTCCCCGAAAGTTGCAATTTTAGTAGACTTAAATTTGTTTCTAGGATTTGATCTAGATCCACTTTTTGATATTTTAAATCTTGAACTTCCTTTATAATTAAATTCAATTCCTGAAGTATTTGATTTTCTAATCCAGCCTAATTCAGGATCAAAACTTTCTTTAAAAAATTTATTTAATTTCTTTTTATCAAAAATTGGAATTTCATCTTCATAATCTATTAACCACTGAAATTTTTTTTTTGCGTATTTCGTTAAAAAATTTAAAATATATTCTATAAGACCTATTGAAAGAACAGATAGTATTAAAAAACTTATAATGCTGTTCAAAATTTTTTCCCGTTCTTTTTTAAAATTTTTAGATCTTCTACTGTATCAATTTCGAACCAAAATAAGTTTGTTTTTATAAATCCCAATTTGATAATATTGTTTTTTATTAAAGAGTTTAAAAAGTTTGTAAAATCTATTTCAGGGTTTTTAATTTTTTTGTAAAATTTAAATATTTTTGAGATAGATTTTTTTTGGAATCTAGCTAAACCCATAAATTGATATTTAGGTAACTTTTCATTTCTTATTTTTGTTCCAATTTCCGTAATTAAGGATTTTTTTATCTTTATATTTTCAGCGTCTTCATAAATTTCTTTTAGTTTCATTCTTTTCTTCCAAATTTTAATCCAATTCATTTTTAGTGGTAAATGATTCTTTTGATATTTGAGACATCTATCAATTATCTTTTTATTATAAATAATATCTGAATAAGAAATAATAACATCATCATTAAGGTATTTATAACTTTTAAAAAAGCTTGCCACCATATTGGTATTTCTATAATTTTCATTTTTAATAATAAAAATGTTTTTTAAATTTTTTTTTGCTATTTCCTTTCTTACTTGATTAGACTTATAACCGGATACTATAATTATCTTTTTAAATGATTTTGAAGAATCTAAAATATAATCAAGCAAAGTTCTTTTCTTAAAATTTATTAAACATTTGGGTTTTTTTTTACCCATTCTTCTACCCATGCCGGAGGCCAAAATGACCAAAATCATTTAAAAATCTTTCTAATCATTTTTTGATCAAATTTTTTAAATGACTCATATCTCTCTGGATGCCACATTATTCCAGTAATTTGGTATTTTATGTGTTCAAAATACTCAATAATCCGATCTTGCGACTGAGCTAGTGATTTTAAGTTCTTTCCTAACATTTTTTCACTAAAACCAAAATCATGATATGAATTCACTTTAATTCCTTTTTGTTTTTGATTTCTATAAATCAAATGTTTTTTTTTTGTGTGATTCATAATTTTTTTCAATTTTCCATTAAAGTGGATATTAATTCTTTGAGCCCCCCTACATATTCCAAGTAAAGGTATTTTATTTTTAATTGACAGACCAATAAGGACTTTCTCATTTTTATATCTAAGATCTTTTAATAATGGGTTTCCTCCTCCTGATAGGATAATACCCTTTGGTCTTAATTCTTTGAAAAACTTATTAATATTTTTTAATTTATTAGGTAAGGGGACTGGGATATACCCAAGATAAGAAAATAGATTTGCAAGTTTAATATCTAAACAATCTCTTAACTCTTTGTGTCTACCAAATCTCTCCATCCTTTGTGTGATAATTATTTTTTTCATATTAAAGTTTTTTTAAAGTTTTATTTTGGCAGTTAAGCTGAACCTTATTTGAATTAATTAAGTTTGAAAATATTTTTTCTCCCACACCTATTGCCGCTGGAACGCCGAGTTCATTACATCTGATTGCCATATGAGAATTAACCCCACCATACTTAGTGATTAAACCTTTTATTTTATGTGAAAATAAAAAATCATATCCAGGGTCGGCATTTTCTATACAAATTATCTTATTAAAGTAATTTTTTGACTTTAAAAAATTTTTTAAATTATAAATTTCGGAAGTTACTATTTTATTCGATATAAAATTTGGTTCATTTTTTTCTAATTTAAAAAAATATATATCTTTTTCATGAAATATATTTGCAGGTAGTTTTATAAATTTATTCTTTAAACTTTGCAATTTTGATCTTTTTATTTCATCAAAAAAAATTTTTTTTAAATCATTATGGTTTAAGCTGTGGTAGAGTTTTTTAATAGTGCTTATTGATATGTACTTTAACTCTTTTTTTGAGATTTTTAATCTTTCAAAAAGGAGTTTTAAATTTTTAAAAATTTCATCGATACTCTTTGTGAAGACAAATTTAGAGTATTCTCGAAGGCGAATACTTTCAGTTATGAATTCAATTAGTTTTTTAGAACTTATATTGTAATTATTTCGATTTAAATTAATTTCAATTTTTTTTAAAGTTTTTTTTGAAAAATCAAATTTTTTTTGTCGAGAAACTTGTTTATTTTTCTTTACGATATCAAAATATGTTTCGTACCCATCTTTATAGTTAAATGCATCTATATCGTAGGTATTTGGTCGAAGATGACCATATTTTTTTATAAATTGTGATTTCTTTTTAGTTGTTAAATCCCGATTTAAATCAGAAGTTATCGTTTTTATATTTTTGAGAAATTTTTCTTTTTCATCAAAAGTAATAATTTTTTCATTGACTAATGAATTTAACAATTCAGTTCCTATAAATGCACACCTAGCTAATCCCGCGAAAGGCAAAGTTCCAAATTTTTTACAATCTTCAATTAACCAATGAATTTTGTCTAAATAATATGTTTTCGACTGAGAAACCTTTTTAATTTTGTCTTTTAATAGTTGAATTTTATTAAAATCTTTTTTTAGATTAATAAACGCAGTCTCATTTATTTTTTTAAGAGAATTAAATATTTTCTTTTTTTCTTTACTTGAAAATTTACTGTTTGGTAAGTCTTTCAATCTTTTTTTTAAAGAAAACGAAAAACAAGTAAAAGCAATTTCAAATTCAATTTTATCGTGTAGGTGAGGTTTATTTTTTAATTTTTTGATATAGAAATTGGTCAATTTTTCAGCAATTTTATTGTCAAGATCGGAAGGTATCCATGAGTTGAAGTCTATACGCAAATCAACGTAGGGCATTCCAAAAAAGGACTTGAGCAAACTGTTGTTTTCTAGGTCACGATATCCGTAATTTTTTCTCTGTAATGCCCAAACATTATCAGTGATTAACTCCTGGTAAAGTGAAAATGCTAGTGGACTTGGTCTTCTACCGACAATTTCAGCTGGATTCCAATCCGGCATAACACCAAAGCAAGTGGTATTTCCTAAAAGTGAATAATTTCTGTTTCGTATTTTGGATATCTTCTTGAAAAGTTTATTTAGATGATCACTAAAATTACTATCCATAGAATAAAAAGTTTTACCTTTTTTCGTTATTAGTTTTCTGACTTGCAATAAATAGATTTTTTGATTTCTATCCACTGCAAATTCGATATCTAAAAATTTTTCTTTAAATTTTTTTTTTAGTTCATCAATTAGTTTTTTAATTTTTTCTATTTTTTTAGGTATTTTATAAGTACTATTTGGATACACATAGTATGTATGATTATTTTTTTCTCTTCCTGAGGTAATAACTGAACTATCTTTAGATTTTGACAGATTTATTACATAATATGGTGAGTTATCATTTTTATCACATGAAGTGGCAACTCCTGAAAGATAGATATTTTCTACCATTTTTTGTATTAAAATCTTGTTTTTATCGTGACTATGATACCTATAAGAGTCAATTACTTTTGAAATCTTATTTTCTAAGTCATGATAATCTTTTGTTTTGATATTTAAAAAGGATTTAAATTTGCCCGCAGCTGATTTTCTTCGAGTATCTTCAGAAAAATTCGATGACCTAACAGCTACATTTCTAAATTTTTTTCTTATTAAATTAAGATAAAATTTTTTATTTTTTTTATAATCTTTTACGTCAAATAGAATTACTTCAGGAATTATTGCAGTCTTAATATTAAGATTTTTGAGTACTGTGCCTTTATCTTTAAGATCCATGATTAAAATTAGAAAAAGCTTTAAATTAAGTCAGAAGGAACTGAAATATCTTTTTTCCTTTTTACTTCTTCATCATCCATTAGGTCATTCATTACATTTGAATAAGATCTACCTTCATCTGGCCACTTTGTATTTTCCCAGTCTGGACAGTTTCCACAGAACTTATGACAAGAAAAATCATTTGTCATATGAGCTTTTCTTAATTCATTCATGAACTCACCATTCCATACCTTTTTTATCGTCGTCTGAGAAAATTTTACAAATTTTGATTTATATTTCCAATCTCCTGGACAATAACCTATATAACCTGTAGGTGATAATATCAGTCTTTCCCAAGGATATAAACAAGGTTTCCTCTCTATTTTGTTTTCGACTTGATTGAGTATCATAGAATCTTTTCTTTCTTCTACAGCTCCTGCTGCAGAATGTTGTTGTCTAATGACTACAAAGTCAGCACCTGATTCTTTCCAAAATTTTTCAAATAAATTTGTTTCATTCTTATTAAGCTCTTGTTCCACGTAACTAACAATTAGTTTCGATTTAAACTTATTTTTTTTAATAAGATCGATTAATCTTAAAACATTTTTTCTTGTGACATTTAGATCACCTTTTACTCTTATTTTAGAATATGTTTCGTCGTAAAAGGCATCAAGACTTACATCAAAAACATCCACCCCAGCTTCAAGCAATGCGATTGCTTTTTTTTCAGTTAACAGCCTACCATTAGTTGTTACATTAATTGGCACTGATGGAACTGTTTTGTTAGTGTACTGAACCATTTCTAAGAATTTCTTATGTATCAAAGGCTCCCCATTGCTGGTGTATCTAATATAATTACAGTGGCCTAAACCGTCCTGTTTTATTTCGTCAATAAGCTTTTTATGAAGATTAATGTCCAATTGAGCACCCGACCATAGATCAGACTCTTGAAAAACTGGATGTGGACAATGAATACATTTTAGGTTGCAGTATTCGGTTACATCAACCATTATTTGAGATGGAAAAATAGGTGATAAGTGTTTTACAAAACCAAATTTAGTATTTTTTGTCATATGTTCAAAATTTGAACAGTTTTAATAAATGATATACTTTTTGTAAAGATAAATATCATTTATTTGAATTAAAAACCCTTTAAAAAGTTAAATATTTTGCCCATTATTAGCTTTTTCATATTAATTAAATGAGAATTGAACGTCATAGAAGAATAATGCTTTTTATAAAATCTCAAATTAGATTTAGTATAAATTTCCGCTTTCTTGGATTTAAAAGGATGCACGCTGTTTGTATAATTCACTAAAGGATTTTTTAAAACTACATATTTATACTTTTTAAGATTTAATCTTATCATTAAATCTCTATCTGCTGAATATGGCAAATTTCCATCTAGCATGCCAATTTTTCTAAAAGCTCTTGCTTTGATAAAGATATTTGAACAAATTAAACCCGGATTATAGGTAAGCCAATCTTGTAAATTAAATATAGCTGGAACTTTTCTTACAAAAATTTTTTTTTTCTTATAAATATTATTTATAGGTGAAATAATCAAATGACAATTTTCTTTTTTAATTATTTTCTTGCATTCTTTTAAATAATTTTTTTTCCAATAATCATCATCATCTAGGATCGCTAGAAACTCAGACTTACTTTTTTTAAAACCTAGGTTTATTGACTCAGGTGAGGAATTCTCTTTATAGTCCTTTCTAGCAATATATAATATTCGAATTTTGGTATTTCTTTTTAAATTTTTTATATATTTTAAAACTTTTTTATCAGAAGCATCGTCGACTACAATAATTTCAAATGGCTTTTCTGTTTGTTTTAGTACTGATTTTAAAGCTGTTTTTAAAAGCTTCAGTCTTAAACGAGTTGGAATTATAACTGATATTTTATTTTTTATCATTAAGATCTTATATTACTCTATCAATAGCAAATTATTGTTAATCTTATTAATTTTATTATAATATAGGTTTGCTAACTTAAACTTACTTATCACATAATCCTTTTTAAACCCCTCTGGATTTTTATGTCGATATCTTTTTAATAAAAAAAAACTTTTCAAAAAATAAAAAAAACTTTTAAGATAGTAAATATTTTTATCAATAAAGTTATATTTAAATAGTTCTTCTTTTCTAACTTTTTTTAATCTTTGGAACTCTTTAATTACTGTTTTACCACTATCTTCTTTTATATAAAGATAGCCGTTTTTTTTAAGGAAATTTATCTTTTCGTTAAAGTTCATATTTAATTTTTTTTTAAGCTGATTGGGATTTGAAATAATATTTGTAGATATTTTGTCTGAAATATTTTCTTTATGTAATAAAATTCTCTTTTGAAGTTTTATAAAAATTACTTTCTTTTTTGCAATAAGTCCTTGTACTGAAGATGTGCAACCTCGATGCAAAACCGCTTCCGAACAATTAATCCAGGGGGTAATATCGAATTTCCTTTCAATTTTTATATTCTTAAATCCTTTAGTTGACGATCTCCAATGATCTATATTTTCACTTGGATGCGGTCTTATTACTAATTTTGGAAGCCCCTTGGTTTTCTCGTATTCTTTTAAAAATTTCTTAAATAGTATAAATTCTTTATAACCATTTTTTAGTCTTTTAATCAATGCAGGTATCTCATCGTAAGCATTAGTATTTTTCCAATGGTTTAAATCTTGCCTCTTTGAATATCTTTTAATTTGATTTAAATCAGTGCATATAAAGTTGGATGAAAAAAGATAATAATTTTTATATTTTTGTTTTATTTCATCAGACTCCTTCTGATAGAAGTTTTGGCTTTTTGGTTTCCAGAGATCAATTCTCGGCCAGCCTGCTAGAACAATTTTCCCCCTCATTTTTTTTAAAATTTCGTCTTTGGCAATTTTATAAACTCTTTTTGACACACAAAAATATAAATCTATGAATTTCAATGTATCAAAATAAAATCTTGTTGGTATCTTAAAGGATAACCTGTAATTGTTAATGGGACCTATCTCTTGATCAATTACAGCATGTGCATCACATTTTTCATTTATGAACTCACACATTTTCTTTTCAAGCCCACCTTTTTCAATATAGATACCACCTTTTTCTCTCTTTTTTTTCAAATAATCAAACAATGGTCTTTTAGCACCAATTAATACTCTGTAATTTCTTTTAATAGCGAAGTGTGCAAACAGTATATAAGAGTCAAACTCTCTATTGCGCCATTCGATTGGTATATAAATAGTTTTTTTTTTTCATTTCTTAAAAATTTTTATAAAGTGATTGTTTATTACCATTCCATCTAGCTGACTTCTTTTCAAAATACTTATCACATCACTTAAATCTGTGGCCATTGGCTCTCTGTGCATATTAAGCGACGTATTTATTACCAAAGGTATTTTTGAAATTTTATTGAACGAGTTTATTAATTGATAATACGATTTATTATCTTTCTCTTTAAGTATTTGGGGCCTAACAGTATTATCCCCTGGATGTGATGCTCCGCGAGCTAGTAATTTGTATTTATCATTTAGAGAAAAAGAGTTTGTCATGTATTTACAAGACAAGTTCTTTTTATTTAAAATTACTTTGCTTTGAAATTTATCTAAAACTGTTGGACAAAAAGGCATCCAAAAATCTCTATATTTAATAGAGTTATTAATTTTTTCAGTTATTTCAGGAAAATTTGGGTTCGCAATTATTGAACGATTACCTAAAGCTCTTTGACCAAATTCTGCTCTTCCAACAGCTCTACCGATTATTTTACCATCATAGATTTCTTTAGATAAAAATTTATTTGAAATATTATTATAAATTTTGAAATTTCCTCTGTATTTTTTAATTTCAGGCAAATATTTATCAAGACCTGTCACATTTATATCTGGCCCCAAATAAGGAGAAGATAAAGGTTTAATACCTAAAATATTTTTATTGTCTTTAATAAATCTTTTTTCAGTGGCATAGTAACATGCACCGATCGCATTAGACTCATCTGATGGAGATAACGGCACAAAAATATTTTTAAATTCTTTTAAATTTGATATTATACCATTTGTTTTCACATTCATTGCCACACCTCCCCCATAGCAGAGAACGTTACGTCCAGTCCTTTTTTTAATTCCTTTCATCCACTGAATAGAAATTGAATTAAGTGTTTCTTGTAATGCGCCTGCGATACCATCGAATCTATGTCCTTCTAATTTTTCTTTAAATGTATAATAGAGATCTCTCGGTCTTTTTTTATATGTAATATTCAGTAAATTATTCGTAATTTTAAAAATATTGTTAAAATGTTTGAGACTTTTCTGAATTTCACTTTTCGTAGCATAAGGCGCCAAACCCATAACTTTATATTCATCATGATATGGCCTCATGCCAAGTAATAAAGTCATCCATTGATATAATCTTCCAATATCTGCTGTTTTTGAGCCAGATAAAATTTTTAAACCCTTTTTAGTTGGAATACTCACTGCGTTGTTGTATCTACCCCCATCTCCCTCCAAATGTGCAACCACAACGTCATTACCTCGATAAGGGCTTGAATAATATGCATGGTAATGATGACATAAATAATGTTCTACAAATTTAACTTTTTTTTTGTCGATACCCAAATAATCTTCTATTACTTTCTTTCTTAAAACGTTGAAGTCATGTTCAATTTTTTTGTCACTATCTTTAAAATTTATTTTTGAGGTATCGTAGTAATGACTAAGTTTTTTTACTTTTTGTTCTCCAGACATTATGTAAAAATAGTGATCATCAACCTTTGATTTATCAAAAAGTTTTTTCTTCCAATAAAAGTTATTTTCAAAATTCCAATCTTCGATTTTATAAATAGCTGGCCGTTTTAATAAAACATTTGCAATTCCATTTTTATTAAATGATTTATTTGAGATCGCAACTTCATCTACTTCTTCAGGTTTTATATTCGCAAAATTTAAACAAAATTTGGCTGCCTTGATTGGCATTCCAACATCATTTTTAATTTTTGAAAATCTTTCCTCATGACTAGCTGCAACAATGTTACCATCTATCATTAAACACGCTGATGCATTATGAACTTCATATATGCCAAGAACAATAAATCTTTTTTTCATATTTTGTTGCCCTTATTAAAAATATAATCAACCCAACTAAGAAAAGGAATCCATGTAAGAACAATATCATTATATTTTTGTTTATATTTCTCTGGATAATAATCTTGAGCTTTTATATTTATATTATTAACACTAAAAATTTTTACATCAGCATAATCCAAGGTTCTATTGTTTGCCAAAAAATTATCACAATTTAGTTTTTTACATATCTCTAATAATTTAAATTCTTTTTTTTCTTTAAAACTAAACTCGGAACTGTAACAAAAATTCTTTTTAATACTAAAAAAATCGCATGCTTTAGAAATCAATTTAACATTTAACTCACAAAGATTTTTAATTTTTTCATCTTTAATTATAGAAAAAATATCTTCAGAAAATTCACTAAAGTAAGGTGAAAATTGATAAGTTTCCTTAATATAAATAATATGTTGCTTTCTCCACTCATTATCTTCTCTAAAAATTTCCACCTCGTTAATATTTTTTTTTTGAGATTTCTTATCTATTGGAACACTTAACCATTTAACTTCTTCAGACTTGGAATTTTTTCTAATTTTATTTCTATTCTTCCACTCCCGTTTTATGTATTGAACATCATCCAAAAAAACAAAAACATCTGACCTTTTAATTAAATCAAAATAACCTATCCATGGTAAATAATGTGGTTGTAAAATAGAACACGTTTTTTTAAACATTTTTCCTCATAAGATTAATTACAAACTTTGGTTGTTGACCAATTTTAATTTTACTTATTTTTTTAAATATAAATCTCATTAAACTTAAATCTTTTTTAGTATCCAATGATAACTTTAAATTTTGGTATTTTAGTGACTTTTCATGTTTTGGTCTAAGAATTTTAAATTTCCTCTCGTTTTCAAAACAATAATTTTCTATATGTTCTTTATGTCTTCTTTTTTTAATTTTTTTTTTTAAAGTACTGATAGTTTTTTTTTTAAAAATTACCAAGCTATATCCGAAAGGACAAAAATTTTTACTAAATGGACTGGACAAATCCCATTTATTATCCTTCTTTAACATTTGCTTAATATCTTTATCCAGAATAGTTGGCATTACTAAAAAATTATCTGCATTAGCCCTTATGATTAAGTCTGGGTTTTTGTTTACTTTGATTATTGCATTATAGAATCTATTAAAAACATCATTTTTTGAACCTCTGAAAAATTCAAAATTAAACTTTTTTGCAACCCTTACTATCTTATCATCTCTCTTATCTTTAGTCGTGGCTATAATAAAATCTGTAATATACTTTGACTTTGTTAATCTTTGTAAAAATATTTTTAAAACATAATTGTTTCCAACTTTTTTAAACAATTTATTTTTTAATCTTCGCGAACCTGTTCGAGCAAGAATTACAGCCAAAACCTTTTTTTTGCTTTTTTGACCATTGTTTTGAATATTAGTCATTAAAATCATTTAAATTAAAGTTATTTTTAACTTTACAGTTCAAATATTGAACGATATATATTGTTCAAAATTTGAACAATGTCAACAGATAACAACCAAGATCAATTTAATGTTTTAAGGACAATACAAAAAAAACCTGAAGTTTCTCAAAGAGAAATGGCTAAAGAGTTAGGTTTTAGTTTAGGAAAACTAAACTATTGTATTAATGCTTTAATACAAAAAGGTTTAGTAAAAATTGATAACTTTAAAAATAATCCTAACAAAATAGTTTATAGATACTTACTAACCCCCAAAGGAATTTCTTTAAAAACTAAACTTACAATCTCGTTTATGAAAAAAAAAATGGCTGAGTATGATGAGTTAAAAAAAGAAATTGATGATAATTAAACTTATTAATTTCAAACAACTTATAAAATGAAAACTTATTTAATAACTGGCGTGATGGGCTTTGTGGGATCTCATTGGGCTGAAAATCTTCTTTCGAAAGGTGAAAAAGTAATTGGTATTGATATCCATCAAGATTTTAAAGATCTGAACAAGTACAAGAACTTCTCCTTTTTTAAAGAGACAATTGTAGATAATAAAGAAAGACTGTACTCTCTAATAAAGGATTCAGATTATGTTTTACATTTAGCCTCAATTGCATAACCTGCTCAATATATCACTCATCCGAAAAAAATAATTCAAATTGCAGCACTTGCAGCAATAGATATAATTGATATTTGTGCAAAATTAAAAAAAAGGTTATTTTTTACATCAACTTCAGAAGTGTATGGAAAAAATCCTAAAATTCCATTTAGAGAAAATGATGATAGGGTTTTAGGATCAACGACTACAAAAAGATGGTGCTATAGCTCATCAAAAGCTCTGGTTGAACATTATTTAGAGGCTTGCGTATCACAAGACAATGTTGATTATAGAGCAGCAAGATTATTTAATGTGTATGGACCAAGGCTCAAAGGAAGAGTCGTTGCTTATTTCCTCAAAAACAGTTTACAAAATAAAGATTTAGACATCAATGGCACAGGAAAACAAACAAGATGTTTTACTTATATAGATGACGTGATTGAAGCTTTCAATTTGATTCTTCACGCTGACAATTGTAAAAACCAAATATTCAACATTGGAAGTAATGATGAGATTTCAATAGAGGAATTTGCAAAAAAAATAATTAAAATTACAAAAAGTAAATCAAAACTAAGGAAAGTAAGCTATAACGAGCAATTTGGAAAAAGTTATGAAGATATTGACAGGCGAGTACCAGATATATCAAAAATAGAAAATTATGTTAACTGGAAACCCAAAACATCTTTGGAAGATGGTATAAATTTAACTTTAAAATTAGAATTTAAAAACTAAAATTTATTTTATGAAAAATTATTATTATGGTAAACAAAAAATTACTAAAGCGGATATAGTCTCAGTTTTAAAAGTATTGAAAAGTAACACGATTAGTCAGGGACCAGAACTTTTAAACTTAGAAAAGAAAATATCAAAATATTGTGGATCTAAATATTGTGTAGCTGTATCAAGTGGCTCAGCAGCATTACATCTAGCAGTTCTTTCGCTAAATTTAAAAAAGCCTTTTTACGGCTTAACATCTCCAATTACTTTTGTTGCAACGGTAAATTGTCTTTTACATTCTGGAGGAAAATTTGACTTAATTGACATTAATTTAAATGATTACAACATTGACCACTTAAAACTTGATAATTATCTTAAAAGAAAAAAAAAACTTAAGCAAAAACTTCCAAAAATATTGCTACCGGTTCATTTTGGGGGAGTTCCTACTAAAATGGACAAAATTTACAAGACATGTAAAAAGTATAACATTAAAATAATTGAAGATGCTAGCCAATCGCTTGGAGCAAAATACAAAGGTCAAAATGTTGGATCATCAAAATATAGTGATTTGACAGTTTTTAGTTTGCATCCGGTAAAATCGATAACAAGCGGCGAGGGGGGCTTGATATTAACAAACTCTAAAAAAATTTACCAAAACTTACTTCAACTTAGGATAAATGGAATTTTTAAAAATAGCAAAAAAAGTTGGGTACACGATATGAAAGGAACTGGATATAATTACAAAATTTCCGAGATTAATTGCGCATTAGCCAGTTCACAATTAAAAAAATTGGATGTATTTATTTACAGGAGAACACATATTGCTGAATTTTATATGAAACATTTAGATAACAAAATATTTGATTTTCAGAATGTAGATAAGTTTTCAAAATCAGCTTGGCATCTCTTTATAATTTTCTTTAAAAAGAAAATATCTCAGCGAAAAAAAAGCTTATTTTATGAAAAACTTGTTAAAAAGAAAATAAACCTTGATATTAAATATAGACCAATTCAAAGTTTTACTTATTTTAAAAAAAATTTCAGAATTAACAAATGTCCGAACTCTGAAGTATACTTTAATCAATCATTTTGTTTACCTATTTATGTTGACTTAAAAGACTCAGACTTAAAAAAAATTTGTAAAAATATTAACAAAACTGCAAAAGAGATGAAGTTATGAAAACTATAAAAGTGGGAAAACATAAAATTGGCAACGATCAAAAAGTAAGATTTGTTGCTGAATTAGGTGTAAATCATTTAGGCAGCTATGAAACTGCAATTGAAATGATTGATAAATCCATAGAGGCGGGCTCTGATTTTCTAAAGTTTCAAACATATAAAAGTGAAAAAAGATATGACAGAAAAACTAATTCAAAAGCAGACAATTTTATAAAAAATTTGGCTAACTGGGAGTTTAATCGAGAAGATGATGAAAAATTATGGACATATGCTAAAAACAAGGGAGCTCAAATTTTCACTTCCCCATTTGATGTTGAAAGTTTGAGTTTCGCAGAAAAAATGGGAAGTATCGCTTATAAAATAGCTGCATTCGAAATAAATAATCATGTTCTTATAGAAGAAATTTGTAAAACAAAAAAACCAATTTTTATATCAAGAGGAATGTGTACCCTTGAGGAAATGGACAAAGTTGTAAACATGTTTGAAAAGTATTCTTGTCCATACGTAATACTTCATACAATATCATCTTATCCTCTAGAAAAAATTAATAGCAATTTGAACATGATACATACACTTAGAAATAGATATCATTGTCCTATTGGACATTCGGATCATACCCATGGGACCGAAATCCCACCTTTAGCTGTAGCAGCTGGTGCTGATGTAATTGAGAAACATTTTACAGTAACACCAAAAAGAAGAGAGTCTGATAATTTTTTCTCAGTAACTAAAGAGGAGGTGGAGGAAATAAAATTCAAGATTGATCAAGTGAGAAAATATATGGGAAGAGGAGATATTGAAAAGATCCCTACAGAGGAGTTTATGTGGGAATTTCGGAGAAAAACATAGATGTTAATATATTTTCGCTCAAAAGGTGGAAAGGTTTATGGATGGGGAAATGTAGTTAGGATGGCCCATTTAGCAAAATATCTCAAAGATCACAGGGGTCATAAAATAATCTTTTTCTATGAGGGAGATAAAGATTTAAAAGAATTTTTAAATAATTTTAGTTTTAAAAAAATTAGACTCAAAAATAATATTTCATACATAGAGGAGAAAAACCTATTCAAAAAGTTTTCTAAATCTCGCTTTTTCTTTCTAGAAAATTTAGATACTACATTTCAACTTCAAAAACTTTATAAATCGAAATCAGATAAACTCGTTATTTTTGATGATTTGCTTGATAAATCATATTATTCAGATTATTTAATTTGTGCTCAAGAGCGAACAATGCAAATGGATATTTCTAAGGATAAAAATACAAAAGTTTATATTGGGAATAAATTTTTCCCATTTTTATAGTTTTCATAACTTCATCTCTTTTGCAGTTTTGTTAATATTTTTACAAATTTTTTTTAAGTCTGAGTCTTTTAAG
>MDTB01160951.1_pt1 | contig 17901 bp, 12 predicted proteins | sample 811161 | NCBI WGS metagenome assembly MDTB01 (sample SAMN05326650, study PRJNA326480) | marine metagenome | isolation source: seawater | place: Mediterranean Sea | collected 2009
CCAGGTAAGTACCCGAAGCATAAATAATCGCCGATACAAAATAGAAGACTCGTTTGAGGACATCTTTAGCACTGTCATCCAGCTTATCAATATTGAAGAGCGCCTGGGACAGACGCCATAAAACATAGCAGGCCATACCCACAATAACGATGCCAAGAATAACCTGACCAAATGGTTGCTCTACCAGCTTTATAAATACCGACTTTTGCGAAGGGGTGTCTTGTCTGAAATTACCAATAGCGGTACCTATTACTAAAATACCTAATAGGCAATAAACTATCGTTTTGGCAGCATAACCACCAAATGCGAGGGCTGTACGTATATTGTCAGTCACATCGTTCTCAATTATTTTTTATCAGCGTAGCCTTATATACGCAAAGTTTTCAACATTGATTACTTAATAATAATTAAAATAATAGTATTTTATGGACTTTACGGTTAAGCCGATAAGAGTGAATTAGTGAACCTGAACAGTCGAATCGCCAGAGTTGGGCCGTGGTGAAGCTGCCGGGCTCAAACCATGAACAATAGACTGAAGAAGTGTTGCTATTTCAGGCTCAGTAGCAAAAAGCGGAGTAAGAGCCATTAACTGCTGCTGACTATCTGCGTAAACCTGTTCAGCAGCCTGACTATCGCCGCTATCCTGATAGCGTGCGGCTAAATACACCGTGAGGGCCCCATAGGCAATAAAATCCTCAGCAATTGTCTGTGAAGAAGAATGCGGATGGTGTAAGGCTAATATTATTGCATGGGCGGTTTCCAACGCCCGGCTGGCGTATTCTACAGTGTTTGTCTGATCGACCTGTAGTTGAAAGTTCTGGGCCTGATGGTGAAGCTCCGTACGCTGTTCGCGAGCCTCTTCAGGATGTTGCTGTAGCCATTTTTTTTGTTCGGGGTTTAAATAAGTACGGTACGACATCAAGATCTCCTGATACCCAATAACCCTGATTTAAAAGCTGGGCTGTGGCGTCATTATTGTAAAAAAGAATGGCTACTTTAGTAACGTACTAAGATACCAAAGCAACAAAACAATGAGAGTTATTGCAAGAATCGCCCAGCCCTTGTAACGCTCAATAAAATGCTGGGCTTTATTTCCTGCCACATACACCACCACCGCAAGCCCAAAGTATCGTATTGAGCGGGCAACTACGGTAGCGGCCACAAACAAAGGAAGAGAAAACTGAGTGGCACCGGCGGCCAGCATAGCAATTTGGAAAGGAATGGGGGCAATACCTAGCGTCATTACAAACCAAAAGCCCTGGTTTTCCATTTGCTGTTTTACCTGATCAAATTTTTCCTGGTTGGCGAAGGTACTGATAATCCAGTCGCCCACCAGGTCGAACAGGTAATAACCCAGCCCATAGCCAATAACAGCGCCAAGCAGGCATCCCACTGTGGCCATTAGCGCAATCAGCCATAGCTTATCGCGACGCGCTTGCATCAGTGGCACCATAACGGCTTCTAAAGGTATGGGAATAATAGTGGACTCGAGCAACGAGGCTACGGTAATACCCGAAAGCATATTCTTTGAGGCGACCAGCCTGTGAGTCCCGGCTTTTAATTGCCTTCTTATTCCCATTGTTACCTTCTATTGTTTGATAATCTCACCATCCTTCATTACAAAGGTCACCTTGCTCATTACGCTGATATCATCAAGTGGGTTTCCTTGTACCGCAATAATATCTGCCAGTTTGCCTTTTTCCAGACTACCCAGACGATCATCTACCTGAAGCATTTTTGCCGCGTGCACGGTGGCTGTCTTAAGCGCTTCGGCTTCAGACATTCCAGCTTCAACCATATAACCAAACTCTTCGGCATTATCTCCGTGTGCCGACACACCACTGTCGGTTCCAAATGCAATGTTCACCCCTGCTTTATGGGCTGTAGCGAACGTATCCTGAATCAAGGGACCAATTTTTGCTGCTTTTGGGCGGACCAGGTCAGGAAAATACCCGTCGATTTTGGCTTTTTCAGCAACAAATTTTCCGGCCATAATGGTGGGCACATAGTAAGTGTTATTTTGTTTCATCAAATCAATGGCTTCTTTATCCATGTAGGTGCCATGTTCAATTGAGGTAACGCCGGCTTTGATGGCACGCTTCATTCCTTCTTTGCCGTGGGCATGCACAGCAACGGTCATGCCGTAGTCTTTTGCGGTATCGACAATGGCTTCTACTTCGTCGGTCATAAACTGAGGGTTTTGGCCACTTTTAGCTACACTCAACACCCCGCCGGTGGCGGTGATTTTTATGACATCAGCGCCATCTTTATAACGCTGACGTACCGCCTGACGAGCTTCGGCGACACCGTTGACTACCCCTTGGGTTGGACCTACATCTGGTTGAATGGTTTTGGCCATACCATTGCTCGGATCTGCGTGGCCGCCAGTTGTTGCAATTGATTTAGCTGCGGTGAATATTCGTGGGCCTTGCATCAGGCCTTTGTCTATTGCTTTACGTAATGCCACTGTCTCGTTGTAACCGTCACCTAAATTACGAACGGTTGTGAAACCCGCATGCAAGGTTGTTTTGGCGTTATTGGCTGCTTTATAGGCAAAGTCAGCCTCGTTTAACGTATAGCGTTCAAGGTAAGTTTGCGGCCCGCCGTGTTCAGACGACAAATGAACATGCATGTCCATTAGACCAGGTAATACGGTACTGTTTTTTAAGTTGACCACGGTATCATCGGTGCCAGGCTGTTGATAACCCTGACTGATTTTGCTGATTTTATTATCAGAGATGATAAGGGTCATTTCTGACTGAAGAGTATCTGAAGTGCCGTCAAATAATTTTCCGGCATGAATATAGGTGTCGGCTACTGCCAGATGGCTGGCGCAGCATCCGGCTATTATAAGGGCCAGTTTTTTCTTCATTGTTATGCTCTTTAAACGCGGTAAGGAAAACCTACTGTAGGGTACCTCACAGGCAAATGTAAAGCAGATAGGCAAGACCCGGCCAAATTATTCGGCCGGAACTTCACCAATAACAAAGGGCTCATATTCACTGGTAATATAAAGCTGCTGCATTCCTTCATGGATGCGCTTGGAGGCATGTTCTATTAGCTGGTAATACACATTTTGGTGTAAACGCGCCCACAGGTTTGTGCGAACACAAACATACGGTATAGGGGTGGTGTCTGGTGCTTCTATTGCCGCGGGGGGCATGCGTAATTCAAGCGGGTGATTTGATGACAAAGTAAAGCGCTCACCCACGTTGGTGGTAAATACAATACCATCGTCTTCGGCCTGCCATTGAGTCACAATAAACGGCACATCTTCAACCTGAATCCCAATCTTTTCTACCGGAGTAACCAGAAAATACGCGTCCTGCTCTTTTTTAATTACGGTAGAAAACAGTTTAACCAACGCCTGGCGGCCAATCGGACTATTTTGGTAATGCCAGGAGCCATCCAATTTAATGACCATATCCATATCGCCGCAAAATGGCGGGTCCCATTGGTCTACCGGCGGTAAGGCACGAGACTCGTCCCCCACCGCATCGGTAACCTGTTGGCTAAAGCGACTAAGATCCATTATCTTCAAGCAACGCTTTTATTTCACGAAGCTTCGCCTTAATACGCCGCATGTTGTCAGGGCCAGTGCGAAGTAACTGCTTTTGCGGTTCGCTCAGATTTTCTAATTGTGAGTCGGCATACTTGTACGCTACAGAATCACTGTATACTTCTACCGGAACCGGTACCTCCGGGGTATCAAGTAACTGATTAATCGCGGTAATTGCGACTTCATCAAACGGCTTTTCAGGGTTGCCGATTTCATCAAATTTTTGCTGAATCTGGGGTTTATATTGTTTATATAAATTCAGCAGTGCTTCGTTTTCCATCGACTCTATCATTTGCACATAAGGGGTATAGCGTTTGTAGCTGGCAGCATCAATCCATTGTTTACCGGCCTGAGAATATACCCGGAAGTTTTGCTCTGGTGCTTTCAAAGGCTGTTGGGCAGTCATTTCATTGTTTGCCAGATTACTTACCGAAACCACAAAGCGCTGAAGCAATCCTTCATCGACCAGTAAGCTATTTACCTGTTCATCTTCTGATAACGTATTGAGTGAGCTACGTATACCCTCGTCACTGCTATCCAATGGCTCTGACTCAGTGACCTGCGCATCGGGATCCATGGGTTCTACTTCGCGGTCGGGATCAATTTCGACGGGCGCGGGAGCAGGTTCAGGCTCAAAATTATCTTCTTCTTGAATGGGTGGGGGTTCTGGTTGAGATGTTGTTTGTTCTTTAGCCGGAATTGGCTGTTCTTCCTCAGAAGGCCAAAAAAACACCGCTAATATAACAATAAGAATAATTACCGCCAATACGATATGTGGGGCTACTTTGCGTTTCTCGGTATCTTCACTCATAACATTTCCACCATGTAGTTAATTCCTTAAACTGGCTTTGTGATAAAAATCGTACCTGCTGCCCAGCGCTTAGGTAAGCCGTTTTAGAGACAGAGTAATTTTATACTAACACCTTTTTGCTACTCAAAAAGTATTCAATATGATCGCTTTTTTACCAGCCTGTTCATAATATTCTCATTGTTACATCAAACAGTAAATGTATAACGCTTAAGACAAGCTTGCTTTAATTTAATTCACCAAACCAATCTGTAGCTCAGTATCGGCGTATGAACCTGTAGTTATGTTATCAACAGGACTCCTCATGGATAAATTTTTCTTCAAAGATGTTTCTGGTTCATCAACCGATATCGAGCGTCTGGAAGTACAGTCATTTGAAATAAACGGTTTTATTGTCAAAGTTACAGTAGAGGGCAAGTCGGGGATGGTATTTGATAAAGATGAAGACCGCCCTAAGCGCTTTAGTAACGCGGCTGAGGTTCGAAAAGCTTTTGCCAAATGCAATGTCAAAGAAGCGGTAATGACCTACGACTCACCTTATGAAGAAATGGTGGGAGAGCCAGAAAAGGTAGACTCTGAAATGACCATGCCATTTTCAATGACAGAAGAAAACGAATAATTTCAGACATAAATAAAAAGCCTGATTGTGGGCCCCCGTGTTCGCGGGTTCGACAGTCAGGCTTTTAGCTGTATAAAGATAAGTATTATAGGTTAGTGGTGATCAGCATTAAAACCTACTTCCAGCAGGGTAGCATTACCATCAAAGGTTAACGTTTTAACGTCGCCCATCCCTTCTACATTTAACGTATTAACCTGAGAAGGCCATAAGTCGCGTAACGCATCATGGCGAATTTTCAATCCTTCAAGCTCTGGGGGGTGTTCAGTTTCCTGATACACCCAGAAAAACTTGCCTTCGTTTTCAAAGCCAACTGTTTTTAAACCTAAGGCATCTTCGTTGCTATTCAGAAGAGAGAACCGTTGAGCCACATATTCAGCAAACTGCTGCTGGGTAGCGGTATCGTCTAAAATGTCAGCCTGCTTATCAAACAAAGCTTTAACCGCATGTTCTGCATCGTGCAAATTAAACCGATGCATCACTTCGATGTTTTCGGTACGCGGGTTAAATAAGACCGTAGTAATTGCCGCCTTAATCTGATGCGCCTGAAGTGAGCCACTAAGACAAAGCAACAGGGCCAGCAGGCCCCATTGCTTTGCAACAATTCCTGTAGACTTAGTCATCGTCGCCAGAATCATCGTTGTCGCTCTTCAGTTCAGTTTTACTTTCTTGCATCAGGTCTTTGGAAACCCGGCTGGTGCTCTTTTTACGCTTATATGCTTCGATACGTGAAGGAATAATACGACGTGGGTAGTAGTTGTTTTCCACATCTACGTCAGCGGTTTCCCAGCGCGGGTCAACTGCCACACTCACCAGCTCTTTTTCTTTGTCGGTAACGATTAGCTTTGATACCTGTTTAGGCGTACGACGCCAGATTTCAGCGGGAATTCGCATTGTTTGCTTAGACCCATCAGCAAATTCCATTTCAAGCAGAATAGGCATAACCAATCCACCTTTGTTGGAAAACTCCATAACATAGTAGTTTTTATCTTCACGAACCGCACGCTCGAACGCTTTACGCTCCCACGGGTCCAGCTTTTTCAAAAAGCTCTGGTATTTATTGCGGTCTTTATTCGTCGGCGTGTACTGGTCGTTATCGTCATAAAAATCACGAATATCTTCAAATCGGTCCACCCAAAGTGTACGACCTTCCTGCTCATTACGCTCTACCGTTAAGGACATTGGCTTTTCTAGCTCAGCTTCACGCTGACGCTGTAAGTCGATATCAGGATCTTTGGTATCTATACGTAATTTGTAAACGCGGTCTAACGCAATATCTACATGGTCGGTAGAATAAAACCATCCACGCCAGAACCAGTCTAAGTCAACGCCTGATGCTTCTTCCATGGTACGGAAAAAGTCAGCGGGAGTCGGGCGCTTAAACATCCAGCGACGCGCGTATTCCTGAAATGCAAAATCGAACAGTTCGCGTCCCAAAATGGTTTCACGCAAAATATTTAAAGCCGCCGCTGGTTTGGTGTAGGCATTAGGGCCTAAGTGCAAAACCGAGTCAGACTGAGTCATGATTGGCACCTGTGAAGAGCCTTTCATGTAACCGGTGATATCACGCGGCTCTACGCCCCATGGAATGTTTGGATCCCATTCACGACCGGCAATACCGTCTAAAAAGCTGTTTAAACCTTCATCCATCCAGGTCCACTGGCGCTCGTCAGAGTTCACAATCATAGGAAAATAGTTATGGCCAATCTCATGAATAACCACCCCAATCAAAAAGCGTTTTTCAGCCAAAGAGTAGGTCCGTGAACCATCATCCTGAAGCTCAGTACGCGGGCCATTAAAGGTGATCATGGGATATTCCATGCCGCCAACCGGGCCGTTGACCGACTGAGCAACCGGATACGGATAGTTAAACGTGAAACGGTTATACACCTCTAAAGTGTGAACCACACTTTCGGTAGAATACTTTTTCCACAGATCGCCGCCTTCTTTAGGATAAAACGACATAGCCATAACATGCGGGGTGGTTTTGCTATCTTGTTTTACACCTTTTGCATCCCACATAAATTTACGTGATGACGCCCAGGCAAAGTCGCGAACATTATCTGCCTCAAAACGCCAGGTTTTGGTTTTCGAGGTGCCTTCTTTTTCATTTTCAAGAGCTTCTTCAGCAGTCACAACAAACACGATACGATCTGCATCTTTGGCTTTTTCTAAGCGCTGACGCTGGGTCTGCGTAAGTACTTCACCCGCGTTTTGCAAGGTACCGGTAGACGAGACAATATGGTCGGCTGGAACCGTAATGTTTACATCATAGTTACCAAACTCAAGAGTAAATTCGCCCCGGCCGATGAATTCTTTGTTAGTCCAGGCTTCATAATCGGTATATGCCGCCAAGCGCGGGAACCACTGGGCCAACAGGAAAATATCGTTGCCGCCCTCACGCTCATCATCCGGAAAATGTTCATAACCCGAACGGGCACTTACGGCATCTTCTTCGACAATATTAAAGGCAAAGTCGATATCGAACTTCGTCGACGCGCCTGGCTTTAATGGCTGGTCCAGGTCAATACGCATGAGAGTGCCCACCACCACATAATCAAGAGGGGAGCCACTGGCTGTCGCAACTTTATTAATTTGATAGCCTAATTCGTTGTCTTCAACAAATTGCTGGCGACGCAGCGCGCCCAGACTTAGTTTAGCTGGTTTGCTGCCGCTGGCTGCCTGAGTTGCCGGCCCCCGGTTACCAATACCTCCAAACGTGGTCGACAATGCTGACATTGAGTCATTGCGAAACTTATTCTGGTCAAGCTGAACCCACAAGTACTTTAGCGTATCGGGGGAGTTATTTTGGTAGGTGATACGTTCTGAAGCTTCTAAACGACGCTTTTCTTCGTCTAGTTTTACATCAATAACGTAATCAACCTGTTGTTGCCAGTATTGATGACCTGGTTCCCCTGCTGCATTACGGTAAACATTAGGAGTAGGCAAAGCCGTATCTAACTGGCGAAACTTATCTTCAAAATCACCTTTAGTTTGTTGTATCGCTGAACTGGCGGTGACAGGTAAATGCATCATCATTGAAAATGCAGAAACCAGCCAGAACAGACGGTTTTGTCGATGGGACATACAGTTTCCTTGCTAATATAGCTTACGAAATATTCTGAGCGCCTATTCTAGCGAGGTTGAATCATAATTTGCAGGTTTTTAGCGCGTTTACCCAAAATTTCACCGCATTTTAACATTGTCTGATATCACCGTGCCCTTGCCTGTTCTAAATCAGGCTGCAATAAACCAGCAACTTCGTATCTGTGTAAAAATAAGCTATTGTGACTTCACTTCAACCTGACAAAGAATTTACCGGTGACTCAGTCTTTTTCATGGCAACGCGCCGTATTAAAAGTAGGTAGCGCTCTGATAGCCCCTGACGGTAATCAGTGCAGTGCCCGATATTTGCTTGCTATCGCCCATTTTATTACCGCCAGCCGAGCGGCGGGAAAGCAGGTTATTGTAGTCTCTTCAGGTAGCGTGGCGGCGGGTAAAAAACAGGTGCCAGTTACCCATAGCCCTACTATTGCCGAAAAGCAGGCAATGGCCGCCATAGGTCAGATGCAGATGATGGCCAATTGGCAGCGATTATTTGATATACCCTGTGCTCAGGTACTGTTAACAGCAGCTGATCTTCAGCACCGACAACGCTATATTAATATTCAGGCAACGTTACGTGAGTTATTGGCTCATGGCGCCCTGCCAATAGTGAATGAGAACGATACGGTTGCAGTAGATGAATTAAAAGTAGGCGACAACGACAATTTAGCCGCCCATATTGCCTTAGTTTCGCAGGCCGATACGCTGATTATTTGCTCAGATATCGACGGGTTGTATACAGCCGACCCCCGTCAGCACACCGATGCGAAATTTATCGAATCAGTAGCCACAATAGATGCTTCTGTGTATGCATTGGCGGGTGGACCGGGAACCAAGGTGGGTACCGGCGGCATGCGTACCAAGCTACAAGCTGCCGAAAAATGTACACAAAGCGGTATTCAAACTTTTATTGTAAATGGTCAAAACCCAGCCGTGTTCGACAAGCTACTGGAGGAGCAGCGCGCAGGAACCTATTTTACACCGTCGCAATCGCCGGCCCGGGCCCGCACTGCCTGGCTCACCCATACCTTGGTGGCTCAGGGAACCCTTCATATTGATAAAGGCGCGTTTCAGGCCATTAGCACTCTGCATACCTCATTATTGCCCGCTGGGATAACCGCGGTGTCGGGTCAATTCAAAGCCGGAGATGCGGTGACGATAGAATATAATGGCAAACCCGTGGCAAAAGGGCTAACCCAGTATGGTAGTAAAGACTTACTAACTTTAATGGGTCTGCACAGCAGTCAAATTTCCCAGGCGCTGGGCTATCACCAGGGCGATGAAGTTATTCACCGCGACAATCTGGCGAACTTTGCACAGGGCGTGTAATTCAGGTAATAAAACAGCCACAGATAGAGAGACAACGGTAGCAACTACGACAACATTAATAAGGCTTTTTTCAACAAAAGGATGAACGTGCATGAAAGGCGTAATATTAGACTTTGACACTATGAAACCCGATGAGCTGAACCTTGAGTCGCTGAAAAAGTTATCGGTAGACTGGCAAGTGTATGAACAAACGTCTGAAGATCAGGTAAGCGAACGTATTGCCAAAGCCGATATCGTACTGACCAACAAAGTGGTGTTGCACAAAGATAACCTTAAAAATAGTGTATGCCGGTATATTGGTGTTCTGGCAACGGGTACCAACAATGTCGATATCGACTATTGCCAGGACCAGTCAATAACTGTGTCCAACGTTGAAGGCTACGGCACGGGATCAGTAGCACAACATGCACTGATGCTATTGCTTAATTTAACCACCGCCTTTGTGTCTTACCGCGCAGATGTTATGGCTGGACAATGGGCGCAATCAGACCAGTTTTGTTTGAATAATCATACGGTGCAACAGCTTAGCGGAAAGCGTCTTGTAGTCGTTGGGACCGGGCAAACCGGCAGTGCTTTTAGCCGGGTTTGTGAAGCCCTGGGTATGCAGGTTACTGCGTGTGCCAGACCCGGAAGCCAAAATGACCCCAGACCCTCACTTGATGAACTTCTGCCTGGCGCAGATGTAGTAAGTCTGCATTGCCCTTTAACTTGTGCTACTCAACAGCTGATAAACCGCGATCGGCTGGCGTTAATGAAACCCACCGCATTTTTAATCAATACCGCCCGGGGCGCGCTTATTGACGAAAAAGCATTATTAAATGCCTTGCAGCAAAAACAGATCGCGGGCGCAGGACTTGATGTATTGTCCCAAGAACCCCCCGAGGCGAATCATCCCTTATTGCAAGTGTCGTTAAACAATCTGTTGATAACCCCACATACCGCGTGGCTGGCCGTAGAGGCCAGACAACGTTTACTTGATACCGCGTGTGAGCATATCAAGACGTTTATGACTAACAAGACCCAGTAACAAAAGCCGATTTGGGTCAGGTGCGAGTTTTAAAGCCCGAAGGCGCTGTGCTTAAGCGATTCGAAAACCGGGCCTTGGCATAACTTGATAGCACCACGTCGCTCAGGTAGATATTCGTCAGAATCTGACGAAGTAAACGAGGCTATTCTTCACGGCAGCAAAATTGCCAATTTTAAACAGACAAGCCGCTAGTTGTCTTCTGTATCGTTTTCAGGCTCAGCCTTTACCGGCTTTGGTTTGTTTGAAGGCGACTCTTCTCCCAGAAAAAACTGATAGTAAAAGTCGACGGCAAATTCAGTTTGTTCTTCAATGGTAGTTTGTATTCCTTCAATATAAAACTGTGGAAGCCATTGATAGCGCAAAACAAGATCAGGTGGTGCTGAACGTCGACGTACTGTTTCGGAGGTGCTGTCACCATCCAGGCCTACATCAACATTGTATTGAACAGTCAGCCGTTCGTTAAGACGTCCGCTGAGCGACAATTTTGTCTCACTGCCGGGTTCGCCTGAGGCGGTGCCAATAGAAAAATCATCAATACCAATAGCCTGACCTAATTCGCCCTGAATTCCATTAGTATTTGAGAGGCCTAAACCCAATAACAGCGCTTCATAGTTTGGGGGGCTGGATTCATCACCCGATGAACTGCCGGCACTACCGGTTAAAAGATACCTAAGCGCATTACCCTGATTCATGGGAGGGTTGGTAAAGACACTAATATTCGGACTGTCAGCTGCGCCATCAATTCGAATACCGGCCACAACACCATCGGCTGTTTTGTCCGGGTTACGTATGGCTTCTACCAGTAGTAACGGTTGGTCAAGGGGGCCATTAAACTGAACCTCACCAGTTTGAATGATCAGATTTTGGCCATAAGCCTCAAACCGCCCCTGCATGATGCGCAATGAACCATAACCTACCGGAGCTGGCTGACTGGCCACCTGTAATTCACCTGCAAGGTTTGCGGTCAGGCCAAATGCTTCAAGCTTTACCTCGCCAGCCTGCGCCTGATCTATTAAAATATCAATTTTTGCATCTACCACACTTAATGGATCTTCAGAGGGCGGTTCGCCCCGTAAGTGCACATCTTTAGAGGGCGCGACTGCACTGGGTGGTAGCTCTTCAATTTTTATGCGAGCCCAGGGTACAGCGATTTCGCCGGTAATATTGATATCTCCGGGTTTAACTAACGCCTGGATATCCGGAGATACGCGTACAACAATGTCGCGCTGCTGGACCTCAAGGCGATCGCCTTTCAGGTTTACGGTGATTTCAGGCGCACTTGGGTCTTCAAAGTTTACCGAACCATCAATACTGCCTTGGCCTCCCCCTAACGCAAAGCTACCCTCAAAGCCCACATCTGTACCTTCAAACTGAAGAGTTTGAGTCCAGTCACTGATTTTTGCAGGTGTATCTTCAATATCAATATTGCCTTCGGTTAGCCTTAATTCGCCACGAATTTCTGGCGCAGCGGCCTGTCCGGCAATATCTATCTGGCCGTTAATTTCGCCCGTTAGCTCACTGATTGCCGGTGATATAGGCTTTAATGGCGCAATACTAATGCCTTGTATTGTTACCTGGCCATCCAGCTCCGGGGTTTGTTCAAACGGAGATGTTGTAATATTAGCCTGCACATTACCTAACTGCTGACTTTGAAATGCGGCTTCGGCAATAAGTTTACCATCACTAAGTGTACCTTTGGCAGTAACTTCGTCTATATCAATAGGGACCTGGCCTTCATTGCCCAAAGGCCAGGTGGCCGGGGTAATATTAAGAGTAAAGTCACCTTCGGGTTCGCCACCTTTAGGCATTTTGCCGCTGCTGGTTAAATTTAACGAAGCGTCAACTTCGGAAGCGATAATATCCCCGGCGGCTTCACTGGCCCATAATCCCAGTGGCAACGCATTGGCATTCAGGTTCCAGCGCGCAACATCGTCTTTGTATAACAAGCTATTCAAACATATCTCGCCTTCTTTGCGCGAGACCCAGCAGTGGCCGGTTACTTTGGTACTAAAGGGCGTGGGTCGCACCGCCAGCGAGAAAGGTTGTTGTAACTGCCAGCGCGTGGCAAATACGGCAAGCTGACTTTGGCTTATTTGTCCTTTCCAACGCTCGTCGGCCCAGCCACCGCTAAGCGCTAACTGCATACTGTGCTGAGCGGTAGTAACCTGAGTTTCTAAATAATGCTGAGATAACGCTCCGGTTAGCTCAATGTTACCATTGATGGCACCTTGCGCTGCTGCGCCTGGGTTTAACTGCGGAGACACCTGAACATCGACCATTGAAATGGTGCCATTAGCTGCAGGGTCCTGCCATTCTCCTGCTACATCAATGTCGGCATGAACTTCGCCCTGAACCGCAGGATACAAGCTGGCTAACTGTGGAAAATCGAGTTTTACGGTGCCTTTGAGATAACGGTTTTTTATCATTTGCCCCGCAATATCAGCGTAATTATTACCTTGCTTTAGCCGCAGTGTGCTGACTACCAACTCATTGGCCTGCGAATATACCGCTGAGCCTGACAAAGAAAATTCGACCTCATCTTGTATTCCGCTAAGCGACAAGTCAGAAATACTGGCCTCAATGCCTTTAGGGTTAAGCTGCATCAAACTGTCAAACTTACCTTCAAGCTCGGTTGGCCCCCACGGTGTCAGGCTGGTCGCAGACATATTGTTTACCTGGGTAGTCCCTGACCAACTTAGCGTATCGTTTAAATACAGTGTTCCTGAATTTGTAATCGAGCCTTCGAGTAATTTGGCGTTTAGCGCGTTGACGCTAATGGTTTTTTCGTTAAGTTTAATATCCACATCAACCGGTACAGTGCCTAAAGTAGGTACCGTAGCGCCGGCAGAACCAGTAATCTGATAATTACCCATGGTGCCGCTGGCATTTAGCTGGCCTTGTTGCAATTCGAACTCTGCCACGCCAGGCACCTTTTGTTGCGGCCAGCGGGCGTTTAGCTGCACGGGGAGCGCGTCTTTTAAGGCGTTTAGAGTAAGCTGCAAATCTGCGTTGTAGGCGCCACGGGCATCAATTGCCAGCGTCAAATCATCCAGTGCGCCAGTGGCCTCTAGCGTTACGTTTTCGCTAACCCCCTCGCCAAGGGTAAAAGATGCGTCGGCCGACAATGAAAGCGGAAAACTACCGCTTAACGTAGCTTGGGAATTAAGCGCTAATCTACCGCTCTCATGCTCTACTTTTAAAGCATCAAGATTGACAGACGACTGCTCGATTTGAGCCTGCTTAAAGGTAATCTGATTTATTTTTTGTCGGGTTTCACCCTGAACAATTACGATATTCTGAAAACTAAAATCTTCAACTGTCACCCCTATTGGACTGGAAATTTCTCCTAACTCCGGGGCCTTATAGCGAAGCGCAAAGTCTGTGGGCTGCGATGGCTCAGGTTCAACCGGCGCCGTCTCATGCAGTGTGACTGTCAGGCCGTTAAGGTTCAGTGGTGCTACATTGACGCGCTCATAAGCATTAGCCGATAAGCTCAGGCTCTCTAATTTTATGTGCTGACCGGGTAGCTCAACCTCGGTATTGTTGATTTGAATATCGTTGAGGCTGACCGCCACGGGAAGTTCAACAGGTTCATTTGATGGCGGTTCTTCAGGGGCGGGTGGTGCGGCCTGCTTTTGCGTGACCTTAATCGCATTGGTATGCAGCTTATCCACGCACACCGTTAGCGAGGACAAACATCCTAACCCTATGTTCAGGGAAGCTTGTTGCGCAGTGACTTTCCAGGTCTCATTTTCCCATTGCAGGTTCTCAACAGTGAAATCACTCAATAGAGAACCATCAATGTTATCTATTTTTAAACCCGGCACCACCGAATTGGCGGCCAGGCGAATTATGGGACTACCGAGGGGGCTCAATACAATGCCCACAATAATTAAAATAAGAATAACAGGGGCAAATATCCACGCTGTGATACGACGTTTTCTCATAGCTCGGGACCTAGCATAAAGTGAATGCGCCAGGTGTTTTCTTCAGGTGAAAACCCTCGCGCAACATATAAACGAACCGGACCAATTGGCGATAGCCAGTGAACGCCGGGGCCCACACCATAAGCCGGGTCTTCCTCAAGTTCATTAGTTGCGGTACCGACATCAATAAAAGCTGCAGCCCGCCAATTTTCAGCCACCTGATAAGCGTATTCAAATCCCATCGTCGCCAAATACTTACCTCCGGCGCTTTCGCTGGTTCCGGTTGCCGGGTCAAAAATTTCGCCTTCAGGGCCAACTGCCCGATACCCAAACCCTCTTATACTTTGATCGCCCCCAGCGTAAAAACGCAACGAAGCAGGAACTTCACCAAAATTACTGGTTTCCATAAAACCCGTTTCAGCTCTGATCATTAACCGATGTTTGTTGTAAGTTCGGATAATACGTGCTTCGGCCACTGCTTTAAAAATATCAATATCAGAACCAATTCCTTCACGACCCACCTGAAAGCCCGTTCTGAACAGATTGCCATTAGAAATATTCAGCGGGTCGTCTTTTTGCAAATATTGAATAGAGTAGCCGGGCATTACCAGTTGTGTGGTTTGTGTAGGGTCGTTTTCTACCTTGTATTGCTCGCGTAAATAGGTAAGCGAATAATCGTCCTGCCATGGCGAGTCGTCCTCCTGCACAATACGATGCACCGACAACGACAACGTCTGGCTTTCAGTGTTGGTTTCAGAGTAATCAAGAAACTGATAGCCCGCCTCGTATTTCAGGTAGTCGGTTTTAATATCACCCATTGGCACCAGGTATTCAGCGGTAATCGATTGTTCTGGCGCTGAAATAAACAGCTCGGCGGCAGCCGAATGCCCGGCTTCGTTTACCCAGGGGCGTTGCCATTTAAGCCGCGCCCGTGGGCCGGTATCGGTCGCTGCGCCTAAACCAACATTAAAATTATCGCGGGGCTTATGATTTACCGTAATTTCAATGGGCACTTGCAAACCCTGCGCCTCACTTACCACCGGGCGGGCGATAACCCTTGAAAAATAGCCGGCCTGGTTAAGCTCACGATTAAACTGAGTTAAGGCCTTAGAAGAATAAGGCTGACCAATATCAAAAGGCTTGAGACGTTTTATGATTGATTCTGCTCTGTCATCGCCCACCAGCTTTATGGGACCAAACTGGTATTGAGGGCCGCTTTGGGCAATAAGCAGAATATTGGCCTCGCGTTCTTCGCGAACTAAATCGAGGCGGGTTGCCTGCCACTGAAAATCAAAATAGCCATGAGACAACGCATAGTTGAACATTCTTGATTTAAAGCTTTCGTAAACAGGTTGAAGCAGCGTATCACCCGGCTCTAATGCAAAGTTATCAAAAACTTGTCGAAATTCATGATCGTTCCGCCCCGGGCCGATAATTTCACGGGTGACATTGGCTATTTTTAAAGGGGTATCCAGCGACACTTTAAGTATGACTTCGTCATCTTCATCGGTTTGTTCGATAAGCGTTTCGCTATTGTAATACCCAAACGGTTCAACAGCAGTCGCGACGGTATTGTTAACCTGTTCACGCCAAAAGGGGTCATTTAAAGACTTCTTTGAAACTTCAAGGTTGTTAAGGTGGGTGCGTATATTGTCTTCCAGCTTACCGTCTTCAACACCTTCAATTTCAAAACTTAACTCAGCCAATGCCGCACCCGAAAACCCAGCTGTAGCAGTAAGCATCATCAAAAACACCGATGTGTGAACGTTGAACCATCTCATGAAATTATTAAAGAAGCCTCTGGTTGTTGAAACTGATAAAGGGGAGCCGGACAAAACGTTGAGCAGATTTTAATAATTTTGCGCTGTATCACGTCAGATAACGGCAGTTAAGCACATGGAGGGTATACGCCAATATGCTTTAACGGTCGACACATTTTTCATTGTTATTTATTACAGCATGATAGGTGCAATGGTTTTTATTAATTATACAGAATTTGGAATAGCCTAACGTATATCTTTGTCTGCACTAGAAAATAATGGTTCAAAAAATAGATAAATAACTCTGTAGTTCCACTTAAAACCTTAGGATGCTTAAGGCCTTTGACACCAATCGATAAGGGTATTTCGGCACACCACAAATTTTTTGTAATAGATATAAAAGCTCCATGCAGGGCGTGAGTGTCCATTATGCATATCCAGTAAGCGTAATGCTGGCCCCAGACCTCGGGTCAACAAAATGCAGGAATTATGATCGTGAGGGTAGCGTACGTTGCGTATAGCATTTATTACAATTTCACTGATCACTGCTGTAACCGGGCGCTTGCAAGCGCTAATTGAAATAAAAAACGCTGCGAAAACATCAAATTATTGCAAGCGTAATAAGGTACCATAGCCAACCAGGTTTTTGCCGCAGGCAAACCTTATCGCCCCTCATGAATAGGCATCCAATGGTCAATCCGGTTACAGATACAAAAACTACGCCTACATTAACGTTATACGAATTTGTGGCGCTGATGGCACTTATGACATCGCTGGTTGCACTAAGTATCGACGCAATGCTTCCCGCTCTGGCGCAAATTGGTCATGCCCTTAATGCGCGTGATGAGCACGAAGCTCATCTTATTGTATCTATCTTTTTTGCAGGGATGGCTGTGGGCCAGTTATTTTTTGGACCTTTTGCCGATGCCCGGGGCCGGCGACAGACCATTTTATTGGGTTTGTGTATTTTTGTGGTGGGCTCGCTACTCTGTATGCAGGCAGAAAGCATGGAAACTATGCTGATTGGCCGGCTGGTTCAGGCTTTTGGTGTATCTGGGCCCCGCATTGCGGCGCTGGCGGTTATACGCGATTTGTATGTGGGTGACGCTATGGCCCGGGTTATGTCGTTTATAATGATGGTATTTATTTTAGTCCCTATGCTGGCGCCGGTGGTGGGGCAGGCAGTGTTGTATTTTTTTTCATGGCAGCATATTTTTTCTTTGTTTTTAGTTGTGGCGGTGGTGGCCGGAAGCTGGTTCTTTGCCCGACAACCTGAAACTTTACCCGCGGGGCGGCGTAAGCCATTTTCATGGGGGCAGCTTGGACGCTCGTCGAAATACATTGTTACGCACATGTCGGTTATGGGCTATACCATCGCCATGGGCTGTATTTTTGGCGCTTTTCTGGCGTACTTAAGTGCCTCACAAACCATATTTCAACAGTTTTACACTACGGGCGAAGCGTTTCCCTTAATCTTCGCAATTTTGGCGTTTTCAATTGGGTTAGCGTCATTTTTTAATGGCACCATGGTAATGCGTTTTGGTATGAACAAACTGGTTCATGTCGCGCTTTATGGCGTAATAGCTTTTGGCGTTATTTTTAGTGGGGTCATTTGGCTTTATGCGGGCCTGCCACCCTTGAGCATAACGTTGAGCATTATGTTTTGCGGGTTTTTCTTTGTCGGAATATTGTTTGGTAATCTCAATGCCATGGCGATGCAGCCTTTAGGCGAAATGGCAGGATTGGGGGCTGCAATTATAGGGTCTTTTTC
>MDTB01175978.1_pt1 | contig 17898 bp, 13 predicted proteins | sample 811161 | NCBI WGS metagenome assembly MDTB01 (sample SAMN05326650, study PRJNA326480) | marine metagenome | isolation source: seawater | place: Mediterranean Sea | collected 2009
GCCTCGTCCCCCTTCTCGTCTGGGTAACCAGAAGTCTTCGAGCATTGACATGAACTTCTTGTCATCTTTAATTTCTCCTGTATTTGCATCATAAACAAGTTTGTTTCTATAACGACCCATAACTTCACGAAGGTATTGCTCCGCTTTGTTCTTAGGTAAGTTACCAACATCAATGTAAAATATTCTTCTTTCTGGTGCTCTTGATAGTCTGTATATAACTAAACTATCTTCAATCATTCTTAACTGATTGACTGCCTTAATTGCTTTGTGTAAATGCGACAAGACCATATTCTTATTAAGATCCTGTATACCAGAGTGACAATATGTAATTGAATCTGGTGCAATTTTTAATCCTTGATTGGTAGAATTTCTAAGACCTTTAGGATTGTATAAGAAATAATCAGCACTCTTCTGAGTTAATTGACTATTCAGATCTTGAGCTCTTAATTCACCAGGTTTCTTTTGATCATACTCGGTAACCTTGCGGATCTTACGAGGATCAATATAGCGTAATTCTATTAAACCGTTGCGTGGTTTATTTGGGTCTATAACTTTATGATAATATAATCTACCGTCAACATACCATCTACGGAAGATTTCATAAGATCTATTATCAAAATCTAATAAGCGAAGAATCTCTTGGAATTCTTCCCTCATTAATTTCTTAATTTTTTCAGATACCTTGAGGTTAGATAGTTCTAACTCTACAGGTACATCGTCAAAGTTACCACATATAGTTTCGTTAACTACATCGTCAACTGCACTATCACATTCTGGTTGGAGAACCATCTCCCTGTAACGAGTGATGAGTTCATGTTCATTACGAACAGTCCCATCCATATCGATTGAGTAACCATAGTACCCACCACCAACTACGGGTTGTGACCCGTCTAAGCTATCCTTTTGAACAAAAGAAGGTCCCTTGGGAACCTTCTTTGCTCTCTGCAGTGAAAAACCGAAGAGCTGTTGTGCCATTATATTTTAAGATTTGTTCCTACTATATTTAGGGGGTTACTGAGAAGTCAATTCTGGCATCCAGTATTGTACTTGTAACTCCACTGTGAACTCTTCAACTGCGTCGTTATTACCGAAGTCAAGATCGATTGCAGCGATATTACTTGGGAATACGTTGTAGAACTTATAAGATTTAAGAATCTTAGGTTGCTCACCTGCCTTAAGATCTCTTGCCAACTGATGAACTTTCATATCAGCGAAGTAACCAGTACTATCAGACTTGTCACCAAGACCTGCAGCTGATGTAAAGTTCTCATTATATGCTTGAATGCTACTTGCCCACAATTCAAATGCGGTTCTGACTTTGAATCCACTGTCATTCATAACAGTAATTGTCCAAGGTTCAAATGTCCTGTCTCCTGCAATCTTTAATACTCTTCCTCTGAAAGGAACTTCTATAACACCAACCTGAGATGAAGGTAGATTTGCTGCTCTCACAGTAAACTTCCCTAAATCAATAAGGTCTGCTCCTTGAAGTATATCAGTAGGGAAAGCAAGATCAACTTGGAATAGATTAGGACGTGCGAAGTCTGAGGTCACCTTCGCTTTAAAATCATCAATAGTTCCTCTTTCTGCCATTGGTTCCTTTATATAAAAAAATTTCCGTCAGTAGTATTTAGACAAAATAAAATTTTTAAGCATAAAAAAAGACTCCCGAAGGAGTCTTTCTTTAATATTTCAGTGCTAGCTTGCTACTTCACCGAAACTTACACCTGTCCGTGTTGCAACGAATGTTAGTGTAATGTAGTTAATTGTGCGTGTTGGCTTCAAGTATACTTCCGCATAGAATTCTCCACGGTCAACTGCCTCTGGAGTATTGTTAGAAGAATCACACTTAACAATAAAGTCTGTAACACCTCTACGTCCTTGAACATCCCTTAGATAAGGTTCAACGATATTAACAAAGAGTGATCTTTGTGACTCATCGTTCTGTTCAAATAGTTGTGCTTTAGCAGCACCAGAGATAACTCTCTCAACAACCAAGAACAAACGACGAATGTTAATTCTGTCAAATGCACTTGCAAATCCAAGAGCAGTTTTATCACCGAATAGTACCACACCCTGACCAGGGAAGGATACGATTGGGTTAACCCTGTTAGCGTATAAGTTATCACGTTGTGACTTAGTTGGTGTATATGCTAGTTTAATAGCATTTCTTAGAACACCACGTTGGAAACCTGCAGGTGAGAACCATGCCTCAGCAGTTTCTGTTGCTTGTAAACATAGACCTGCTACGTCACCATTACAAGGAACGTATCTATAAACATCATTATACTTATCGTAGATATATTTGTATCCAGAATCAAATACCATGTATGATGAACTTGGTAATTGCTTAAAGAAGTCAATTATATTTGAAGTAACAGTTGTTCCACTACTTACACCAACAACGTTTGCACGTCTAGGTGATACGAATAACATACAGTCTCTACGCTCTTCTATGATATTTGTTAGCGAAGTAATCTTAGCGATTGCACTTGAATCATCAGCACCAGAAGGACCAGCGAGAATAAAGTCGATTGTCTGTGACTCAGGATCTTCTACTAATTGATATGCAGTAGCGACATCAGTATTTGAAACTGTATAGTTACCACCAGATGCTGCATAGTCTGCACCACTGGAAAGTCTGTAGTAATATGTTGAGTTATTTTTAGAACCTATAGTTGTTCTTCCTGCAGGATAATCTGTTGAACCTGCTGCAGAACGTAGTAAGTTATACTGCTTGTTCTGAGCACTTCCACCAAATACACCATCAGAAGGTGTTCCAGTAGCAGCGAATGTTGTATCTTCGTGCTCACCCCAATAAACATATTGTGATTTTTGCTTAAGAACTTCTGGATAGTAGTTAGTTTCTCCTACAGAAGTTTTAGCGTCAACTGCTTTTGATAAACCGACAAATCTTTCAAGTAATGCACCAACAGTACCTGTGATTTTACCGTCTATATCAATAACAAGAACGTGTAGTTCATCTCTAAATCCACCGTTTGAACTTGCAAACTGTGAAGTCTCAGGACGTGGAGCCACGTTAATCCACTTTACGCCAGGTAGATACTCACGCTCTGCATACTCATTTCTTACAGAAGTAATAGCGAATGCTGTAGAGTTTGTATCTTGGATACTATCAGCAGCAGCAAAAGCAACAGTGCCTTTGTTAGATGCGATATATAATTTTCTTTCAATACCACCTGTAGCGATATCGCAAGTATTTGATCCTTGAGTTATTGTTTGAGCATCAGCAATGATACCAGTAACTCCACCACCAGGTAATCCAATCTCTAATTTAAGATTTGTTGGATCCCATGCTAATACATTAACTGTTTCGTTAGAACCAGAAATACTAATAGTAGTTGTTGTACCAGGTGTAAAATCTCCGACAACGTTTGTGACTGTTAAGACAATAGAGTATTTGAATACTTTACCTGCAGCACCAGATGCAGCAGATACAGCAGCGTCTGCAACGAACTCAGGATCGTTACCAGAACCAGGAGCAGGGATAACAGCAATTTGATCAGCACCTGCGTCAGTTACAAATACACCAACTGAGTTACCTTTAGAACCTGCAGTTCTAGCAGCCCATGTCCAGTTGTTATTTGCTTCTTCGTAAGTTGTTTCGTAAGATTGTAAATTCTTAATTAATGGAGCAGTTCCTGTATCAACAGCATTTTTCAATGATGAAGAGGATACGCGGATTGTTTTTAATGTTCCACCATATGCAAGATACTGTGCTGCAGTAAACCAATACTCATAGTTGTTATCATTTGGTTCACCAAACACTTCTGCAAGTTGTCTCTCACTTGAGACCTCGATGATTTCTTCTACAGGTCCCAACTCAAAGGGGGCTGCAATTACACCAATATTAGCAGTCGATACAGTTGAGACTGTTGTCAGATCTCTCTCTTGTACTACTACACCTGGCGATGACTGATTCGCTGCCATGTTTATATACTCCTAGAATGCCTTAGCGGTTGTCTAAGATTATTTATATTTTTGAAACGTCACCTAAAATCAAGCATGTGTTGGACATCCCCATATTCCGCGAGTTGCCATCTTTCCCCTTGAGCATCCACAATAACTTCATCTTCTAAACCATCACTTACAAATCCAAATGGTGCCATATCTTGTTCTATTGATTCTCTTTGATCTGCATATATCCTTGCCCTCACATCATTGTCATTCATTTCTTTAAAGTATTCTTGCATTGCCATCCATGCAAAAATAACAAGACACATAGCAAGGTCATCATGACATCCGTCTTCCGCTTGAAATGAATTACCTTTCTGAATAAACGTAGTTAGTTCTGCAATAGTATCGTAATCTGGGACTAATAATTTATCATCCTCTATCAATGCTTTAAGATTAGAACAACCAACTTGTTTAACTGCAGTGCTCATCTTTACACCTAGTTGTGTTTTCTTACCAGAAAAACCTTGTCCTAGTTGTTGACCTGCTCTACCACGCATAGCAGCCATTAATAGATTCTCATATTCCAAATCATATTGAATGATGTCTGCTACCTGTCCACCTATGTCATTTACTTCACAAAGAATATACGCATTGTTATAATTCTTCGCTACACTGACAATTATATCTGGAAAGATAATAGGTTTAATTTCATTGTTCTTGTACCGTGCAACCATTTGATATGGAACGGTTGTAGAATCCATCACTACAAATGCTGAATAGTCTCCTCCGATACCACGAGAGACATCAACAGTAAGTATATAATTATGTCCTTCCTTGCGATCTTCATAGACTGCTAACCCCCTATTCTGTGTTAATGGATCTTTATATGGCATTACTCCTAACTTACTAGGAGATATAAGGGTATCAACAGAACCTAAGAATTCACAATCAAATTCAACTCTGAACTGTGATTCAGAGGTATTTTCGATAGTCTGTTGTTTCCACTTGGCATCTCTGCCAGGTACCTGAGACCAGTGTACCTCAGTGGTTTTATAATTGTTTGCTCCTCTCTCTGCATCGTGCCAAATCTTATAGTAAAGATTCATCCCGTGAGGAGTGGAGATAATAATAACTTTAGTTGACTTACCAGATGAAATTGTAGGATACACACTAGCAAAAAACTGTTCAGCAATATGATTCGGAACAAACGCGAATTCGTCCAGAAAAATAATGTTAAAGGACATACCGCGAACAGCAGAAGCACTAGTACTTGAAGCGAGGATCTTACTTCCGTTCTCCAACTCCAAGCTTCCTTTGTTCCACCCCAAGATACCTTGTTGCATCCATTTAGGAAGATTCTCGTAAGATAACTGTAAGCGTCCCAACATCTCTCTTGCAGTTGGTGCTTTGTTTGCGAGGATTGCGACATTTACATTAGCATTAAAAAGAACATACCATAATAGATATGCTGTAACGATTGTTGACTTACCAGACTGTCTAGGTAACTTTGCAATATTGAATCTGTGTTCATGGAATTTTGTTACCATGTCTTCTTGGAAGTCGTACATGTCAAATGGCACAACACCTTCATCAAGAGAAACAATTTTAATATACTTTCGTATAAAGTAAATTGGATCTTCAGCACATTTCAAATACTCAGCAACTTGTTTCTTAGTAAAGTTCTGAGGAACATTTGCTTTTTTAAGATTAGGATTACCTAGGTATACACCTTGCTCTGACATTAACCCTCCTGTAAAGTTCCGAATGATCTACGTATTTCTCTCAACTCTTCAAAGTTTTTCTGCTTCGTTCCACCATCATACTCCCACGCATACCCTTCCTTTATCATAACTTCGTTTATGGAAAGAGTATCCTCGCCAATATACAACCACCCAAGAAGACGACCATACTTACCCATCCCCCCTTTAAGTTCGGTTCTGATTGTGAGTTCTTCATCTCCTGCTATTGTATCCTCTAATTTTTTCTTTAAGTAATTAGTTGCGTCTATACCTAATGCCTTCTCTTCTAAGTCTCTTGTTCTCTTCTCAGGAGTATCAATTCCAGCTACACGCACTCTTTCAGATTTGTAAAGATCAAATCCTAAGTCGATTGTCACATCAATCGTATCGCCATCCACTACTCTGTCTATCGACACTACTCGGAAGTTGTAACAACTCTTCCTGCTCGGTGGCACCATTGCTCCCATAATCATTCTCCAAAAATTCTGCTAGTGCACTATTTATAGTATCTGCAGGATTGGACTGATTCTGTTGTATTTGATATTGTCTTGCGTCTTCTAATGCTTCGTATAAGTCATCGTAAAATTGATCTCTATCATCAATGGGATTCGCTGTTACTGGTGCTGTCCCGCACATGGTCAGACTCATCAGTAGTGGTAGTGATAGGATTCGGATACCATTCATCGTACTTGAAGATCCAGTAAATTACTATGCCAACTATAATTAATAGTATAGCACACATTATATTTATTGACCAGACGACTTCTCCCACTAGTCCTCTCTAATACAATACTCTGCTGCGTGTGGATTACTAAAACCTTTTAGGTCTTCTCTTGCTTGCCTTATTGCATTGTATGCATCGTCTGCATACTCACAAATTTCATAATGATGATTTAGGTTATCGTGATAACCAACTGTATAATGGGACATGATCTTTCAACTCCATATAAGAAGTATTTATTGATACTATTCAGTCTTTGGAAATCTCATCAGGGTTTGAAGACGGTATCTTTACTGTCTTCATATCATGATCTCTTTGAAGGTTTAATAGTTTTTTTATAGAGGCAAGTTCCTTCTCTACCTCTTTAAGTCTTTTGCTATCCATAGTGGGTATCTTACTTAGTTGTAATGATACGCTGGCTTAGTAGTTTTCTTTGGCAACTTACCACTTCTTACTTTAGTTCCTGTAGTCTCTCCTGCACCACTTGGGTTCTTACCCCCTTTTGATTTTCCTATGCTGACTGACTTATCAGGTTTTTTCTTTTGTGTGTCATGTAACTTAGCGGGTTTGTCTTTGTCTTTTGTTATGACGGATTCTTGTCCATGTTTACGACCTAAACGACGCATTGTTTTTCCAAAACGACGTTTGCTCATTTTATCTGGTTTAGATGTTTGGTAAGAAACTTCCTTTCCAGTCCCTTCCTTTCCATCATCTGATTTGTACTTGTACTCACCGACACCTTTTTTATATCCGATACCTTTTTTCTTTAAATCTTTTTCAAGACCCTTCCGCTTTTTTCTATTAGATCCTTCATCTGAACCACGATCAGCCGAGATGTTTCCAGTTACATTTTTCTTGGATTTTGTAAGCATCCTTGTTGTAGGATTGCCTTCGACTAATTGGATGAAGTCTGAATAGTACATAACTTTAAGTTGTTCCTTTTGTGCTAGTTTGTTTGCAGTGGCATACATCACTTCTTTGTCACGTTTTCCATAGAGTTTCTTGAACCTGTGTTGGTTCTTTTTCATTCCACGAACTATACGTTCTGCCTCTTGATTAACCGTTGGCATGCTAGCCTCCGACAACTTGCACTTCTTCTACTATTACTGCACTTGTTGCTGCAGCAATTTTTACACAGCGTTGAACTAGTGCTTTAGGACCTGATGAATGTGTGTAATCAGCAGATGCACTAGATGAATCTATATCTGTACTTAACATATTAGTTAGACTTGCTGCAGTTATTTTCTTTCCTGCTGTTCCTGCAGATAGAAAGTTACTGTCTATGGTAGGACTTGTACTGTTATCTACAACAGCAATGAAATCTCCTACAGAAAATGGATGGTTGGCTGAAGTATCTGAAAGATGCTGTCCAACAAAGTAATCTGCTGTAGAATCGTCTACTGCTTTTATAATCTGTGCTTGACCTGGCTTACCACCTTTGACAAGAATGAATTCATTCTGAACAAGTGTGATTGCAGGACCACTACCGAAGGTTACAGTTGCTGCACCTGCAGTAGATCCAACTCTATAAAACCCAGTTTTTACAACCTGATATTCGGTTGCACCTGCTGCAATAGTGTTGGTGCTTAATACATTAAGGACTGTCATTGTCGTGTCTATGTTGTTTCTGTATCTTTATTTATCTGTTTTTGTTGCTTCAACATCTTCTGTAGATCAGATGTGCTCCCTACAAACATAGCATTAGTTACATTTGTAGGACCTTTTTTATCTTCTTTATCAAGGTCTTTCATCTTACCTTGCAAGTCAATTAACTTATCTGCTACATCTCCCACAGATTTGATGAGTTGCCCTGCCACCTCATAAGCACGAGGATGATCTGACGCTCGTGCCACATCAAGTATTCCATCTACTGCCTCCTGTCCTTTCATTACTAAGTTATGTAGTTGAGCACGAGATATCTCGTAATCCTGTTGTACATCAGCAGTTTCACTCTTCTTAAGAGAAGGTTTAACTTTATCTACATGCTTTTTAAGGTCTGATGGTTCAGCACCAAAAGCATTATCTAGTCCGTCAAATGGATTCATCGGCACCACTTACAGGATTAAACTTCTTCTGATCTTGGAAGAATGAAGTAGTTTCATTAAATCCAAAATCGTCCTCAGAATCAACCAATACATCATCAGCAGCATCAAGTTTGAATACTTGTGCACCACCTACAGCAGTTGCTGCAGTAGTTCCATTTCTTCCTCTTTGTACATGAACTGTGTTACCTGTCTTATTAGTAACTTTCATAACCTCACTACCAATATAAAGATCATCCCATTTAACAATAGTAGATGCGTCTACCATATCGATACTAGTAGTTGATGCTGTAATGTTACCTGATAGTGTAGTAACTACAACTCCATCCTTATCTGACCATGCTTCTGGTGTAGCAGTGTAACGAACCTGTCTTGGTGCAACACTTGTATTTGCAGATGAATAGTAATCGACTTGTGCCTTTTTGATAACTTTCTGTTCTGTAACAGGACCGTATAGGTAAGTCTTTGCAGTGAATCTTAGAGTATAAATGATTGCTCTACGAGTAGAAAAATCTGATTCATAATCATCTTCATAGTCTATAGATTGTAGAACTACAGGCACATCCTTTATCTCTTTCATTTGAGTTATCAACTTCACAGGTAAATTATAATGAGGTTGAAATATAGGTAGTATCTGTTCTAAAATTTGTAGACCATCATCTTGGTTCTTAGAAATAATTGCTAGTTCAAAATCCAAATTGTATGGAACTGGCATGTAAGTATTATAATTTTTATCTACGTCTTTTGTAATTTTTATCTTCTGAGTAGGAGAAACTTTTCTAGCAGGATCATAGGTAACACCTGCAATCTCAAAAGAAATTCTAGGTAAAGTAATCTGAACTCTTTTATTTGTAGGATCAGGATTCTGATCTAAACGTGCTAAGAATTTTTGCTTAGGACCATAAGCAAGAGGAACTTTCATAACCTCTGTGCTTCTTCTCAACTCAATATTATTGAATAGAGTTCCAAAACCAACGATGGTCTTTCTGAATATTTCGTGATAAGAATAAGTGCCTAGCATTAGATTGTCAAGTCATTAGTGGATCCGACTGATCCGAATGGATTAGTTTCGGAGAAGTCAATAATATCATCATCAGCAGTTTCAAACTCAGAGTTTTGATCGTACTCGATGTTCTTATTATCTATGGTGTTATAAGATGCGGTTGTCCAAGATGCACTAGATGTGCCTCCTGTAAGTGTTTCGGGAACTGTGAATGTTCCAGAACGATTTATAACGATAAGAGTTCTAGTAGCAGAATCCCAAGACTTAACTTCAGCAGTAACATTAGATGTTCCACCTGTTACAATCTCACCTACAGTAAAGTCACCACTACCACCAGTAGCAAGACCAACTGTAATAGCATTTGCAAATGCAGTCTCGATAGCATCTAGTTCTGCAAGACCAGTATCGATTGACTCATCACTGTACTCGAAGAGTTCACACTGACATTCCCATACAAAATTTCTACCTAACTGATAGAAAGGTCTTTCTACTTCTACAAATTGTATTTCAAATAAATGTTTAGTTATAGGAAACCAAATTAGATCTCCTTCGTTTGGTCTTCCTTCGACATTAAGGACTGTAGAGTCGTCAATTTTTTCTTTAAACTTTTCACGGGAGAATATAAACGTCGTTTTATCTTCGATACGTATTCCAAATTTTGTAAGTAACTCACCTTGTCCTTCCCATCCTTCGACATTATTGATATATGCTCTGATTGGTTTTGCAGACTCGAACTTACCGTCTGAATCTTCTCCGAAAACCGTGTCACGATTGACGATAGTTCTCGGAACATAATAGATGTCTTGTCCATAAATTTCAATACTTTCTACTACTAAGTTTTCAATAAATTTTTGTTCCTGTTCAGAACCATTTGCTCTTAAACGACCACTATTACTGTAGTCTGATTGAACATAATCTTGAGCAGGGGTATTAGAAATTGCCATGTTAACCTATCAAATCTAAAGGTGGAAGTTCATAACGATTACGAAGTTCTTCTTCAAGATCTTTTTTAAACGTAGAACCATCTTCTAGGATTTGCCTACCGTTTAAAGTAACACCGCCTAGCATTTGAATACCATCATACTTACTTAGGTTGCGACCCCATTGCTGTTGAAATAATGACTCAACATAATCTTTTAACCAGTTATCATTATACATGGCAGTGTACGTATCTGGGTCTTGACGCATATTACAATCAACCATAATATAATCACCTACTTCTATATCTTTCCAATCAAAGTCCATATAAAGTTTGCCTTGCAATTCATTCCATTTAACTCTACGATTTGCTTGAGAATTGGTTACCCAATCTAAAGTCTCAAGATATTGAGAAGTCATAAAGTAATGTAAGATACGACCATGTGTCATATTATGAATATCATTCAAGAAAAGTTGATATTTAATATTGAATATATTACCACTCGACATCTTTGACATACCAATATTGGTATAAACATGATTGATACCTAACATTCCTGGAGGTGTGTCGATATAATTATCTAAACCATACCAAGGAGTTGAACCTTCTTGTGTAGTTCCCCTTCCCGAATCTAACATTGCCTGTGTAACTTCAACTCTCATGAAAGTTTTAAAACTTCCATTGTAATGATATTCTTGATAGTAATCAATTGCTTCTTCGACTAGATCATCTAGTTGCTCAGTAGCAACGTTAATGTCTATCGTAGGATATCCTAATCTACGAAGAGCATAGTTTTTTATTTCAGTTTTACTAGCGGGTCTTGTTGCAGACATTTTTTATTATCCGAATGAACTTATAGTCAAGTTAGTAACATCATTAGCACCAACAGTTTCTCCAGATTTGAAGAATCCGTCTACATTATCAACAGTAACAGAACTGCTATCCATAGCAGTTATAACTCCAGTTGTACCAGAAGTTGCTCCTATTACCATTCCACCGATTTCCATTGCAGTAATGTCACCCAGTGCGAAGGTTGCATCTGTGAATACAGTAGCAAGGTTAACTGTTGCATCAACAAATACGCTTGCAACATCGAACGTTGCGTTGTTGTCAAACACTGCTGATATAGGAATTGTGCAACCATTACCATGTATTGCTGACACAGTAAATTGAGCAGTTCCACTACCCCCTGCAATAGTTATAACTTCAGATGCTGCATAACCAGATCCATCATCATTGATTGTAACAGCAGTTATTGCTCCATCTCCATCAACTGTAGTATCAACTGTCAATCCAGTTCCTGATCCAGATGAAGTTGTAGCAACTCCACTTCCAGCTGTGTATCCTGTTCCTGCAGTCGTAATAGAACCAAGAGTTTTAGCACCTGTTCCATTAGCATTTACAATAGTAACAACATCAGATACTGCATAACCAGATCCATCTGCATTGATTGCAACTCCAGTAACTACTCCTGCTGATGTAGTGAGATCAACTGTTAGTCCAGATCCATTTCCTCCAACAACTGCAATACCAGATCCATTAGCGTATCCTGTTCCTGCAGTAGCAATAGTTCCTAGTGTTTGTACTCCACCACCGTTAGGGTTAGTAATAGTAATAGTGTCATCAACAGCGTATCCAGTTCCTGCAGCATTTACTGCAACCCCAGTTACTTGACCACCTGATGTAGTAACATCTACTGTTAAACCGCTTCCCCCACCACCAGTCGTTGCAACTGCAGTTCCATTAATGTAACCAGTTCCAACAACAAGAGTATCTGTTGTAGCTACTCCACCTGCATTAGGATTTGTAAGTGTAATTGTTTCACCATTTGCATAACCAGTTCCTGCAGCATTAACTACAAGGTTTGTAATTGCTCCAGATGCATCTACTGTAGTATCAAGAGTTAATCCAGTTCCTGATCCACCAGTTGTTGCAACAGCAGTTGCATTGCTGAATCCACCAGTTCCAGTTACTAATGATCCAAGGTTCAATGTAGATACACCACCTGCATTAGCATTTGTGAGTGTTAAAGTATCGCTTATTAAGTATCCAGTACCTGCAGCATTTAATGTGATTCCAGTTATAGCACCATTTGTTACAGTCGTATCAACTGTTAATCCAACTCCAGTTCCACCATTTGTTGCGACTCCTGTTGCTCCTGTAAATCCTCCTAGACCACTTGCTGTAATAGATCCAAGTGATACAACATTACCAGGTGTAGGATCTCCAGATAGATTTATTTTTAATGTTGTTGTAGTAGCAAGATTAGTTAACATTGCTTTTAGTTGATCATAAGCATTGTCAATTTTTGCTTGAACTCTTGCTTCTGTATAGTATTGATTAGATGTTCCTTCTGATAGTTGATCAGTATCATGGTTATCAAGATTTGTTGCCTGTGTTGCAGTAGCAGGAGTAATATCAACAGTTCCATCAAAGGTTGTTCCACCAATAGTTCTTGCAGTTTGTAATCTTGTTGCAGTATCAGCATTACCTGTTAGAGCACCAGTTACATTAGCATTAATATTATTGGTAACGTTGAGAGTATTGGCATATACATATGCCCATCTGTGTGTATTAGATCCTAGATTCCAAGTAGCATCAGCAACAGGAACAATTGATTTTGCAGTACTTGTTGCGTTAGTTAAATTACCACCTAAATCACCAGTTACGTTAGTTATAGTTGCTGAGCTACCAGTGAAATTATCTGAGTATGTGTATGCATATCTCTGTGTGCTTGATCCTAAGTTCCAAGTGGAATCAGCTTGTGGTATTATATTTCTTGATACTGTGCTTGCATTAGTTAAGTTACCACCTAAATCACCAGTTATATTGGTAATAGTTGCCGAAGTAGCAGTTACATTACCAGAATATACGTAAGCCCATCTAACTGTGTTTGAACCTAAGTTCCAAGTAGCGGTAGCTTGTGGTATTATATTTTTTGATACTGTGCTTGCATTAGTTAAGTTACCACCTAAATCACCAGTTATATTGGTAATAGTTGCTGATTGAGCAACGACGGTATCTGAATAAGAATAAGCCCATCTGACAGTATTAGATCCTAAGTTCCAAGTGGAATCAGCTTCTGGAATAAAGTTCCTTGCAGTACTTGTTGTGTTAGTTAAGTTTCCACCTAGATCACCAGTTATATTGGTTATAGTTGCTGAAGTAGAAGTTACATTACCAAAATATCCATAAGCCCATCTGACAGTATTAGATCCTAAGTTCCAAGTAGCAGTAGCTTGTGGAATAAAGTTCTTTGCAGTAGTTGTTGTGTTAGTTAAGTTTCCACCTAGATCTGCAGTTATATTTCCTGCAGAGAAGTTACCAGATCCATCACGTAAGACTAAGTTGTCAGATGCATTGTTAGATGTAGAAGCAACGTTGATTGTAGTAGCACCAGAAACACCATCAGCATTTGTTAGTGTAATACCTGAGTTTCCTGTAACTTGGAAAGTTCTTTGTGCGAAAGTATTAGCAGCAGTTCTTACAACATAACCTGTGCCAGTCATTCCTGATAATCCAGTTATATCAGGATCATCAAATGTTGTTGTAAGTGTAATATCTGAACCACCATTAATGCTTATAGTTCCATTTACAACACCGTCAACAGTTAATGTTCTAGCAGTCTTCCATTCGTCAGCAGTAATTGCGTTACCTTGAATACCTGCACCAGATCCAGTTCCAGTTGCGACAGTAATAATATTAGCAGCAAAGTCTCCAGATGAGTCACGATTAACAACCGTAGATGCGGTTGCTGCAACAGCAGTTGTCATACTGTCTAGTAAGTCTGCGTTTAGATTATTAATCTTATCAGTTGTTGGAATAACAAGAGCAGGTCCTGATGTTACCTGAGATGTAATTTGACCATCTACAGTTAAGGTTCCATCTATATTTGCATTTGCATCAATGTCAACAGATTGTCCTGCACCTGTAACATGAAGAGAACCAACTCTTAAAGGAGCATCAGTTCCTGTAAAGATTTCTGAATTATTAGTAGCGTCTGTTAAGAATGTAAATTCTAAGGATGATCTATCTAATCCGAAGTACCCAATTTTAGCAGAGCCGTCGTAGTAACGGAACTCAACACCGCGATCCTTAGCATCGTTAGACGATGGTGCTGTGTCACCACCCAAAGTAATAACAGGGTCATCGAGAGTTGTGACCGTGCTGTTGACAGTAGTTGTTGCTCCATTGACTATTAAGTTACCTCCAACTGTAAGATCATTATGGAATTCTCCATCTCCTGTTAAATTAGTAACAGTAAATGCAGCTCTTGTGTTATTGTTATCATAAACAATAAAGTCACCACCAATGTAAGTATTTTTAGTAATCCTTGCACCACCATCATTAGTAAATGCTACAGAATTATCTGCAAAACTTGTGGCATCCTGAGTATTGCTAATGTTAAACTTACCAGATACATCAGTATTGTTATCAATATCTACAGTTCCAGATAGTGTAGTATTACCATATACTCTTGCATCAGTTCCTACAGCAAGTCTCTTAGTAATTCCAACACCACCACTAATTCTTACACCACCATCTACACCGAATGATCCAGTAATAGTTTGATCACTAGCATTTGTTAGACTTGTTATTCCAGTAACACCAAGAGTAGAATTAATTTGTGATGTGCTACCAACAGTTAATGTTCCAACAATATTACTATTACCATTGTCAGTATCAACTGTAAACTTATTAACACCAGAACCATTCTGAATTAAGAAGTTCTCATTAGAAGCATTGATTACAAGTGAATCAATGATATTTGTTTGACCTTGTACTGTTAATGTTCCTTGTGTTTCTGTATTACCATTATCAGAATCAACTGTAAATTTATCTACAGAACTATTATTCTGTATCTTGAACATCTTATTGTCAGCGTTCAAGATGATATTGTCTTGGAAGGTTGCTTGTCCATCAACATTTAGAGTTGAATCAAAGTCAACAGTTGCATTTACTGTGAGATCATCTGTAAATGTTGCGTCCGCATTAACAGTTAAAACATCAGTATTAGCATTACCAATAGTTGTCTGAGATCCGTTAACTGTAAAGTTGTCAGTAAGAGTTGTAACTCCGACTATATCAACTGTTCCTTGTATAGTTGTATTTCCATTATCTGTATCAACTGTAAATTTATTGCTGTTTGAGTTGTTCTGTATTTTGAACATCTTATTGTCAGCATTGATAGTCACGTTATCTTGGAACGTTGCACCTGCATCAACATTTAAGGTTGAATCAAAATCAACAGCTGAGTTTACATTTAGTAAACCTGCAATAACTGTATTACCATTATCACTATCTACTGTAAACTTATCAACAGATCCATTTGTCTGGATCTTAAACATCTTATTATCTGCGTTAAGTGTTACATTGTCTTGGAATGTAGCACCACCATCTACGTTTAATGTTGTATCAAGATCGACAGCTGAGTTTACATTTAATTCACCTGATATAACTGTGTTACCGTTATCTGTATCAACTGTAAACTTATCTGCAGCTGCAGCAGTTTGAATCTTGAAGAACTTGTTGTCTGCTTTTATAGTAGTCGCATCACTTACTACTAGAGTACCTGCAATAGCAGTGTTACCAGAAGATGCTGTAATATTAAATTTGTCAGTGTTTACATCTACATTGCCTGTAACAGCAAGGATGCCTTCCATAGTAATATTACCAGTTGTAGATCCTGCAGTAATTTTTGCAGTTCCACTTCCGTTCTTCATTATGAAGTTCTTAGAAGCACCTTGAACAACTACTTCATCATCAAATCTAGTAGTTCCACGAGTTCTTAAGTTAGTATCAATATCAACTGTTCCACCAATATTAACATCTTGTCCTATACCTACACCACCTGCAACTACTAAGTCTCCAGTTGTGTTAGATGTTGAGTTAGTATTTGTTGTGAGTTTGATATTACCCGTGATGATCCCTGCATCTGTTCCCGCAAATACTTCCGAGGTATTTGTGGCATCGTAGAGGAATCTGAATCCTCCACTGTGTCCTCCGAGATCCGTGTAAGAATCGTCGTAACCAAAGAATCCCACTCTTGCTTGAGTGTCATAGTATCTGAACTCAACTCCACGATCTTTACCGTCATCACTAGCTGGAGCAGTATCACCACCAAGAGTAATAATGGGATCATCCAACGTTGTAACTGTTGAATTAATTGTTGTAGTCGTTCCATCTACTTGTAAGTTTCCTCTAATAGTTACTAAACCACTAACATCTCTATCATCATTAGGGTCAATTAATATATTTCCAACAGCACCAATATGGTCTGCTTGGAACCTCATAGTTTCTATATGTACCTTTCCAGTTGCAGCAGTGGCATCAATATCTACTACATCTTCTGCAGATAATGTTAATGTGCTAGTTCCAGAGCCTGCGTTAGTAGAAGTTACAGTTAGGTTTCTATCTACTGCAGTGTTTTGTGTGAGTTCTATGTTGAAATCACCATCTCCAGTCTTATCAATCTGTTGTGTAGTTGCACCATCCAGAATAAAATCTGGATCACTGAATAATGTTTTTACATTTATATCTACTTCACCTGCTCCACCATCTCCTGTGTTGTTAGCACCGAAAAGTAAATTACCTGATGTGTCATTTACTTTAACGTAGTTAAGATAGTTAAATCCTCTGTATCCGCTTGTTGCAGTTAATTCCTGATCTAGTTCAAAATTCTCTAATGTATTACCATCAGCAAATCCAATTCTATTATTCTGTAGTTGACTATTATCAACTCCTACTGCAGCAATAGTAACATGACCATTTGAATCTACGTCAAAATCTTCTTGAGCAAATGATGCTAAACCTTTTTGTTCTACTGCAGCAGCAGCGAGGTATCTCCAACCATTAGTATCAGATGAATCTGTATGTGTTGGTGCAATTCCTCCAGAACTAATATTTTGAATCGCTTGATATACCTTACTTCCTGTTTCAATTATATTATCTCTTACATAATTAGTAGCACCATTGAATGCACCATACTTACTACCTTCAGTAGCAGTTGCTATAGGAAGATTAGTAGCTGATGTTATTCTTCCATCTTCATTAACAGTGAACTTAACTGCGTTTACAGTTTCAGTTCCAAATGGTTCGCTACTACCTCCTACTGCATTAACAGAAGTTAAAGACTCTGTATTATAATTACCTTGAGTTACAGCAGTTGTTATAAGGTTAATAGTAGGATTACCATTAACACCTGCACCATTATTAATTTGTATTTTTCCTGCAGTACCAGTAATCGTTCTGGTTGCCATAGCACCACCAGACGTTCTAGCGATCATACCAGTCGTTGTGAGACCTGCAATAGCAACTAGGTCTAAATCATAAGGTTGAGCAGAAGCACCCTCTGTAGTCCCGTCTAGACCGTAATCAGCAAGCGTTCCATTATTACCTGTAGTATAGTCTATCGCTGCGGTAATTCTACCTTTTGCGTCTACAGTTACTTTGTTATAAGTTCCAGATGAAGAAGCTGTTCCATCGTAATGAGGAAGAGTTGCAACTAAAGAAAGTTCTGCAGCAAGGTTTAAGTTCTGTGATCCATCAAATGTTCC
>MDTB01105603.1_pt1 | contig 17896 bp, 14 predicted proteins | sample 811161 | NCBI WGS metagenome assembly MDTB01 (sample SAMN05326650, study PRJNA326480) | marine metagenome | isolation source: seawater | place: Mediterranean Sea | collected 2009
AAAGTATAATTAGTACAATGAACACTCAGGAAAAAGATTCAATCCAACAATTAAAGGAATCGATTAATACAGCTCTGCATTCATACCTGCCGAGTGCCAGCGACCGACCGCAAGAATTGCACGCCGCAATGCGCTATTCTATCTGCGAGGGCGGTAAGCGAGTGCGTGCTCTTTTACTGCTACTCTGCTCAAATTTATACAATCAACCTAAAGATCCCCTTCCCGCCTGTGCCGCTATAGAGTGTATCCATGCTTATTCTTTAATTCACGATGATTTACCCGTCATGGATGACAGCTCCATGAGACGCAATAAGCCGAGCTGCCATGTCGCATTTGACGAAGCCACCGCACTGCTCGCTGGCGACGCTCTCTTAACTCAAGCCTTTGTTCTCCTCTCCAAGCACTATGCGGAGCATCCTCAGCTTGGACTTTATTTGTCACAAATCCTGAGTACGGCATCGAGTAGCTCTGGTATGATTGGCGGACAAAAAGAAGATATTGACAACGAGGGAAAGCCCGTCGATAGCGACACCCTTGAGTACATTCATGAAAACAAAACCGCCAAATTGATTCAAGCCGCCGTCTTGATGGGCTTTGCTTTTGCTCCAGAGGGAGCGTGCTCACTTTCCCACACAGATAGAGAAATGCTCGGCTACCACATCGGCATGACTTTTCAATATATCGATGATCTACTCGATGTCCAATCTGACTCGAGCACTCTAGGTAAGCCAACGGGCAAGGATTCTGATTTAGAAAAACTGACCTCGATCAAAGTGCACGGAATTGAGGGCACGCAACAGCGCGCCAACGAACACAGCGATCAAGCCTTGGCACTCTTACAGGGCATGCCTGAACAAACGGAGACGCTCCAATCGTTCATTCAATCGCTACGCCAACGGATCAATTAAACTTGAGTGCCTTGGATTCAATCAACAATTCGGCGATCTGAATCGCATTGAGAGCCGCCCCCTTCCACAATTGATCACCGGTTACCCAGAGAGACAATCCGTTGGGCAGAATATCCGTTTTGCGCAAGCGACCAACCGCGCAGGAAACCACTTCAGAATAATGGATCGGCATCGGGTATTGGCAGTTCTCCGGATCGTCTACGAGTTCCACATTGGGAAAGTCTGCTATCGCCTGCCGGGCTAGAGCTAAATCCACTGGCTTTTCAAAAGATGCGGTCAGGGCAATGGAATGGGCGCGCCGGACTGGTACTCGTACACAGGTACAGTTCACCGACAATTCGCTTAAATCCAAAATTTTTCGGCTCTCATTGAGTAATTTCATTTCTTCACGAGTGAAGCCGTCTTCATTAAAGGAGTCGACATGAGGAATGACATTGAAGGCAATTGGATGCGGATAGACAACGGGCTCCAGTGATTCACCTCTCGACCAAGCCATCAGCTGATCCTCCAACTCTTTTAAGGCCTCGGCTCCGCTACCAGAAACAGCCTGATAGGTACAGGCAATCATGGATTTTAAACCAAAGGCACGGTGCAGTGGATATAGACCCATTAAGGTTATCGCCGTTGAGCAATTCGGATTGGCGATGATACCTTGGTGCTGAACTGCCGCCTGGGGATTTATTTCAGGAATGACTAAGGGTACATTGGAATCCATGCGGAAGGCAGAGCTGTTATCAATCACCACACAACCCGCCGCCTGAGCGATGGGGGCGTAGGTCTTAGATTGAGCGCCTCCCGCACTGAAGATACAGATATCGAGATCCTTGAAACTGGCTTCGCTGGTGGCTTCAATGACCCATGACTGTCCCGCGTAGGACTGAACCTTGCCCGCCGAACGGGGCGACGCGAGCAAACGCAATTCAGAAAAAGGAAACTTGCGCTCGTGCAATAAATGAATGATTTCTTGTCCAACCGCACCAGTTGCACCTAATATACCTACTTTATATGTCATTGGATTTAATAGAAAAAGAAGTGTGCGATCTTGAACAAAGGTGCAAGGAATTGTCAATCTCTGTCAGTGATCTAAGAATGATCGTCTCGATCAAACGGCAACAGCTTTTTTTGCTTAAGTCAGATAGCATTGAGAACATCTACCCAATTTCCACCTCTAAAAACCCGCCATCGTGCCAAGAGAATTCTTTTGGCACCCCTTTAGGTCTACACAGTATCGCTGAAAAAATCGGAGCGGGTGTAGCTAAAGGAACCGTCTTTAAGGCACGAATCCCCCAAAGCTATACCTACGAGCATGCACCGATCGATGATCGACAGAAAAACTTGATCACGACTCGGATTATTCGAATTCGGGGACTTGATCCAGATCTAAATGCGGGCGTATCCCAAGATAGTTACGATCGCTACATTTACCTGCACGGCACCAATCACGAAGATCAGATCGGTCAGCCCTTCAGTCAAGGCTGTATCGAACTGTCCAATACGGCTATTATTGAATTATTTCAAACGGTTTCAAAAGGCGATACGCTGTGGATAGGGTAATCAGTCAGCCTTCCAACTTAAAACGCATAACAAATCGCTCCTCCTTCTCGCTCGGAGTCGGGTCGAAGCGCTTAATTTCTTTAAAAACAGCGAGTATCGAACGATCAAAGGCCTGACTGCCAGAACTTTTAATCAGTTGAATATCGGTAATCAAACCATTGGCCCGAACAGAAAAAGCGACTTCAACCGAAAAATCATCCTCCGAATTAAATTTAGGCTGATCCCATTGCGAACTGATTCTCCGATAGATGGAAAGTCCATAGGCTTGAAGTTCCGAGCGCATCATCTCGTTAGATGGCTGACTTGGACTACTTGGGGTAGAATCCAGTCTGAACTTAGGCAAGGCATCAAACTGTTTAATGCGATTCTGGGGCGGCTTTACCGGCTCGGTTTGACGCTTAGTGCTCTTCGGACTTCGGGGATGTTCTTTCAAAAAATCCTCTAATTGCACCCGCTCTACTGAAACGGATTCAGTTTGGCTTGGAGGCTGTGGCTGCACTTGAGGAGCGGGCTGCTCTGTCTCAGTACTCGGCGTTTCGGAAAGCTCCGTCAGTTCAAAGACATAAACAGGCTTTTTTACTGAACAAGAACGAACGAGTACAAATGAGAGCAAAGCAAAGAATAAGAAGGCGTGCAAGGCAAGGGACAGCCCCAAATCGGGTCTTTTCTTAAAATAGTCCCTCATCATTGCACTTCGGTATCTAAGCTAATCTTAACTAAATTGTGCTGTTTGACTAAATCAATTAATTGAATCACTCGACTATAGGGCAATGTTTCATCCGCACGAATGCGCAAAATCGTCTGCTCGTCGTCGTTGGCCAAGCGTTCTAAACGCTCCGCCATTTCACGATCAGAGACGGCATTAGAACCCCAGAAAAATTGACCTTGAGGATCAATACTTAAAACTTGTATTGGCGAATCTAACTCGCTCTGTGGCTTGGCAGACTCTGCGGGCAAATTGATCGGTATAGTCTGTTCGAGTAAGGGTGTTGCGATCATAAAGATGATCAAGAGGGCGAAAGCCAGATCGATCAAAGGTGTGACATTGATTTCCGTCAGGGCATTTAAGCGATTGCGCTTATCAAATTTTCGTTTTCTTCTCACGCTACAGATATCGATGGCCATCCAGTCTATCAGTTCTCTCAGCCATGTGCCCGTGCCTCCAACTCTATTCGATCCGAAATGGTACTGGCAAAATTCTCCAATTCAATTAAGTTAATTTTGGTCGTCTGTAATAGATAATTATAACCAAAAACAGACGGAATAGCCACAACCAGAGCCGCTACCGTGGTTAGAAGGGCCCCAGAAACACCCGGTGCTAAGGCCTGCAAACTTGCACTACTGGCTAGGGACATCGCTCCGAAAGCATCCATCACGCCCCAGACGGTACCAAGTAAGCCCAGAAAGGGGGCACCCGTTACGATCGAACCGAGCAGCACCATTTTTTCTTCATATTGTAGACTCTGCTCGGCAGTGGATCGAGCAATGGCATTTTCCACATGCCCCATCAGTAAATCCAACTCAGCCTTATCCCCTTTTTGCCCTAAAGCACTGTAACGTGCATAGGCCTTGAGGGCAACGCTTGTAATCTGTGCATGGGGCCCACCCTGCTGAGAGAGCTGAGCGAAATCCAATTGAAGAACGCCTTGAGAGCGATTCAGATCCAATTGATGCAATTGATTCAGACGCGATAAACGTTGGATCTGCATCAACTTTCCTAGAATCACCGACCAAGCGAGAATACTGCAGATTAAGAGAATCAATAAAATGCATTTGCCAGCAGTATTCGACTGACCAAAGTAATCAAATAAGGAGGCATGAAAAAGTATGGTTTGATACCCTTCGATAAAACTCATGTAATCTGTAAAACTCATAAAAAAAATCTCGATTTGTCGGACAAAGCAATCACAGTAATAAAAACCAGTTCATTTACTAGACCAATATGATAATTGACCCATCAATTAAAGAAGAAATTGCTCAGGCAAAAAAAAATATTAACCAACTGAATGCTTTCGTAGGATTTGACGGCTTTATCGATAAAATCGTCGCTCCCGTCGACAAGGTTGATTACGAGAACAATACCCGTACCCTCATCCCCACAATCACGGATTTTGCTCAACGCATCGGCTCGGCTGCGGGAAAAAGTTCAAATATTGAACTCGCAGAAAAGCTGAATAAATTGGGAGGCAATGGTCCGATCATGGCCAACGCCCAACTCGCCCTCGGCTTAGGCGTCCGCTACATCGGAGCCCTAGGCACACCCGACATTCACCCGCTCTTTAAAGAATTCAGCGAAAACACCCAAGCGATTTCACTGACGGATCCCGGTATCACCCACGCCTTAGAATTCGAGGATGGCAAGGTCATGTTGGGTACCATGCAAAGCTTAGAGGCGATTCGCTACGAAAACTTAATTGATACGATCGGTGCCCAAGAATTAACCCAAATCCTCGATCGAGCGGATGCCATATCCATGGTTAATTGGACAATGCTCACCCACCTGACCGACCTCTTTCGCTCGTTAATCAAAAACATACTCCCCCAGTTGAGCCGGAAGAAAATCTTCTTTTTTGATTTAGCTGATCCAGAGAAACGAACCGACGCAGACATTTTAGAACTATTGAACCTCCTAAAAGACTTTGAAGCCTTCGGTACAGTTATTCTCGGGCTCAACCTTAGGGAATCCAACCAACTCGTGCGCCTTCTCGATCTAGATAGTCAGCAGAGCGACCTATCACTCCGCGCCCAAGCGATTAAAGATGCACTGAATATCAGTTGCGTAGTCATCCATCCCGTTGAGTCCGCCCATTGCGCTTCCGATCAAGGTGCTTTTAATTTAGTCGGTCCCTATTGCAAAAAACCTAAAATCACTACTGGCGGTGGCGATCATTTTAATGCCGGCTTTGTCTCCGCCAAGCTCCTCGGACTCTCCGACCCAGCTGCCCTAGCCGTCGCTGTCTCCACCTCCGGCTACTATGTTCGAAATGCAGAAAGCCCCTCTTACGATGCAATCATCGACTTTGTAAACTCATACTAATGGACGCACTGAGTGGATATTTAATTACTTTTGAAGGCAGTGAGGGTTGCGGTAAAACCACTCAAATCAACGCATTGGCCAAGCGTTTAGAAGACCAAGGAAAAACCGTTCAAATTACACGAGAGCCAGGTGGCACAGTCATCGGTGAAAAGATTCGCGGGCTTCTTCAAGACCCAGAGCATTCCAATGAAATTAGTGCACTGACAGAATTACTCCTCTTTTCAGCCTCACGATCCCAATTGATTAGCTCTGTAATCCGACCCGCATTAGAGCGTGGCGAAATCGTAATCAGTGACCGATTTTATGATTCTACCTTAGTCTATCAAGGACTGGGTCGATCCATCGACCGCAGTTTGATTGAACAAGTCAACACCCTCACTGTTGGCTCACTAGTACCCGACCTCACTATCCTCCTCGACCTCGATGCCGAAGTAGGTATTGCCCGAGCCAAGCAACGCCAATCCGGAGAGCTCGATCGCATAGAAACTGAATCCCTAGAATTCTTTCAAGCGGTACGAGAGGGATATCTAAAATTAGCCAAAGCGGAAGCCGATCGATTTATCGTACTCGATGGGCTCCTCCCTGTCGATCAGATCGAAGAACAAGTTTGGCAAGCCATCAAAGCCTTCATTTAATCCACCGTTAAAGATGCGTCCACTTGAGGTACTTAAACAATCGATCCAAAATAATCAAATCGGTCACGCTATCTTACTCGAAGGACGCAACCCTAAGTTATTGAGAAAAACGGCTGAAGCACTGGCTGCTCAAATACTCAAAACCCAGTATGCTCTCAGTCACCCCGACTGCTTCACCCTTCGCCCTTCGGGACGATCCCGCTTCATTCGCATTGGAAAAAAAGAAGACCGAATTAAGGGAAACTGGCCCGAAAACACAATGCGTCGCTTGATTGATGACTTACAGAAAACTGCCAATCAAGGAGGCTCTAAAGTCGCAATTATTTACGAAGCCGAACGGATGAACAAAGAATCCGCTAATGCTTTCCTCAAAACCTTAGAAGAACCACCTAAAGACACGATTTTATTCCTCCTAACCGAACGCTCCTACGACTTAATCGATACAATCAAAAGTCGCTGCCTAACATATCGAATCCCCTCAGAAGCCACTTTAGAGAGCACCGACTTGTGGGACGCATGGAAAGAAAGCTATTGGCTGTGGATGAGTTCATTAGTCAAAGGCTATGACCGCTCAAAGTTATGCGATTTATTTTTTTCCTACTATGGCATGGTACTGCGACTTCAAAAAACGATTGAAGCCTACCGAGAACGCATCTGGGCAGAGGATGCTCAAGGGATTGAAGACAGCCTGAGTACAGAAGAAAAAACTGCCTTAGAGATCGGAATTGAACGCAGTGTTCGAGAACAATTATTTTCTGAAATTGCTGATTTGACCAATCAATTTGTCAAAGAGTCAGCTAAGTCCAACTCAGGACAATACTTAGTCTACCCACTTGATTCCGTCTTGTCCGCCCTCAAAAAGAGTTTACAACTCCTTCAGTTAAACTTCAACGCCGCTTCGGCGATTGAATTATATTTCCTTAAGTCTTTGCGCATTTGGTCATCAGCAACACAAAAATAATTCACACCACTCCATCTCTAAACCGAATCTATTATGTGCGGTCGTTTTTGCTTATATTCATCAACCGATACTTTAACTGAAGAAATTGGAATTCCCATAGCAGAGGATTTAAAGCCCTCTCATAACATTGCCCCTGGAGATTCGATACTCACTGTTCATTTAGAGGGAAATGTACGAAAACGAAGTATTGCCCGCTCTCACTGGGGACTAAAAACCCCGCAAAACTTTCACATAAATTCTCGGATTGAAACTGTGGACACTGCACCCAGATTTCGGGAAGCTTGGGAAACTAGCCGAGCCCTAATACCAGCAAATGGCTTTTATGAATGGTATCAAGATGGCCTCTTCAAACAACCCTATTACATTTTTCCCACAGATTATAAACCCTTATATTTCGGTGCATTGCACTACAGTATTTCCGAGGAAGAAAGTAATGTTGTTCTCATTACTACAAGTGCAAATGCAATTATTCAACCAATCCACAAGCGAATGCCCCTGCTCATTCCCCGAGAAAAACACGCCCTGTGGTTGAGCGGAGAATTGAGCAAAACAGACGCGATTCAATCCAGCGAACAAATCGCTCTTGCCGCACACACCGTATCCAGTCGTGTCAACAAACTGATCCACAACGATCCCTCCCTAATCGAGAAAAAAGATCCGATCAAAGACGATCAGTTACGTCTCTTTTAAACCCATTCGAACTGCCCTTGAACTAGCTTGGGGTTCGTTTTTAGCGATCTGTATTAAGTTTATGATCCTTTGAAAAGGCTTCAACGCAAAACAACCAGTAAGTCTTTACTCTCAACTTGATCACCTATTTGCACTTCGAATCGATCGACAATACCGTCGGCTAAAGCATAAACGGTCGTCTGCATTTTCATTGCTTCTAAGACAACAAGCTTATCCCCCTTCTTCACTTTTTGTCCAACGCTTGCATTGACAGAACTGACCATAGCGGGAATAGGAGCACCAACTTGCATCTTATTTGCCGAATCGGCTTTCTCTCGACGCTTGCTCGTAGTCTTGACTGACTTGTCTGTAATCACGCATTCACGAGCCCGACCGTTTAATTCGAAAGTCAAGCTACACTTGCCATCCTCATCCGGTTGACCGACATGTATCAATTTAATGATCAGCGTCTTGCCCTCTTCAATTTCCACTGAAATTTCTTCCCCCACCTTGAGCCCGTAGAAAAAGGCTGGGGTTGGTAAGACTCGGGCGTGCCCGTAGCTCTTAATAAACTGGATCATTGAATCAAAAACTTGCGGGTACATCAAGTAACTGTAGAGGTCGTCATCGCTCACCTCTCCGTAGACTTTCTTGGATAATTCCTTTCGAGTGGCTTCTAAATCAACTTTACCCGCCTTAGCACCAGGACGACCTGTGCTCGCTTTTTTATCCCCAAGAATCACTTTCTGCACCTTTTTTGGCCAGCCACCTTTAGGCTGACCTAAGCCACCAGAAAGCATGTCGATCACCGATTCTGGGAAAGCTGTTCCCGGCTCAAGGTTGGCTACATCCTTGGGCTCAATTCCCTTGTTGAGAAGGAACATAGCCATATCACCGACCACTTTACTACTTGGAGTAACTTTGACAATATCGCCGAAGAGTTCATTTACTTCATGATAATAGCGCACCACTTCAGGCCAGCGCTTACCCAGACCTAGAGCACGTGCTTGCTCTCTTAAATTTGTATACTGTCCTCCAGGCATCTCGTGACGATAAACCTCCGCGCTCCCAAATTTAGGACTGGTATCAAAAGGCTCGTAGTACTGGCGAACCGCTTCCCAATAAATGGAAAGTGAATCAAAGTAAGACAGATCTAATTGCGTACTCCTGCGATCACTCTCCAAAGAATTAATGATAGAATTTAAATTCGGTTGCGAGGTCAATCCAGACAAGGAAGCCGTGGCTAGGTCAACTACATCCACACCCGCTTCTGCCGCTTTGATTATTGAAGCGCTGGCTATCCCACTCGAATCATGCGTGTGAAAATGAATCGGCATACCCACTTCCGAACGCAAGGTTTTCACTAACTTATAGGCAGCGTTGGGGTGACAGAGACCAGACATATCTTTGATTGCTAACATATGTGCCCCCATCGCTTCTAACTCTTTCGCCATCGTCACATAATAGGCTAAGTCATACTTATCCCGTTTGGAATCTGTGATATCACCTGTGTAACAGATTGTCGCCTCACAAATGCGATCCGTATCTTCACGGATAGACTTCATGGCTACTTTGAGATTAGGCAAATAATTTAGAGAATCAAAGACTCGAAAGATATCCATACCCGATTGAGCACTGTGCTTAATAAAACCGCGAATGACATTATCAGGATAATTTGAATAGCCCACCCCGTTGGCACCTCGAAGGAGCATCTGAAAACAAATATTCGGAATCTTTTCTCTGAGACGTTTCAGGCGCTTAAAGGGATTTTCCTTTAAGAAACGCATCGTCGTATCGAAGGTTGCTCCCCCCCAACATTCTAGACTGAAGAGCTTGTGCCCGTTTTGAGCGAGGGAATCAGCAATAGCTAATTGATCAAAGCTTCGCATTCGAGCAGCCAATAAAGATTGGTGCGCGTCCCGCATCGTTGTATCCGTAATTAGCAAGCGTTTTTGCGTCCGAATCCAATCACAAAATTTCTCGGGACCGTGCTTATCTAAATACTGTTTTGTACCGGCGGGCTTTTTTAATTTTGGATCATATTTGGGAAGAATTAAGGGCAAATCCATCTTGGGAACAGGTCGACCTTTCACTTGATCGTTTCCATTGACAATGGTCTCGCCAAGTAAATTGAGTAATTTGGTCGCGCGATCTTTTCTACGCTTGAAGCTAAAGAGCTCAGGCGATCGATCGATTAGGGTCGTCGTGGCATCTCCCGACTTAAAGGTGTCGTGATTGATCACATTTTCAATAAAGGGAATGTTGGTCTTCACCCCGCGAATCCGCATCTCTCTAAGTGCACGATTCATTCGTTGAATCGCTTGACTGAAGTCCGATGCTGAAGCAGATATCTTCACCAGAAGGGAATCATAATAGGGAGTGATCACAGCACCCGTATCCCCCATAGCCCCATCGAGACGGATTCCAAAGCCTGCCGCACTTCTGTAATTGACAATCTTACCGTAATCAGGAGCAAAATTTTTCTCAGGATCCTCTGTAGTCACACGCGCTTGTATGGCGATCCCATTTCTCGGTATATCTGCCTGCTTGGGAATGTTGATTTCTTTACCGTGCAGTTTGTGCCCTTTGGCAATCAAAATTTGACTTCGTACAATATCAATTCCAGTAATAATTTCAGTGACCGTGTGTTCGACCTGAATCCGAGGATTCATCTCAATAAAGAACCATTCGTGGCTATCTAAATCTAATAAAAACTCTACGGTACCCGCGTTGTAATAGCCGATTGATTTAGCAATTTTTACGGCTGCATCACATAATGCACTGCGAACAGATTCAGGGAGATTGATCGACGGAGCGATCTCAATCACTTTCTGGTGGCGTCTCTGGATAGAACAATCACGCTCGTGTAGGTGCACTACATTGCCATGCTTATCACCAAGAATTTGAACCTCGATGTGCTTGGCACGACCGATATAGCGTTCAAGAAAAACCGATGCATTGCCAAAAGCGCGTTCGGCTTCACTCTGAGCTTCGTCCAGCAATGCCTCTAAATCTTCCTCTTTTTTTACGATTCGCATTCCGCGGCCGCCACCACCAAAAGCTGCCTTAATCATCAGCGGGAATCCTATTTTCTTAGCCACTTTCAAAGCGACTTTACGGTCACTGATCGCATCTTCCGTACCAGGCAAAGTGGGAACACCCACCTTGTCAGCAATTTTTCGGGCGGCAATTTTATCTCCCATTTTTGACAAGAGGTCAGAACTCGGTCCAATAAAGGTAATGCCATTAGCCTCACACGCCTTCGCAAAATTTGCGTTCTCGGACAAGAACCCATAACCGGGATGTATCATTTCGATGCCCTTGTCCTTTGACAGGTCGATAATTCCTTCGATATCAAGGTAGGCAGCGACGGGGCCTTTCCCTTTGCCAATAAGATACGATTCGTCCGCCTTAAAGCGATGGACTCCAAACCGATCTTCATTAGCATACAAGGCAACCGTTTGATAATTCAACTCGGATGCACTGCGAAAAATTCTTACAGCAATTTCACTTCTATTAGCTACTAGTATTTTATTCATAAAAAGAACCTAACAATTACAAAGAAGATAAGATAAGAGTCAATCATCGGTTAAAAAAATTTATAGCAACCGCCATGCCAATTGATCATTCAGCGACAATCAACCACCCGAACGCAGAAGTTTGTAACCGCGCTCGGCAAGAAAAGATTGAGCAAGACTGAACTTGTCCCCTTGCAATTCGACTCGCTTGTGTACGACGGTGCCTCCACAACCAAAGGCTTGCTTCATGCCCTGAGCCAATCTCTGCAAGTCTCGATCGCTGAGGTGCGTCGGCCAATCATACAGCTCTGTCACTGGTTTCAATGCCCGTCCGCTCTTTAATAGGCGACCCCTTACTTGATGTTTTTTAATAGCACCACGACCCGAGACACAGCTGCCTTGACTGGGCTGGCATCCCCCCTCAGAGTGCGCTGATCGAGCAGGTGATTCATTTGCCTCGGCAAGTGCACCCCAAAGGTCGACCCTCAAATCTCCAGCTCCTTCAGTTTCTATTTTCTGCTTTTTCTTTGCCACCTAAAAATTACCCCCCTCCTCAGATTCCAAATACTCAAGTGCCTTCAGATAGCTTCGCCGAGATAAGTAATGAGCCAATTTTTTCGGCAGCATCTCCTCACCCGCAAAACGGTCAATTTCACGCAGCGATTCGAGAAAAGCATCGGTACCACGATCACCGATCCCCCCAAGCACTTGCCTCAAGGCTGATTTTAATTGTTCCCTTTGCATACCATTCATGACAATGACCCCTCAAAACCGATAAAAATCTCACAATTTGTGAATTAGATTTGAAAATAATTTAAGAGTGTTCAAACATTAAGCTAAATACTGCTATTATGCGAAAGTCAAACCTCACCAGTTCTTGGAACGCTGATTTAATCGATGAAATGCATGGCCGTTGGCTAGAGTCTCCCGACTCACTAGATCCCATTTGGAAGGCGTTTTTTGAAGGCTTTGAATTGGGTAATCGCATCGAGCAAACTAATGATTTAAGCATTCTAGAAAACAGTGATTCGCATGATTTAAAGCCCATTTCTGAGAAACAGGCAACTAAGCAAGCTCGTTTTATTGGTCTCATCTATGCCTATCGTTCTCTTGGACATACCATTGCAAATTTCAACCCACTCGCAAAAGAAGCCAGTACCAATCCCCGACTCACTCTAGAAAGACTCGGCTTTAATGAATCCGATTTGGACTCCGTCTTCGACAGTGGAAATTATCTCGGCGGTATCCAACTCAGCCTCAGAGACTTAATTCAACGCTTAGAAAAAACCTACTGTAGAACCGTAGGCTTTGAATACCTGCACATTCAAGAAACGGCTAAGCGGAGATGGATACAAGCACGAATAGAGCCTGAGTGCTTCGAGCCTCGCTTTTCTCCTGAGGCATCTATTAATATTTTAAAGAATATCGTCGAAGGCGAAACCTTTGAGGCATTTCTACAATCGAAGTTTCTCGGACAAAAACGTTTTTCATTGGAAGGTGGTGAAACCCTTATCGCTATCCTCGACAGCATATTTCAGCGCTGCGGAAAGAATAAAGTCGATGAAATTGTCATGGGAATGGCCCATCGTGGTCGCCTAAATGTACTTGGAAATTTTCTCGGAAAATCTTTTGAATACATTTTAAGAGAGTTTTCCGACAATTATGTACCCGACACGATTTATGGAGATGGCGATGTAAAATACCACCTCGGTTACGAAACCAAACGAAAAACATCGGATGGCCACTCGGTTGAACTTCGTCTGGCTGCCAATCCTTCACACCTCGAAGCAGTCGATCCAATTGTACAAGGAAAAGCTCGGGCTCGCCAACGCATTCGCGCTGATTTAGAGCGAAAAAAAGTTCTTCCTATACTCATTCATGGAGATGCTGCCATTGCCGGACAGGGTATTGTCTCTGAGGTCTTCAATTTTTCCCAGCTCAATGGATACCGCACTGGTGGAACGATACACATTGTCATCAACAATCAAATCGGCTTCACCACCGGCCCGGAAGATGCTCGCTCCAGTCGTTATTGTACTGATGTAGCAAAAATTGTCGAAGCCCCAATTTTCCATGTCAATTGCAACGACCCTTTGTCGGTCATCGCCGCAGTCGAAACGGCCTTTGATTATCGACAAACTTTCAGTAGCGATGTGGTCATCGACATGTATTGCTGGCGAAAACACGGACACAACGAATCAGATGAACCCGCCTTCACCCAACCTGTACTCTATAAAAAAATTAGCAGTATGCCTAAAATCAGCCAATTGCTCGGCGATCAGCTCAAAGAAAAAGGCATTCTTTCTGCAGATGACATAGAAAGTATTCGCCAAGACTATCTCAATCGACTGGAAGCGGCGCACGAAAAAAATTCCAATAACCATTCCAGTGTCAAAGACCCATTTGCAGAATCAAATGCAAGCAAACAAGCCCCGTACTCTTTTGACATTTTAAACACAAAAGTTGCCAAAGAAACCTTACACCACATTGTAAAAAAACACGCTGAATTTCCAGAAGGTTTCCGCGTTAATCGAAAAATTAAACGACAACTTGAAGCTAAAATTAAAGCCTTCGAGCAGGACACGGGGATCGATTGGGGTCTTGCTGAGTCTCTTGCTTTTGGCAGTTTACTTCTCGAAGGCACACCTGTTCGTATCAGTGGGCAAGATTCAAAACGAGGTACTTTCAGTCATCGCCATTCCGTTCTCTACGATACAGAAACACGTGAACGCTACACCAACTTGCTCGATCTCAGTGACGATCAAGCGCAGTTCTGTGTTCACAATTCTCTTCTTTCTGAAGCAGCCGTTCTCGGCTTTGATTACGGTTACTCCTTGGACTACCCGCAAATGCTTTGCATTTGGGAGGCTCAATTCGGGGATTTTGTCAACGGTGCACAAGTGATCATTGATCAATTCATTACTAGCAGTGAATCTAAATGGGGCCGCCTCAGCGGAATTGTTATGCTGCTACCCCACGGTTATGAGGGGCAAGGGCCTGAACATTCCTCAGCTCGATTGGAACGCTTTTTACAAGCCTGTGCCGATAATAATATACAAGTCTGCAACTTAACCACGCCTGCTCAATTATTTCACGCCTTGCGAAGACAAATGAAGCGGGAATTCAAAAAGCCCTTAATCATCATGACCCCGAAAAGCTTGCTACGGCACAAATCCTGTATTTCTCATGTTGCCGATTTCACCGATGGTCAATTTCACAACATCTTAGATGACCACACAGTGGACAAAAATCGCATTAAGAAAATTGTTCTATGTTCTGGAAAAGTGTTTTATGACTTAAATGCTCATATTCAAATTCGAGGCTACTCCCATATTGCCATTATTCGTGTTGAGCAATTCTATCCCTTAGACCGAGAGGAATTGACTGCTATTCTAAACAGCTATCCTTCAGAAGCCGAAGTCCTATGGTGCCAAGAAGAACCGAAGAATATGGGTGGTTGGAACTTTATAGCACCCTATCTATACGAAATCCTCAAGGTCATGCCAAAGTATGTTGGACGGAAAGCATCAGCCAGTCCAGCTGTAGGATCTCTCGCCATTCATAAATACGAACAAAGTAAATTAATCGCCGAAGCACTCGATTAAGGAATTTTCCTACTTGTGAAATTCTTATTTGCCAAGTCTGCACTGGTCGCTCTATAACAAAACTACAATCATGGCTACAGAAGTTACAGTACCTTCAATGGGTGAATCCATCAGCAGCGGCATCCTCTCTGCTTGGCTGGTTAACGATGGCGATTTTGTAAAAAAAGATCAGCCCATATATGAACTAGAAACGGACAAAATCACCTCTGAAGCAACTGCTGAGGTATCTGGAATCATCCACTTTAAAGTGAAACAGGAGGCCGAAGTTGACATAGGATCAGTCGTTGCGACAATCGATGAAAGCGCAGTACCTTCGAGTGAAACCACTCCGGGCAAAGCCGATGCGAGCAAAACTGTTGATGAAGCACCCAGCCAAGCGATGGAGGGCGAAGAACCGAGCAGAGAATCTGCTCCTGAGCCTAGCCTTGCCAATGACTCAGATGATGAAAAAAAATTAAGCCCAACGCTAAAAGTTTCACCGCTCGCCCAAAAAATTGCCAAGGATCAAGGCATAGATCTCAATGCAATTCATGGCAGTGGTCCCGGTGGGCGCATTGTAAAATCTGATTTAGAAAGACAAAACTCTGATGCTAAAGCCTCCGAGGATAAGACGGATTCCGATCGGGTAGTACCTGAAACTCAAGTACTCAAGACAGAAATCCGTGAAGCCAGAGAAACTCGAATCAAGATGAGTCCACTGCGAAAAAAGATTGCCCAACGCCTAGTCCAAGCAACCCAGCAAGCCGCACTCCTAACTACATTTAATGAAGTTGACATGACAAAAGTCATGGAACTAAGAAAAAAACACCAAAGTGACTTCGTAGAAAAATATGGCATTAAGCTCGGTTTCATGTCTTTTTTCACCAAAGCCGTAGTCGCTGCCTTAAAGAGCGTGCCCACAGTCAATGCACGAATCGAGGGCGAGCACATCATTCAGCAAAACTATTTTGATATCGGAGTCGCCGTGGGCACAGACAAAGGCTTGATGGTTCCAGTTATCCGAGATTGTGATCAAAAAAACTTTTCTGAAATAGAAGCCAACATCGCCGCTTATGCTGCGGATGCACGTAATGGAAAAATTCAACTGGGTGACCTAGAAGGCGGTGTCTTTACCATTTCCAACGGCGGAATATACGGCTCAATGTTGAGCACTCCGATCATTAATTTTCCTCAACCAGCGATTCTCGGTCTACACAATATTCAAGAAAGACCTGTCGTTCAAGACGGTGCTATTGTCGCTCGCCCAATGATGTACTTAGCCCTGAGCTATGACCACCGATTGATTGATGGAAAAGAAGCGGTGAGCTTTCTCTCTAAGATAAAGCAGTCCATTGAAAATCCAGATCGTTTATTGATCGGACTATAATCTAATTCTCACCCCTTACTCCCTAATCCTAAATAGCCGAGGTAAGGGGCATGGAACTTAATAGCTAGCCCCTGTAGCGAAAAACGCTAACTGATGTCGGAGGCAAATTAAGCAACAGGGAGTCGGAACGATTGTCCCAAGCGATCGATTGCGAGTCGAGCCCACCCGAATTGCCAAAATCTAACCCTCCATACACTGCTGCGTCGGTATTGAGAATCTCTTCATAAAAACCACTAAAGGGAACACCAATGCGATAATTCTCACGATAAATGGGCGTGAAATGAGCAATGACAACCAAGCAATCCTCGATCGTTTCGCCCCACCGAATAAAGGCTATCACTCCACTATCTGCGTCGGCACAGGCAATCCATTCAAAACCTGAGGCATCGACATCGCCATAGGCAAGCCCAGGAATGCTTTTATAGAGACGATTGAGATCGCGTACCGTAGCTTGAATCCCTTGATGGTCACGGTACTCTAACAAATGCCAATCTAAGCTTTGTGCATAGTTCCATTCATTGCTCTGTCCAAAATCACTGCCCATAAAGAGTGTCTTTTTGCCGGGCCAAAACCACATTAAAGCATAGAGTGCACGCAATTGGCTCGCCTTTGCCGAGGGAGTATCGCCCGGCATTTTCATCAACATAGAAGCTTTTCCGTGAACCACTTCATCGTGAGAAAATACTTGAACAAAGGATTCGCTGAACTGATAGAGCATACCAAATGTCAAGTGTGCATGTTCATACTTTCGGTAAATCGGGTCTTTCTGCATATAGTAAAGGAGATCGTGCATCCAGCCCATGTTCCATTTAAAGTCGAAGCCCAAGCCCCCGACATCTACGGGGTGAGAAACGCCGCCAAATGAAGTCGACTCTTCGGCAATCATCAGGGCTCCAGGGAAATAAGTATGCACCTGATTGTTCACTTCTTTGAGAAATTCGATCGCTTCAACATTTTCTCGACCACCATACTTATTCGGCACCCACTCGCCTTCTTTACGAGAATAATCCAGGTAGAGCATAGATGCCACTGCATCCACTCGCAATCCATCGACGTGAAAGTGCTCAAACCAAAAAAGTGCATTAGCGATTAAGAAGGCTTTCACCTCGGTGCGCCCATAATTAAATATCAACGTTCCCCAATCTTGATGCTTTCCTTGCCGAGGATCCTCATGCTCGTAGAGTGCCGTTCCATCAAATCGAGCCAAGGCAAAACGATCTTCGGGAAAATGAGCTGGAACCCAATCTAAAATAACACCGATGTTATTTTGGTGCAATTGATCAACGAGATACTTGAAGTCATCTGGATTTCCAAATCGGTGGGTAGGGGCAAAAAAACCAGTTACTTGATAACCCCAAGAACCATCGAATGGATGCTCGGCAAGAGGCATAAATTCGACATGGGTATACTCCATATCTTTTAGATATGGAATCAAATCCTCAGCGATTTCTCGATAGCTTAACGGTCGATGCCCGTCTTCAACCTGACATCGCCAAGAGCCCAAATGCATCTCATAAATTGAACAAGGTGCTTTTTTCCAATCGGTTTTTTCCCGTTGTAGGAGCCAGTCCTTATCCGACCATTGATACGCTTTCGAATCATAAACGATTGAGGCATTGTGCGGTGGCGACTCAAAATACTGT
>MDTB01075503.1_pt1 | contig 17895 bp, 13 predicted proteins | sample 811161 | NCBI WGS metagenome assembly MDTB01 (sample SAMN05326650, study PRJNA326480) | marine metagenome | isolation source: seawater | place: Mediterranean Sea | collected 2009
GACCACGGAATGTCGGACTATCCAACCCAAGGTTTGGAGGACACGGAAGATTTGATTCGACAGTTGGTCTCTGCTGGGGTCAATGCGATTGTTGCCCAAAAAGGGGTTGTGAGTCACTACAACCACCTTTGCACAGACAGCAGCACGAGCATGGTGATTCACTTTTCTGCGTCGACCCGTCACGGTGGAAGAGACGCCACTCGGAAGGTGTCCGTAGGACAAGCATCAGAGGTTGAAGCAAGAGGCGGTCTCGCCGCTTCTGCCCAAGTCAACATTGGCTCTGAAGGTGAAGCAGAGATGCTGGAAGCGATGGGCGACTTGACCACGCAGTGTCACCAACTTGGGTTGCCTGTTCTTGGAATGATTTACGCACGCGGGCCCAATCTTAACATCGTTGAAGGGGACTCGACACGAGGTGTCGCCCATGCAGCTCGAGTGGCTTTTGAGATTGGCTGTGATGTCGGGAAAACAACGTGGACCGGCGACGAAGAATCCTTTTCTCAAGTTACCTCTGCTGCTCCTATTCCTTTGCTCGTTGCTGGGGGAGCGAAAACCAATACCCATGAAATGCTGTCAATGGTCGAGAAGGCCATGAAAAACGGGGCTGCAGGAGTCTGCATGGGGCGCCAAGTCTTCGCACACGATTCACCTGAATCCGTTGCAAAGGCATTGATGATGATCGTTCATGATGGTTCATCTGCGGAAGATGCGATGAAAGCCGTCAACCTATGAGGGATGTGCATGGAAATATGGCTCGATGTACTCGATAAAACGGGTCATATCGCTGTTGATGCCACATTTTCAAAAAAGGATGGTTCTGATATTCGCTTGACGGATGGTCTTCTTTACAGGGATGGAGTGATGATTGGTGGACATGTTCACATCGATTCTGAAGAGGCCCAAACAAAGGCCCGCAGTCTAGCAGGAAGCGTTGAATGGATTTTACTCACGTTCGAGAATTGGTCGATGATTCCTATTGAGAACATTGTCGCAGCAGCAGAATCAACACCGACAAAGGTGGCTGCTCAAATCACGCAGCCAATCGAAGCACAAGGGGCTGGTTTTGCATTGGACATAGGTGTTGATGCTTTGTTGTGCTCCGAAGAATGCCTCGAAGCCGCTCAAGTTGTTAAGTCTCTACGACTCGAAAATGCAGTTGCAATAACTCCTGAAAGAACCGCCCGTTCAACGACGACTAAGCTAACAACGATGACGATTACCGATGTCCAGGAAGGTCATTCTGGAGATCGTGTGTGCATCGATCTTCTGTCCATGTTGAACGAGGGAGAGGGCATTTTGATTGGCTCAACCTCTCGCTCATTTGCCCTTATTCATGGCGAAACTATTCAATCGAAATACGTCCCAACAAGACCCTTTCGAATCAATGCTGGAAGTGTTGAGGCATACACCTACCTAGCCGACGGCTCCACAAAATACCTTTGTGAGATACATTCCGGTGACGAGATATGCATCATTGGGAAAAGCGGGGAATCGAGAATCGCAACCGTTGGTAGAATGAAAATAGAGACAAGACCACTCATTCTATTGAGATTTCATGATGAAAATACTAATGAAGGTCATGTGTTTATTCAGCAAGCGGAGACGGTTCGCTTGGTTCTGGAGAACGGTGGAGTCTGTTCAGTTACCGATATCTCCGTTGGAGATCGCATTCTCGGATGCTCATTTTTATCAACTCGTCATGTGGGACAGAGCATCTCTGCACCGTCGAAGGAGCGTTGATGCATGGCAGTCTTGGGCAAAGGTACTGCACATGGTGCATGCAGTCTACTCCACGCAGCAGGCACCGGTTACGGTGCAAGTATGGCACTGGACCTCCCGATTCTCGTCCGTGTGTTGGACAAAAAGAGCAAGCGTGAACTGCATGATGAGGATGGTTTGTTACCTCATGTCGCTGAATCTTGGAAAAATGCAGGCCATGAATTCCCCCTTGACGAAGAGGACATGCATTGGGCAGTTCAATCAAGGATTCCCGTTCGAGAGGGATTGAAATCGTCCTCGGCCCTTTGTGTCGCAGCCGTGCGTGCTCTTTGTGATTCCACAGGAACCGATCTTGAATTGCATGAAATCGTAGCGATCGCTGTTGACGCTCAAATCAGGGCTGAGATTACCCTAACTGGCAGCATCGATGATACATGGGCTTGCGCAACAGGTGGATGGAAATTAATCAATGCCAACGAGCCGGATGTTGCCCAAGGTGTTCTTCTCGAAGGGGATGGACCTGCAAGAGAGGATTGGAAGGTGCTTGTCGTTTCCCGGGGTCCTCGAGAGGCGAGACCATCGCTCGAGGATTTCCTTCCACATCAACAGCAATTTATTCAAGCACTCAATGCTGTCCAAGAAGGAAACGAGTTGGTAGCATTAACACTCAATGGCCGAGGAGTGATTGGGGCAACAAAAGACCATCGAGCAAGGATTCTTGCGAACGACGCACTCGTCAACGGCGCTCGCGCAGCAGGTCCGACTGGGTCGGGTACTGCGATTGTCATCGTCATTCCAATTCAATTGGAAGGCGTGCTCAAACGAATCAAATCTTGGTATGCAAACAAGCATCCAGAATTTGATGTCATTGAAACAAGTTTCATTAATCCAGAGAAAAAAGACGCTGAGGAGTAAGGCTCAACTTCTTGAATGCGAGTTGTGTGGACGAATTGAGTCCAATGAAGATGCGCCTTGGGGAATCCCTGACAATGACCTTGTTTGGCGAAAGTCATGGACAGTTGGTCGGAGCCTTGTTGGAGGGCGTCCCTCCCGGACTTCAAATCGATGAGAAGCGTATTGTACAACGGATGATGACTCGGCGACCCGGTGGTCATTTTGCAAGCAAGCGGAACGAAGATGATGCAGTGGAGATTCTTGCAGGCGTCCACGAAGGTTTTGCCACAGGGCAACCAATCTTACTGCAAATTCGGAACAAAGACTCCCGATCGAGTGATTACAGTTTCATTCCCAACCATCCACGTCCGGGTCATCAAGATCTCCTCATGCAAATACGAAGTGGGGGTTTTGCTGATTTGCGAGGCGGGGGTTCCTCCTCTGCTCGATTAACCGCAGGTATTGTCGCAGCGGCAGCACTCGTTGAGCCACTGCTTGGAGACATCAAAATCGATGCACATGTTGGTGCAATTGGAACCATTGAAGCTGCACGAATTGATGCTTGTCCAGATGAATGGGAAAACGAACTCTGCGAGCAACTTCGCTGTCGCGATCCAAATGTTGTTGATGCAATGAAGGAACACGTTGAAGCAATTCGAAAACAGAAGAATTCGACTGGAAGTCGCGTAGATGTTCTCATCAGCAACCTCCCACGAGGAATTGGTGAACCTTGGTTTGACGGTCTTGAGCCTGCCCTTGGGCGCGCCTACCTCTCGATTCCTGCTTGTCGCGGTGTGGCCTTCGGAAAAGGGTTTGAAGCGGTTAAGATGACGGGCCTTGAGCACAACAACCCATGGGGAGGTTCCAAACAACAGCCACTGCAGGAAGGAGATCGTCCTGATGGAAGCATTGCTGGTCTGTCATCGGGTTCAGACCTCTATGCCGAAATTGCATTGAAGCCTCCGTCGAGTATTGCCCACGAGCAAACGACGTTGGATTTGGCTGATGGTCAAAAGAAACCTCTTGTTGTCAAAGGGCGCCATGACCCTGTCCTTGGTCCAAGGGCTGTGAGCGTCGCTCGGGCAATGACGACATTGGTCCTATGCGACCTCATCCTCAGGAAACGTGATGCTTTGTGACCAAGCGAATCATTCACAAGTTTGGAGGCTCATGCCTTCGCGAACCAGGTGACATTGAGAAAATTGCTGAAGTTATTCGAGGAAATCACCAAGCGATTCTTGTTGTTTCTGCATTGTGGGGGACGACCGATCGATTGTACCGTGCTGCGAAGGATCCACGCTATGCAAGCAGATTGGTTCAGGACTTGTCAAAGCAACATCTACGCTTTGCTCCTGGTCTTGATTCTTCGAAGAACGCACATTTGTTTTCCATGGTTCTGCACACGCTCAAAGACACTCTGAGTTTGCTGGCCCAAGACCCGCACGACCAGTCTGCATTGAACAACCTCCTCGCATCCGGAGAGCGCTTGAGTGCATTGGTCGTTGCACATCGGTTGCAAGAATACGGTTTTGATGCATACCCCCTTGGCGCTGAGGACATCGGGATAACGCTCGATGGAAATTATCAAGCCAATCACGTCGATTTACAAGCATCAAGCACGAAACTCGACCGAGAGACACTTCACGGCACGCCGGTTATCACGGGTTGGTTCGGCGAAGGACAAAACAAGGACATAGCAATCCTCAGCCGAGGTGGCTCGGATCATTCTGCGACTGCAATTGCAAATCTCATTGAGGCCGATCGGGTCATCCTCTGGAAAGATGTACCTGGAATATTTACATTAAATCCGCGTTGGGGTATTCGCTCCGAAACAATTCCGTATCTCGATTATCTGGAAGCAATTGAATTATCACTGATGGATACTCCTGTCCTCCACCCCTCTACGATCGAACCGCTTATTGAACCAAACATTCAGTTGGAAGTTCGGCATCTCTACCACTCAGGTGATGAACAGAAGACCGTTGTTGGACCAAGACTCCCAGAAGACCAACTGAAAGCCGTCGGCTGCCTTCCAAATGTCATCAGTCTTGGCTTCTCCCACCATCACGTGGATTCTCATCAACGCCAGCTTGTCAAGATTCTTGGCGAACTAGCCCAAAATGAGGTCCATTGGTGGGGTTTAGAATCCAGACTAGGCGATTCTCGGCTCATCGTCTCACAGCATGATATGCATCGCGCAGCTTCGATTTTTGATCGGTTTGACATCCAAGCCGATCACCATTATCACCTCGGTTTGTTGTCACTCATCGGATGTCGAGAAAGCGATATGAATGAGATCAATTCATTGTTTGATTCAACCGAATATGAACTGACCTGGCTCAATCAGACAAGTTCAGCAGCTCGAGTAGCAATCGACGGAGAAGACTTGAGCGAGGCTCTCCAAATGTTGCACGCCTTCATTCAACAACGAATTCAAGGTAAGGTTCAGCAGATTTGATTCACTCATCGTTGCCCTCACGGCGCTTCTGAATGTAGGTTGGTAGGTCAAGAGCAAACAATCCCCCAACAACGAGGAAGACAAACAGTGTTCCAAGCGCTACACCGTAGACGGATCCAAGTTCGACCGATTCACTCAAACGGGTTGCAGTATCTTCTGACAAAATCCCAACCATCCATGGCAGGATGGTGTTTGCAGAGAGAACCAGGGTTGCAAGAACGGTTGCGACAATTGGATTGATAATAAGCGAGCGATGGTATTTGCCAACAATTTTCTTTGGGTTCATGACATAGACTTCGTTTGTTCGAATGCTTGTGTCCAACATTGAGTAACGAAGTACTCCGTTTGAAAGTTCGAAGTACATGATAAGAAGAACGGAGTAGATGACGACCAATGAGGCAAGGATCGTTGGGCTATCTGCCAGCCCGAAGAGATCGTTCACACTTGTCTTCGATGAAGCGAAGCGCATGATAGCCAGGATAAACAACACATACGATCCGAGCATATATCGCGCATCTCGTTGGTATGCACCCCAGAAACCAAGACCCGTCGCACCCACAATAATTCCAATCTGGAACAACAGTGCAAGGTCAGCGCTTCCAAGAAGCATGAACCAAATGGTTCCTTCTGGAGGAGATATGATGTACGTAAGAAGAGCAAGTCCGACGAGGATGACGTACACGCCAAGTTGCATGTTTTGCACAAACTTGTCCGGAGGTAGGAATTTCATTTTCGGAACAATAGGTCCTCCAATAAGGCTCTCAATGAAGGAAGGCATTTCCAGTTCAGGAATTGCGTCCTTTGGTATTTCAGAGCCAATGCCTGCCTGACCAGCTGCCTTTTTCCGACTTGGAGCGGATGAACGGACAACTTTACCATCGTAGAGATGGGCGGTATCAGAGGACGGTTTTCGCATTGTCATGTTCTCACCTCAGAATCCTCGTGCACCTGCAAGTGCTGTTGACAAGAGCATATCAGGCTCCCAATCCATTATGTTCACGCCGAGTCCACGTAATTCACCAATCAGAACGTCTCGTTCTGTCTTCATGACTTCGTAGCCTGTTCGGTCAAGTCGCTTTGCATCGAACTCAAACTCAAGTGATGATGGAGTAAGCACGGTGACGTCGAAATCGCGAGCACGGAAATCTCGTAGTGCATTTACGATGGTTGGGTCATCCTCCAGATTTGAAAGGAAAATGATTGGGCTGCCTTTGTTGATGTGCGGTAGAATTCGGTTGACAACAACTTGGAGGGGAATGTTTCCACGAGCGACTGCTCCTGCAAGTTTTGTTAGAATCACGTACAGTTGTTTCTTTCCAGTGTCACGATCAACACTCACCACTTCATCCCCATACACAACAACTCCGACAGAGTCACGACGGCCCAGGAAATACTTGGCCAAGGAAGCAGCAGCACGCGTGGAATAAACCAACGCATTGCGGCTTACTGGACCTGTTTCGCTCACAGCACGTGAGTCGATGATGATGATGACGTCAGAGACTGCGTCACGTTCTCGCTCATTGACCATCAATTTGCCTGAGCGCGCATAGGCACTCCAATTAATCGCACGGAAAGAGTCTCCTTCAAAGTACTCACGAAGCGAGTAGAACTCCGAACCGGGACCAGGTTGGCGAATGTTGACAGCACCAGTAAAGATCTTCGGGACACGGGATTTGACAAAGGTCTCTTTGAGATCCTCCATCTTCGGGAACACAAGGAAATCGTTGTAGACATGCATTTCTTTTTCCTTGTGAAACAAGCCGAACGGGTCTTGAATCCGAACGGCAACTGGTCCTATGCTGTAGAAGCCTCTTAGTGGGCACTCAAGTGTGTACTCGATATAGGTCTCACGTCGTGGACCGAGTTCCATCAGAATGTAGTTTGAGCCCTCCTTAATGCGCATGACCTCTGGGACTCGATCTCGAACTTCGAGAATCTTTGCAAGTCCAGAGTTGTTCTGCATACGTAACGTTACTGTCAATTCACCATCCTCAAAAATTCGTGCTCCTGAGAGTTTTCTCATGGCAAGGACGCTACCTAATGCAACGCCCTCTTCACCAGTCCACTCTTCGGCGCGACGGCCACTAGAGGCGACGTCAGCATGGCCGCCGAACAAAGCAGCCCACGTTAGGAATACGAAAATCACAACAGCTATTGTGACCAACTGAGAATTCCTAAGCGTAAGGCCAAGAAGATACATGGCGACTGCCATGCTTCCTAGCATTGCTGATTTGCGACTCCACATCCGAGAACACCTCTATCCAAGTTCGAATCAATGTCTTCAAACGGTAGGTACTGGGACTTCTCGTAGGATGCTCTGCATAACCTCGCCAGCTTCGAGACCCTTAATCTGGTGCTCTGGCTTTAGAATCATTCTGTGAGCAATCGCAAGTTCTGCAATCGACTTAACATCATCGGGCGTTACAAAGTCACGTCCACGCAAAGCGGCTGCTGCACGGGATGTCTTGAGGAGTGCTTGAGAACCACGAGGAGAAGAGCCAACGAGGACACGTGGGTCTTCACGAGTTCGAGCAACAACTTCAACCATGTACATACGAAGGGCAGGGTCGACGTAGACGTCTTCACAAGCCTGTTGCATAGCAATGACACGTTGTGGATCGGTGATAACGTCGACATCGACGGCGTCCTTTCCTCGAGTAATACGTCGAGCGAGAATCTCGTCTTCATCAGCACGGTCTGGATATCCAACACTCATCTTGAACATGAAACGGTCAAGTTGAGCCTCAGGGAGAGGGTATGTACCCTCCTGCTCGACAGGGTTCTGGGTTGCCATAACGATGAACGGAGCAGGGAGTTTGTGGGTAACAGTACCGATGGTTACTTGCTTCTCTTGCATAGCCTCAAGCAAAGCTGCTTGTGTCTTTGGCGGTGCACGGTTGATCTCGTCAGCAAGAAGTAGGTTACAGAACAAAGGTCCTGGCTTGAATGTAAATTCACCCTTCTTTGCGTCGTAAATGTTGGTACCGGTAATGTCCGCTGGTAGCAAGTCAGGCGTGAATTGAACACGCTTGAAGTCACAACCAAGGGCATCAGCAAACGTATTGGTCATCAATGTCTTTGCCAATCCAGGATAATCTTCGAAGAGAAGGTTACCGTTGGAGAGGATATTGATGAGAACGTTGTCGATGACGTGGCTCTTACCGATAATGACTTTCTGAACCTCAGCGCTAATCGCTTGTGCGATGGCGCCGACGGCGGAAAGTCGCTCACGGACTTCTGGGGTACTTTGGTGCTTCGGCTGGGCCGGAGCGGCCGGTGCTACAGGGGCGGCGGGCGCTACTGGTGCTGCTGGCGCTACTGGTGCGGCTGGTGCCGCAGGCATAGGTGCTGCAGGTGCAGGTGGCGCTGGTGCCGCTGGCGCTGCTGGCGCGGGCGCGGGCGGGGCTGCTGGTGGTGCGGGGGGTTGCATGTCATTTTCCTCCTTTTTTCTTCAGTTTCCCCAACGACGAATGATGGGGATAATATCCCTTAGTTCTTCGTTGGAATAGGATCTCGCTGAACTCACGAGTTCAACCAGGCGTGGGTCACGGACCATCTGCATAATTTCTGCAGGGGTCTTTCGGGCAAATTCATCCCGAGTTAGATCATTAAATTGCCGAACTTTGGAAAGGAATGCCTCCCGCACTCGGACTTGGTAGAGAGAGGAATCCACTTTCGTTGGACGTTCTCTGAATCGGGTTAAATCGAAAACGTGTCGCCAGTTTTCTTTTTCAGGCACAACCATGATTGCGATGGCCAATAGTGCGAACAAGTTGAGAATAATCAGCCATTTGAGGTAAACATCACTGGTGAGCAATACAACGGCTCCAATCGCTTCTGTGAAGGGTTGTGTTGCAATACTTGAAACGTGTCGGCTTTCATCGAAGACGATGTTGAATTCGTCCGTGTTTCGTGTAATTTGCAGAGAAAGTTCATCGTTGTCGAATTCCATCATGTCACGAATAAGTGCACGGAAGTACAGTTGGTTCCCTTGCCATGTTGTGTCACCTTGCGTGGAGGCAAGTCCATCTGGGTCGGAATCCCAACAACTATGACCGTTTGCTATGTAAATTTCGCCGCATTGTGCCTTTCCGGTAAGGTCAGCGGTATCAAAGTCCCAGAGATGGTTTGCGAATACAGAATGGTCGGATACGAATACAATGCTGCCCGTGACAGAGACCTCCCCATTGTCACCGTCAGATTTTGTATCATAGGCATCGATGTTTGGATAATCAACTCGGACGATGAGATCCGTCTTTCCAGTCTTTGGGTTCGCAATGTTGTTGATGTCAAATCCTGAGCGAGCGACAAAAGCTTGGTCACTTGCAGAGGCGAGAACGCTGACTTCTCGAGTGTCATCCTCGATATCCAGAACCTGTATTGCGGTCGGTGAATGGAAAAGAACCGGCATCCTGCAATTGTCTGTAACACCCGAACTGACTTCAGCCTCGGTGCATGGTGTTCGTAAGGATGCTTCATCCATTAGGTCAAGGTCTTGGCTTACAGAAGCAACCGACCAAAGTCGAGTTTCTTGTGGAGCGAGGCGTACTGCTCGATCCGCAGTATCGGTAACTTCGTAATACCACTTCCCGTCCGAAACGGGAGCATCAAAGTAGAGTACGCCAAATTCCTCAGCAACACGCTTGGCGTTGGTGGAGTTCGCTGCCAGGATAACCTTGCCACCTTTTTCAGTTACGAAATCGTGGATTGCTTGTGCTTCTGCGGCATCGAATGGTTTCTCAGGAGCAGCAATAATCAGCATAGTTCGATGGGGGTCTTGCCAATCATTGACAAGCATCGGCGTGGACATTGTGTTGTAAATCGAGTACTTTTCACCAGTCTTTCCGTCTTCGCTCTCTCCAAGAGTGTCCCGCATGATGGAAAGTTGCTGGTATTGATAATCGCCGTCAGCATCTCGTACATACGGCGAGAAGACGGTTTCTTTGGATGAGGAAGCAAGAACGATCAATACCGTTGACAGGAGAATCGAAACGACGAGGCCTACCATCAGTTTCTTTTCAACAGAGAGTTTTGTTTTCTCTGTCTCTGCCATAATTTCACCTCATTCTGCGGCTAGCGCAGTATGTTCTTTTCATCGGAATCACGATACACACATAATGATTCTCCCTTGACGTTTAGAGAGATTTTTATGGTATCAGTGCAACTGCAATCGCCCTAATCAGTCCACATCGAGGCGATTTCGTCGGAGATGTGCCACGATTCCAATTAATACAAACAACGTTTGTGGACCAAGTGCTGGCAAGGCCGAAGAACCGTCAGAATCGGAACCAGAATTTGATGAACTTGAACCCGTATCGCCTGTGTTTGAGTCTTGCTCACCACCGGACGCATCGATGTCGATACTGAACGACGTGCTACGCTCTAATCCATTGCCTTCAGAGGTCACGATAATCGTAACTTCACAGGTCTTGGTTGGATGGGCGGTTGAGGGTGCAATCCTGAATGTAACTTCCATGCCTACGTTTCCGTTCACATCAGTCGGCTGAATTTGCGTATCTTCTCCCGACTCAAGGCCTTCCATATCGAGGAGAGGGCAACTGCGAATCTCGGCTTCGATTTTGCTGGCAGCATCAACGCTGTTGCCCATGTTGTTGAGGAGCAGTGTCTCCTCAACCCAAGTGCCTGCGTCAACTGAACTGACAGAAAGGGAAATTTCTGGGAGCAGTTTGTGATACCTCGGAACGTTTAGATCTGCTTCGATTTCTTTTGGCGATACAGGAGCCCCAGCTGCATTTTCCTCTGCTGTGACTTTGACACCGATTTTGTCGCTTGGTGAATGACTACGCACCTCATCGGCATCCGATGTTGTCAATTCGATTGAGAAGGTTTCATTTGACTGTGCGTTAACTGTAATCGATTCTTCGAAGGACGTTTCAATGAATTCAACATCGTCGTCGAACTCAACAACGATCGTAAGGCTTAGGTCGTTTACTCGAGGGTTATCAACAAAAAATACCAACGTGTCTTCAATCCTCCATTTTTCTCCATCGAGAGCAAGATCGTAACTTGGTTCAACCTCAGTTTCCCAACCAAATTCCCACTCATTGTTGGATGGGAATTGCGCAGAAGTCAACGGCAGCATTGCAATGAAAAGGAGGGAGAGAAGGAGAATTACAGCCCGTTTCATGACGAATCACCAAGAATTTCTCGAAGACTTCGCTTTGCAAGTACCCTAACCATCGATTTGCGATACCTTGGTGGGAGCGCAGTGTTGTTAACAGGTTTGATGGATTTCATTATCGCCTCGGAGAGGGGATTGATGAGTTCGGATGAAAATGATTCATCGAAGGCATCGATTTCTGCTTGGTGTGAACGAGGAATCGATTCCAAGGCTGTTGATGCAATGCGTAGCGATGATGGATCTCCACGAATCCAGGAAGAAGCAACACCGGCCTCTGGGAAATCCCATGACTCTCGAACACGGAGTTTCTTGTATGAGCCAACTCGATTTGCAACGTCTTGTGGAAATGTTACTTTTAGCACAAATTCGCCTTCCTGTAGAATGTTCCTAGTAATTCCATCGAGTTGGAAGAATGCATCAGCAGAAACCTCCCTTGGGCCATTGGGGCCGATAATGTGAATTGTACCTTCCAAAACAATGAGTGATGGAGCCAAGTCGCCTTGGTAGGTTGCGACGCAAAGTGTGTTTTGATTTGGAATAACCCGGCAATCTGAGCCCGTTCCACAGTCTTCCTTGTGACACCAATCGATGGAACGGCGCCAGTCCTCACTTTGATTGATCCAGAAACAGCGCGTATCAAGACAGATGTTTCCACCCACAGTCGCATTGTTTCGCACCAATGATGAAGCAATCTTACTCGCCGCAGAAGCAACGAGTGGATGGACACTGTCGGATGTTGTCAATGCACCCAATCGGGCCATTGCTCCAATCTCATGCATAGAAATTGTATCAAGTCCAGCAATCTTTGCGAGGGAAATAACGTGCTTTTTGACATTGATGTGCCATTTGTAATTTGGTAAAATATCGGTACCGCCTGCAACCCAGTCAAACGATTCTTCATTTGACATAAAGGACGATGCGAGTTCGCACGCTTCTTCAACAGTGTTCGGATGATGGAGATTGAACGGTGGCATCAACATCATTGTTCACCTCCCATTTGGCGTTGCTCTTTTTTCAGCCAAGCCTTCCCGGCAAGTCCGAGTTCGGCGAGTTGCTCTGGCACCGGTTCGACTGCAGATTTCCACCCTTCAACCTGACCCTCAAGTGGTTGGTTCGGATCAAAGCCAAACAACACACCATTGACATAGGCAGTCGTATCCTCGCTTCGCTGACGTCGGCGATCCCTGTCCTTGTGTTCAGAGGCTCGTGCGACCAATGTCGACTGCAGTGGGCTGTGCTCAAGTCGTGGAGAAGGCATCTCGGTTTCATCAATTCCACCCAATTCCTTGGTTTTGGCAGAGATCGCTTTCCAGACCACATCGGGTGTGAGTGGTAAATCTCGAATCCGTACGCCAATCGCATCGTATACTGCATTGACAACAGCAGGTAGAATTGGTAAGAGGGGCCCTTCACCTGCTTCCTTCGCTCCAAATGGACCCTCAGGGTCTGACGATTCAACGATGATTGGAGTCACATGGGGCATTTCGTGGATGGATGGGATTTTGTATTCCAGAAGGTTTGCATTTTGCAGATGACCGGTACGTCCGTAGACCATTTTCTCAGAGAGGACCTGTCCCAATCCCATGTGACATGAACCAATGATTTGGCCTTCGACAGCAAGTGGGTTCAATGCTTTACCACAGTCATGAGCAGCCCAAACGTTTGTGCATGAAACAAGACCGGTTTCGACATCGACATCAACCTCTGCAACATACGCCGAGAACGAGTAAGCAGGAGCGAGCCCAGCAGCGGCACCTTTGTGTACACCACCCATTGGAGGTGACCGATAAGCACCACTGGAAATGAGTGAGCCTTTGTCTTCTTGCGCCTTGTGAAGGGCTTCAAGATAAGAGACGCCGACGGCGGGGTCGTGTTTGTAGTAGATGCGACGGTCGTTGAGGACAAGGACATCGGGGTGGTATCCCAACATTTCCCAAGCAGCGTTGAGGAGTTTTTCACGAATATCGAGCGCTGCTCGAATCGCAGCATTTGCATTCATGAACGTGACTCGGCTTGAATACGAACCGAGATCAACTGGACTAGTATCGCTTTCGTGTGAACGGACATGAATCATTTCGATTGGGAGGGCCAAAACTTCGGATACGACTTGCGCAACAGCTGTGGTCGAACCTTGACCAATATCGGCGGCTCCGGTATGGACGGTCACGCCACCATCCATGTCAATCTGCATATGGACGGTTGCATGTGGGAAACGATTCGGATCCCAATGAATTGGAAGGCCTGAGCCTGAAATGAAGAAGCCGCATCCAATTCCCATTCCTTTACCGAGTGGCATTTGCCGAAATTTCGAATCCCATTGCGATCCTTGGCGTACTTTCTCGAGGGCTTCTCGCATTCCGTTGGATGTAATTCGGAATCCAGAAATTGTTCGGCTGTGTGGAGGAAGTAAGTTTGCGAGACGGAGATCGATTGGGTCGACTTGCATTTGTTCCGCCATTTCATCGAGGCCTACTTCCACAGCGCATCGTGTGTTGACGGCCCCGTGGCCTCTCATGGCTCCACTGGCCGGTTTGTTCGTCCAGACACGTGCACCCGTGTAGTGAAACGAACCAAGTTCGTAGGGGGCGGTAGCTAGGACGCCGTTGTAATACGATGTGACGTGACCAAAAGAAGCGAAACCACCACCGTCAATGAGAGCGTCAATGTCAAAACCGGAAATTCTTGCTTCTTTGTCTGCAGTCATCTTGACTTCGATGTAGCTTGGATGCCGGCCCCGATTGATCCAGTAGACTTCTTCGCGAGTGAAATTGATTCGAACAGGTCGCCCTGCCTTTCGCGATAGGATTGCAGCGCACATTTCGTGTGGGAACGGGTCCGATTTACCACCAAATCCTCCTCCAACAAACGTTCGAATAACGTTGATTTGGTGCATGGGGACTTCAAGAACAGTGGAAAGTGCACGGTGTACGTAGTGGGGGACCTGCTGTGGCGTGTACAACTGCAAACGTCCGTTCGGATCCCAGTGGGCGACGACAGCATGCGGTTCCGTGAATCCATGATGGACACCTTCCATCCGCCACTTCCCGTGTGAGGATGCAGTAGGATCTTCAACAAGACTTCGATCGCCAAATTCTTGAAACACCCGCTTTTGTACGTTTGTGGTTCCAACGTGATACTTTCCTCGCCAGTGAATTGGTTCATCTTGATCCTCTAAGCCCTTCCTCGGGTCAAAGACAGGATCGAGTACTTCCCATTCAATTTCAAACAAATTGAGTGCTTCCATGGCTGTTGCCTCATCTACTGCGGCAACGCATGCGACGAGGTCTCCAACGTGACGCACTTTCTCGACTGCCATCGCATGTTCGTCTTTTGTCACAGGTAGAACACCAAACGTGTTCGGTGCATCTGCACCAGTAGCAACTGCGAGAACACCCGGCAGGGCCTCGACTTTTGTTGTATCGATGGATTTTATCTTCGCATAATGGTGCGGAGAACGTAGAATCTTACCGATGATTTCGTTTGGTAATCTGACATCGTCCCCGTACCACGCCTGACCGGTTACTTTTGCATGAGAATCCACCAATGCCCGCGACTTTCCAACTTCTGTACCGGTTCGATAGCGGTCGTGGATATGAGAACCTGCGGGTTGCGGTTCCTTACCGCCAACAGATTCTGGAATGAAATCAAGGTCTCTCGGCGCCATGTTTGGTCGAGAACCCCCAGAACCAGGCGGCGGAAATTTTTGTTTTCCTGCAACACGCTTTCCGTCTTTGCGGGTACCGCCTGACGAGGCACCTGGCTGTTGTCTGTATCCGCCCGCCATCAAATCACCTCGCATGGCCTGGCGGCATCGATGGTTCATCGGGCCCATCTGGATGTGGATTTGGATGAGGATCGCTGGCCGGGTTTGCTGCCGGTGCATCACCGCGCTTGATTTCTGCAGCAGCTTCTATCGAGTCGACAATTTGCTGATAGCCTGTGCATCGACAAAGATTTCCATCAATTGCAAGTGCAATTTCCTCACGCGTCGGTGTTTGATTTTTTGTGAGCAGAGCTTCAGCGCTCATGAGGAAACCAGGCGTACAAAACCCACACTGAGAGCCTCCGTGAGTTGCAAAGCAGGTTTGGATCGGGGCAAGGTAAGCCCCGTCTGCGAGCCCTTCCACCGTTGTAATTTCTTGGCCTTCGACTTGCCCAGCCAAACACAAGCAGGACAGCCGGGGTTCTCCGTCGATAAGCACAGTGCAGCAACCGCAGGTGCCTAAATCGCAACCACGCTTGACACCGAGCATGCCGACACCATCACGCAAAACATCGAGAAGAACGGCATTTGAAGGAGCGATTGCTTGAACGTCCTGTCCATTGACGGACGCTGACCATATCGTCTTCGGAGCGGAGGGAATCATGGTCACATGCTCTTTTCCAACCACACTTCTCACCTGTCTTGACCTTGAGAACTCCGTCTATGAATGTAAGGTTTCACTCCATTCCAAGGACTATGCCTTTTCTTCCCAGTATTGGTTTTCAGAAAGATCGGAGTCGACTGCATCAAGAATCTGCGCATCCAAATAAGTTCTCAAATCCTTACCTGCCAGCGCTCCCTCTTCTCGGTTTGAAATCATTGATACGAGAAGCAAAGCAAGAAGGAAGAGGATGATTCCACCAACTGAGACAACTGCAATCGTTGCTGCTGAGAGCCCACCTTCGCTGGTTGTCATGACTGGATTTGTATCGTCATCCATCACCATAATCTCTGCTGTGATGAGCGGCGAAGCCGAGGTTGTACCATCTTGGTACTGAACACCGCGCAATGAAATAGTGTGATTACCCATGATAGCGATACCAGGCAAATGTTCGATCTGGTGGATGATGTCAATGATGGACAATTCGCCCGTCGTATCACCTGGCTCGTAGGTATGGATGTTGGACCAATCGTCGCGCAGGTGGTTGCTTCTCCATTGGACAGTCTCCATGTTTTCACTGACCTCAAAGGCAATACTGTCCCCACGCTCGAGGTGGATTCGATTGTCCAGTGTGGCCGGTGTTGAGACCACGACGCTGAGGTTTGTGTCAAACACATAGTCGCGCTCTGCGGCCTCAAGAAGAGCATCGAGGGCTCGTACTTCGCCGTGCCCATAGACATTGTTTTGACGGTTCTTTGGAATCAAATCTTCAGCACATGGTTCGTTTGCTCCCATGTAGTGGCACTGCCGATACGTTGCAGTTTCCTGCATAATGTTGCGAATGTCGAACGGTGAAAGATCTGGGTTGGCCTGAAGCATCAAGGCCGCTACACCGGCAGCACCCGGTGTCGCCATGCTCGTGCCGCTGAAGGCGACATATCCGTCTCCTGTGTTGTGTGCGACCGACATTACGCTTGAGCCAACGTAGGCAATGTTTGGTTTGATTCGTCCTTCCTCAGTTGGACCCTGACTGCTGTAGACAGCAATACTGGAATCTTTATCGAGGGCGCCCACAGTAATGGCATCTTCAGCACTACCGGGGGTTCCAATTTGAGCTGAAACGCCGTTGTTTCCAGCAGCGATGAACAGGGCAATTCCTGCTCGAACCATTTCGTTTGCGTAACGATTTACGCTGTCTTCTTCTGAAGAGGTCCATTCGATCGCTCCTGGCCCGCCGAGGCTCATTGACGCAGCACGAATGTTGTACTCGTATCGCTTTTCTACTGTCCATTCCATTCCGGCCATGACGGTCGCAAACGAACCACTTCCACCTGAATCGAGCACTTTGACTCCAACCAACGACGCTTGAGGAGCCATTCCTGGGTGTTCGTAAGTTGGAGCACCTGTTCCAGCAGTTGTTCCCGCACAGTGGGAACCATGTCCTTGGTCGTCGTAAGGGTAGACTTCGGTGCCGTTTGTCAGACTTGGATTGTTGACTGGGTCATAAAACCCAATGACCTTTGGGTCGTATGTTTCTGGGTTATCGTCTTGGTCATCAAGACTGGAATGATTGCCGTCGATTCCCGTGTCGATGATGGCGACTGTTGTTCCGGATCCATCGTAGCCTGTCTGTGCCCATGCTGTGTCAACCCCGTGGAGTACTGCAGCATCCCCGTTGGCGACGGTGAGAATTCCGTCGAGTTCAAGCATCACAACTCCTGGGAGTTGGGAAGCCTCAAGGATGGAGCCAACAGGAACCCGCCCAGCGAGTGCATCAATGCCCTTCAATGTCCACTGATGATTGTAGTCAACTCGATTCTCAAGCATTTTGATTTCAGCTTCGCCCGGAGTGTAAGAGAAGTCGATGATCAATGGCAACGTTTTGTCATCATCCAAGAAATATGGGTTCTTTTGATGGACTTCAATCATGTCTCCAATGCCGTTTCCGTCTCGGTCGACTGTGGTTTCGACCCACCATCCCTCCTCGGTGTCGGAGGTGGATTCAATGGGTACTGTGGCAAGAACTGTCGGCAGGATAAACATGGCAAGACAGACGATTGTTAACGTAAAACGCGGCAACTTCGCACGGCTCATGTTTAGCCCAAGAATTACTATTGTTTGAACTCTTTCAATTCGAGTGTAAAAAAATCCATTCCAATTGCTACTCTGAGCGTTAATGCTGGGTGTTAATTTATATTGTAATCCTCAAGTGTAGAACTGATTCAAATGCCAGCACCACAGAGGAAACCCAAGCAAATGGTATCGATTGCGAACGATGCGATTTTCCCTAAAGAGGAGGATGAAATCCCATTCAAGCC
>MDTB01187922.1_pt1 | contig 17895 bp, 26 predicted proteins | sample 811161 | NCBI WGS metagenome assembly MDTB01 (sample SAMN05326650, study PRJNA326480) | marine metagenome | isolation source: seawater | place: Mediterranean Sea | collected 2009
AATTGAATGCTTTTGAAATAGGTACCGCTTTGATTTGTACGTTGTCATATGTGATTGTAGCACCAGAAACATTTTTAATCAATGACGGATACAAATGCACAGCGTCCACGCTTGATCCATCTAGATTGGTGTCCAGTGTTAGCATGTAAACTTTTGTGTGATTCGAAAACTTTATAAAGTCTCCTGCTTTAAGTGTACCAGATCCACCGGTGACGTTTATTTGTTTGGATCCTGCCGCAGGATTGGCACCATCTGATGTGCTTGAACTTACTGTTACTGTGCCTGACACTGTGCCTTTTGAATCATCCAAAGTTACTGGTAGTAAAAATGTAAAAATATCTGTGTTGTCTGTGGATAGTGGCATTTTGTTGCCCACATCTGATCTTGATATGGGTGCAGTCTTAAGTGTGAACTCCCAATGACTGTTGCCAAGATTGGCCACATATCTATCACCAGTCAGAGAAACATTTACAATGTTGTTTTGTGTAACTCTCCAATCGACAAAACGTACCCTATCTCTGATAGCCATTAAGCAAATCTCCTACCTTGCTGTCTAAATGCTTGTTGTATAGTTCCTACAATTAATCCTTTCCTAGATAATAACAATTCATCAAAACTTGCGGCATCAACTGCATTAATGTTGAAGTTTACGTTTACTTCTCCACCAATAGCCGCTCCACTTGTCATTGCTTCATTAGGCACAACTTGTCCGGATTGAGTTGGAACAAATAGTTCTGGTCCTCTCTCACCAACCACGTATGCCTCACCTGCCCGTGCTGGTCCGCCATCTGCAAGGAAACCTGATATGAACCCACCCACTGGTCCGCCTAATGCTTTAAGTGCCGCTTTGATGGCAAATGTTATTGCCGCCTGTGCCGCTATCCTCACAAGGTCAGCAATTATTGATCTAGCAAAATCCTTGAAATTAAATTTACCTGTCATCACAAAGTTTGTAACCAAATCTGTCAAACTGCCAAATGCTCTTGCACCAGCATCTTCCAATTGTTCTACTGCTGTTTTCCCATCGTTCATTGCTTTCATAAAACCATCACCAAACGCTCTTGCTGGTGACCTGTTGGCATCCATTATCTTGCCTAGTTCTTCTGATCCTGCTATCGTCTCTTCTAGGGTCTCATTCATCTCCCTTTGTTTTTGAACCATTGTCATTGATTCTTGTGTTTGTTCTTTTATGTTTGTTGTGGATTTTTTGACAGCGGTAGCAAATCTTGCCTGTTCTCTTACACTGGCTCTTACTTTGTCTTGTTGTTTGTTAAACGAGTCATTGCTTTCAGTTACCTTGCCTTCTAGTTCATCGATGACCTTGTTCATACCAATGTATGCCGCAGTTCCTGCCGCGACTGATGCCGCAACAGCCGCCAGTCCTACGACTGACAGTGCCGCAAGTGACCTTGTGGCAATAAGCACAGCACTTATGGCCCTTGCCATGGCAAAGAACTTGCCTGTAATGTTCAATGCAATAATTGCCGCAAATCCAGCCGTTACTTTGTCAATATTCTGTGCTAAAAATTGGATAGTAGTACTTGTTGCTTTGATTGATTTTGCAAGGAACGTACCTATCGTGCCTGCTATCTCTCTTATCGCCGCTTCGTTTTCTTTTAATGAACTATCTAATAATCCAAATTCTTCTTTTAGTGTTACAAAAAATCCCTCAGCAACACTTTCTTGAAATTTCCTAAATGAGTCATTTATCATTGATAGTGTACCTGTCAAAGTACCTGCCAATGCATCAGCAACGCTTCCAAACTTACCACCTGGTCCAAAAACTCTGTCAAACGCTTCAGCAGTTTGTTCCGCTGAAACTGTGGCTCCTTGTGCGAAGCCTAACATATCCCTAACACCTCTTTCTCTCAAGATGTCAGCCGCCGCTATACCACCTGATAGTGCTCTCTGTATTTGTTCTCCTGCAGTCCTAAAGTCTATACCTGCAACTGCGGCAACGTTTGCTGTTATCTGTAAGTTTTTATTAAGTTGTACAGCATCCTTGGAAACAACTGCCAAGTTACCTGAAGCCGCCGCTATCTCTCCTAGTGAGAATGGCACAGTGGCCGCAAAAGAATTTAATGTGTCGAATGCCTTGGCACCTTCTTCTGCACTACCAAATAAAAATTTGAATCTTAATTGAAGGTTTTCAACTTCACTACCTACATCAACAAAACTTTTAACCAGTTTAGCCGCTCCAAATGCCGCTAAGGCTCCTGCCGCCGCTTTGATGGCGCCGGCCAACCCTGATGATTTACTTTTAATTTTGTCAAGATCCGCAGATACTTTACCCAACGCTTGTTGATTTTTGACTGCTATTTCAATCAGTAATTTTGTTTTTGCATCAGCCATTATCTACGTCTCCTTACTGGTCTAGGCATTGATGCCTGTTGTTTACCCATAGTTTTCTTACCTTCATTATGTTCATACAACAAGTAACCAGCCCACATCTCAAACTCCAGTGTCGTCATCTGTAATATTTCTTCGACAGACTTTTTTAATCTGTCTGCCAGTATCATTACAAACCTTAACTCGGCACTGGACTCTATTCCTTTGAGATAGATTCCTGTGTCGTTGTTACTTTTGCATTATTAATTGCAGAAGCAACCTTGAGTACTACCTCTGGATCTGCTTCATTCATTAATTTGATCCTGTCGGCATCTTGGAATAATCTCTTACCATTTTTGTCTCTGGCTTTTACTACAATTGATTCAACCAATGCTTCTAAAGTTTTACCCTGTGACTGTAATTCAATCACTTTGGATTCATCTCTCAAAGCGTAAGTGGATCTGCAATAAATGTCAGTTTCCCATTCCGCCACGTGGATCTTTTTTAACTCACCACTAATACTTGTTTGATAGTGCTTCGCTATTTTGTCTGTTATACTCATCTTATATCTCCTCTATTTTCCTATTTGTCTTAATGTTGGTCCGACGACACCTTTTGGGGCCTGTCCACTCCTGCCATGTTCAAGTGCGTGTCCGTATGGTTGTGGATTAGTAATTCTATATTTGTTCTTACTTCCACTCATACGCCAACTTCTTTTGAACAGGCCTGAACGCACCGGTGATCTACGTCTGACCCCTTTAAGCACATCTTCACTAATTGTTTTTGAAATCTTTTCAATTGATTTCTCCAACGCTTTCGTGAGCGATTTTGCATTAAAGGTAACCTTTGTCATATTATAAAATATTAAAGGTCTGCTTTGGTTAGGCTTCCTGAACCTTGGAAACCTACTTCTGCGGTAACTGCCCCATCGTTCGCCGCTGTAATTTCGTGTGACGTAACGATTATTTCTCCAGATAGTTTAACACCTGTTGTTCTGCCTGATGGAAACAGTTCTACTGTTGCCGCCGCGGCTCCTGGTGCTGAGAACAATGCAGATTGTGCCGCATCGTCATCTCTGAAGTATACACTCATCGAACCAGTGAAGTTTGTCAACCCTGGTAGATAAGTTCTTGAAGTAGATCCCATCGCTGAAGTCTCAATCGTATCACCTGTCTGTGATACAGAAAAAGATATGATGGAAGCCACTGCTGTTACAGAACCGCCCACGTCAAAGTGTGCGACTCCTTGTGTTCCTGAATAGACTGCTGTGTTTGTAGCCATTTTCTATTCCTCCTCTTCGTTGTTGTTGTTAATGACTTCAGCGTCTGCCTTCGTAATTCGCATACGCCTTTGTCTTGGTTTTGGTTGTGTTTGGATTTCTTCCTGTGGCTTTTCAGTCACAGCAGGTTTTTTAAATCTCCAGCCTGATCTCAAATGGTCTTGAACCTGTGGGTTGTCGACTATTTTTGAATTCCCTTCTTTATCATACATCTGTATTGACATTATGCATTACCTCTCTTGTAAACGTAAGTCACTGATATTGTTGCATTAAACTGCCCCAATGGTTGTTGTCTCTCAATGACTTCTATGTTGTTGATTGCTGATTGTACATAGTGTGTGGCAGTGTTGTCAACAGTTATATTTCTATCTCTGCTTAACTCCAAGGTTTGTTCTATGTTTTCAATCAAATTATTTCTCGCTGTATCCAGTTCACTGCCTCTTACGAAACATCTCAGTTCTATCTCAAGTGTGCCCTGTCTCTCTGACATGCTGATGTCTTCCCTGTCTTCATTGCCACTGACAACTAGTATGGCAGGAAATTGTGTGATCGCAAGTTTCTCGAAATCAAAGAACTCTCTGCTAACCAACACCGGTGCTGGGTTGGTCATGTTCTTCAATTGTTTTACGATGTCAATCGCGATGTTTTCTCTTGCACTCATGCAATTATCTTACAAGACGATTGAAGTGTGTGGGTTTATCTTCTCCTACTGAGATATCTCCGGAACTATCAAAATCGTACTTGACTCCTACTCTTAAAATTTTATTAAATTCATTTTTGTATTCTTCTCTGTAATATGCCATTTTCTCTCTGAACACATCACCATCTGGTGAAAACGAACTTAAACGTGGATATATGTAGTGTCCCAACACGTGGTACACAGCACATCTCGTCCACTGGCTCGATACCAACAAACTGTCCTCGAATTGTGTGGTTGTGCCTGCTGATAGGTCATAACGACCGTAGTTTGCTCTAGGCCACCATTCAATTTCGATGTCTCTTTTTACGTCTTGGGTTGATAGTGTATGGAGATCTGTGTAATCTTGGATTCCATAATTTTTGATGTCAGGCTCGTATTGTTCTAGGTCTGCATCAGTTGTAAAGTTAGCCACTTAAAGTCCTCCTGTTAAAGTGATGTGCAAGTCCTTCTTGCTAAAACTTATTTATTGCATGTGCCTTTGTGTTAAGCACTAATAAAAAAGGGCGACACTGGGCCGCCCTTTTAACCATGAGTGAGGATTATTCCTCTATTATGATATAGTTGCGTCTGCTACTACTTTAACACCGTATGAGTCATGTAATTCACTCACACCGTATACAGCCGTTGCAACAACTTCAGTTGCTCTTAAAGATTCATCTCTTTGAGTAGCAATTTTCAAGTCTGACCCCATTGCCATTGACAGTGCGTCTCTTGAGAACACACCATTCACAGCAGATGTAGCCGAGTCAGCCACAACATTTGAAGTTTCGAAAATATCGATACCTGCTATTCTTCCAACATAACCTTCAGTCATTGCCTCGTTGACAACTCCTGTGTTACCTTGCGGTACGAATGTTGAAGTCATAGTTTTCTTCATGTTGAAGATTGACGCTGGGTTGAAAACACCAAAGTATGGTCCTGGTACTCCAGCATTCTTTAATTTTGCCGCCGCCGCAAATAAGTGAGCCGCAGTCATTTCTGTCTGCGTGTCAGTTGCGTTGCCTAATGCAAAAGTTGAGAAGCCTGAGAATAAACCAGTTAAGTCTTGGTCAATTTTCTTAGCGATTGCTTCACCAAAAAGTCTACCAATGTCACTGATAACGTTCTGTTTTGAGTAGTTTAACGCCAAGTCAGTTACAGTAGTCATTACACCTACTTCGCCAAGTGTAATATCTTTTTTGGATGTTGTTACAGCAGTGTTTGCCAAGTCAACAGTTTCTGCAACTGCCGCCGCCGCTGGTGTTGAGTAGATCGGCACTTGTAATACCGTTCCACCGTTGTTTTGTGGGATCGTAAAAGTCTTAACAAGATTTCTCATTACAGATCTTTCAGCCGCCACGAATTGTGCTTCCGCTACGATTGATGATATTAAATCATCAACACCACCGGATGCTAGTTTTACTTCATTAGCCATTTTGTTATCTCCTATAGTCTAACGTGTTAATGTTAACCTATGCCTTGTGTTTTTCTGTACTCAGCATAGATTGCTCTTTGTGCTGGATCTTTCATATCCAACTTGGTGATATCAACTGGTTTCACGCCGTCTGTTTGTGTATTTGATTTTGCTCCGCTACCTGATGGGCCTGCACTTATAAAGTGCAAATTATTATCTAAGAACTCTTTTACCAACATATCAACCGATAAAGGTTCTCCAGATTCAGCATAGCGTGGAGTTCCATTCTTATCCACAACTTCAACATCTCCAGTGTCATTCAATTTAACTTGGTCTTTAACTAGCCTTACGACTTGCTCCGGATTAATAGCGCCGTATTTGCTACTAGCCTGAAGCAGTGAATCATCAACCTTGATTGAATTCAACTGTGCGTGTAATTGAGCAATCCTTTGGTCTTTCTTTTCAGCAGTTTCCTTAAGTATTTTCTCAAATTCACCTCGTTTCTTCTGTTCCTCAAGTACTACTTCTTCTTCCTTTTCTAACATAGAACGATACTTTTCAACGTCTACTCCTTGGAATTTTTTAAGCACATTGGATTCTGTCTTTTTACGTACAGCCGCCATTGCGTCATTAAACTCGTCTTGAGTAAATGTTTTAGGTGTTGATACCTCTTCTTGAGATTGGTTGTTAGTTGGACTAACTTTAGAGTCATCTGCTTTGTTCTCAATGTTCTCGGCAGTTTTGACTTCTGGATTTGCATACTGTTCCATTATCAGTTCCTCCTTTGGAGTTGTGTGTTTATTTACCTGTGTATTTACGTGTTTAATGTACGTATGAATATATTTTAGGTTTTAGGCTGACGTTTTGGATCAATAGTGTACAATGTTAAAAGTTCAAGTTTTCTTAAGTGTGCAAGGTCCTTTATTTTTTTCAATGCCTTCCTTGCCTTGAATGCACTCTGTTTGGATTGCCATTCTATTGTGCGTCTGTTAAGTTCTTTGTACTCTCTGTAAGCATTGTCCAATGCTATGCTTACTGACGTTTCAATTGCTTGTCCGTCTAGTTTTCCTTTGTATGGCATTTACTTCTTTAATATTTTTTTTGCCCAACTTAAACCTGCGTTGCCACCCCAACCTAGGTATGCTTGGGTGCCTGGTGTGTTCTTGCCTGGCTGGTAGTATGTTTTTGCTCTGCTCAAATAACTGAATGTTCTTCTTACTGTGGCTAAACTTACATTTTTGCCACCGGCAAATTGATTTGCTCTGGCTAATCCCACAGGTGTCATTCCTTTACGACTGGCTGGTGCTTGATCTCTTAAACGCAAGGCACGTTTTGCATTGGCTTTCATTTGTTGTGTTGGTTTTGGCATTGTGTCTCCTATTTGTATATGAACGGATCTTTTTTTGCTAATTTTTTTAATTGTTTTTTAAATTTTTTCTTTTCAACTGGACAGTTGCAGTGTTCACATCTGCATTCAGTACATTTTTTATTACAGTGTGATGTGTGTCCACAACTGCAACGTTTTACTCCAAACACTTTGTCAGTTAGTTTGTCTATTAATCCAAAAAACTTTGATAAAAAATTATCCATTAGTCGTACATTACCTCGTCTTGCCAATTGGTGTTGTATTGTTTGTTATCCCACCAACTTAATTCATTGTTGTCTAGTGTTTTGAATCCTTGGTCTCTGTCGATGTATTTGTAATCTACTTTTTCCAAATCAAACTGTGCCAACCACATAAAAACTTTTTTAATTGCAAAGTCCTTGCAACTGTAAACATCCAATTGTATAACACCATTTTTCCAACTGTGGAATGTTATTGAACTTGTATCAATAATTGCAACAGAACTGTATCCTTCGTTGCCTTCAACATCACTCCATTTGGTATGTGGTCCTGATAGTATGTTCATGTCGATGTCTTTGATCAATTGTTTCATGCTGTTGTCAACAAGTTCTCTGTCTTTGAACAATGGTGGTGAATTAACTTCAGCCCTTACCAACAGATGTTTGTGTACTAGTCTTGGATTCATTTAGTTTTCCTTTTCTTGCATTATTTAATACAGTGATGTCTTGTTGTATTAGAACTGGTGTTGGTGTGGAATGCCCTCGGTACTGTGGATGAGAATACAACCATTCTTCATTTGTGCGTTGTTCATTTAATCTGTAATGTATATTGCAAAGTGTCCTGCCACTTGCGTTGGGGTGTAGCCACATACGTGCCACATAATCACCCAAAGGCGTGATACGTTTCTCACCACGCCATCTTTGGATGTCAATTTTTTGTTTGGCCCAAAATGCCTTGCTCCATGGACAAACTGCCACTATGGACGCAAAGTATTCAGTCCAATTAACCTCTTCTTTTCTTGCCACCACGTCTGCCGCCTTTAGACGCCATAGGCTTTTTCTTTTTTCTAGCCATTATGCTCTCCTTTATTGATGCCCACCATCCGCCCAAGCCTTTAAAAAAGGCCTTCGCCTTAGAAGCACAACTTCTTTTCATTCGTCGTGACATCCTATCAAGCATTTGCTCAATTGTATAAATCCTTACTTTAAGACTTTTATAATTCTTCTGGTGGTGTTTGTGTTTCTGTTTGTTCATTGTTACTATTCAATAGTTCTTCTTTAGCCTTTGTTATGTCAGCTTGACTAATCTCAGGATGAATTTGCAACATTTGTTGATCTGTGTAACCTTCCATTATCATTTCTTGGATGTGTTTAGATCTAGATGCCGGCGATGTAACAGGATGTAACATTTCATACAACTCTTCTTCATCGTGGGCTAACAGTTCTTTTATTTTTTTGTTTACTATGTTTTTTGTGTTTGTGTCATCAGTTTTTGACATGTTTGCTGATATTTCTGAAACTTTCTTAAGGATGTCCATATCCATATTTTTGTCTCTGATGTTGAAAGCCATTGGATAACTTATCTCACCATCGAATGTTTCACCGATCCATTGTGCAAACAATCTCCAAATTTGTTCTTCACCTAATTGTAAATTTTTTGCTTTTTCACAGAGCTTAGAATCTAGTAAAATAAACTCGCTAGCCATGGCTATTCCACTCATCTGTCTTGTTTCTATTGCTCTAATAGCCCCCAAGTGAGCCATTCTGTCAATTGCTTTTATTTTGTCATCAATACTTTTTAAGATACCGTCTATGCTTTGTCCACCTGGTTGTAACAGGTATGGTTTTAATCCTGCATCTGTTTCATTTGGCATTTTAATAATTGCACCAGCACCTGCTGTTGTGTCAACTTCTGGTGTAACAACTAGGCTTGGGTGATTTGTTAATCTAATTAATTGTTCACATTCTGACCATTCATTTGATATAGCCATTGCCATGTCTGCAATATCACCAACGTCACTTACACCAATACCTCTTACTGGTCCTCTGTTGGCATACACAAACACTGCTGGTATCTTGCCAAGTTCGTTTGGCATTTGATCTATAATTTCTGTTTCTAAATGTTGTTTTGTGTTTACTTTGGACAATATGATCATGTCTTTTGTAAACTCTCTTACATAATAATTCGTAGGTCTGCCATATGCTTGTTGTTCTACTTCTAACAATTTAAGATATGTTAATTCATATGTGCCTGAATCTGTTCTCTTGTATTCCCAGTCAAGTATGTTTTCTGGTGTGTACAAGTTTGCATATGGTCTAATTGTTTGTTGTAATTCTTCTGCTCTTGTGTTTGCATTTGATTTTGGTTTATCTAATAATACTAACACGTGTCCATACACTGTGCTCCAAGTGTTAACATCTCTCATGAATGAATCCCAACTTCTTCCTTCGAAGTCAGCATCTTGTAGGAACATATCTAGTTCTGGTCTATTTTTTATAGAACCATAATCTCTTTTTGGTTCATTTCTGTACAAGAATGAATTGTAAATGTGTGTGATACTTTTTACATGGTTGTCATATGGTGTGCTGGATATACGTTTGTTGTATTCTCCACCTGACTCATACACATACTTGGTAAGGTATTCACCCATCTTCCATTCGTAGCCACCCAAATAACTTTTGGATAAAAATTGCCATCTTGGATAGTGTGATCTATATTCTTCATGAACACCTAAACTTTCATACTTGTTGCCTAATGCTTGTTCATTGTTCACTGTAAATTCTGCTGGGTCCGCCATTTATTATATCCTCACTGTCCAATTGGTTTGTGTTTGATTGTGTGTGTATTGTCTTGTAATTGGGAACAAGTAACTGATACCATAACCAAGTGCGTCATTCATGTGATCCCAACCATTGTCTTTGTCAGGTTGTGATGTGCCTGGTTTGTAAATTTGTCTCTCCAAACAACTGATTAATTTTTTACACTTTGGATGTATCAATATCTGTCTCTCTCCTTTACCATTGCAAAGCATTGAATTTACTGAGTTAATTCTATCCCTTACTGGCATATGTTTGTTTGGTGCTTTAACAATAAAACCTGCATTTGCTAGTATACTTAAATCTGTTCTGCCACCAGCGGACGTTTTTCTCTGTCTCGATGCTGGGTCTGGATATGCAAATATTTTTGTTCCGGGGAACCTTGAGTATATTTCATTAACAAGTTCATCTGTGTTTGAACCAAACATTTCTATTTCATCTATCACAACAACTTTGCCATCTGTTATAACAAAGCAAACTGCTGACATTGGATCAATGTTCATGTCAATGGCAACGTGTATTATTTTTTGCGGTTTTGAAAATGTAAATTCTGCAACGTTTTCTGATCTTTTGAATCCATAGTATACCATACCACTGTATGTTACAAAAGTTGCTTCAAATTCTTGTTCAAATGTTTTTTTATCCAAGTCTCTCTTTGCTTGTTCTATTTCTAGTTCACTAACAAATCCACCTTGTGCTGTTGTGAATGAAAATGACTTCCATTGATCCTGTGTTGTGTCTTCACCTGTTTGATACAAGTCATACAAAAAGTTTCCAACACCTTTTGGTGTACCAATGAACAATGCTTTACCTTCCGAATCAGCCAGTGCAGGACGTAATACTTCTGTCCATGCCTGTGATGGAATGTTTGCCGCTTCATCCAATACCAAGAAGTTTAATTTTGCACCCCTTAGGTTTTCAAAGCCGGCACCATCTGCACCTTTCAAACTTATTTTGCTGTTGTTCTTCAACACAATTGATAGTTCTGCTTCATTTATTTTTTTTACCCAATTTAAACTTTTTAATTTTGTTTTTAATTGATCCCACCATACCATTTTTGCTTGTCTGTAACTTGGAAGCACTGCCCAACATATTTGGTTGGGTGTTTTTGCATGATAGCATATTTCTCTAATGGCAAGTGTTGTTTTGCCAAATCTTCTTCCAGCGATAACTGTTTTAAATCTTGCTGGATCTTGTGCTACTGTTTTTTGTGGTACAGATAGTTTCATTATTCTTTATCCTCGTCCCATGGTAGTGGTGTTGAATGTTCTTCTGCGTTAGGGTCATCTTTTTGATCTAAGAAGTTTCTTCCTAACCATATTTGCATTCTAGTATCACCTGCCAATGCTTTTTCAAACTGTGCCTGTCTTAGGCTGGCTTTGCCTTTGGCTCTGCCTTGTTCAATAATTTTGTTGAATCTTCTTTTAACACCTTCACCAGTCATGCCAATGATGTAACCTATTTCTTCATAGGTACACATTGTAGACGCCAATCTCTTGATCATTTCAGGATCATGTGTCTTGTATTTTTTGCCTTTGTTATCTGGAACTACTCCCATTATTCTAATCCTTTGTCTTTGCAAATAATTCTAAAATGTCTTGAATCAGTATCACCTGCTGATGTTACAATTTTTACTTCTATTGGATAAACGTTGCCTGCTGTGCCACCGTTTACCCTAAATGTTACTTTTGTTGTGGTTGCTGTTACATCCACTGTGTGTGATGTAGGAAATGCCAATGGTGCTGAATCACCTGATATTGTGCCTAGTGTTACTGTGGGTGCGCCTGTTGAATCATCCAGTATTGTGTCACCAGTATTCAAATAATCTGTGTAGTCTAATGCGTATTCTATGTTTGCGTCAGGATCTTTCACTATGAAAATGCCTTTGTTGTCTTTTTTAAATCCTGTTAGGTCTGCCATGTGTTTTCTCCTTATGCTAATTCAAACACCCTTGTTTCTTGTTTAACTTTTTTGACACGTGTCTCACGTTGAATTGTATTTACACGTGTTTCTTGACTTACAATAAATGTATTAAATGGATTCACCTCAATATCGAATACATTGGTACCCATATTGATTGTTGATGTTATTGGTAGTGTTGCTGAAAAATGTCTTATTCTACTGCCAGTAACAGACATCGTTGCACCAGCAATGGTTAACACTGTTGCAAGAACTTGTCTTACACCTGTCGCTGATATGTTGGATGTAATATCTGTGCTTACACTTGCAATTCGTGTCGCAACTGCATTGGTTGTTATGGTACTGCTTATCGATGGCGAAGACTCACCTATATCAACTGCTCTTACTGTGATTGTACTGGATGCAATAGCAAGTGTTGTTGCTAGGTCTAAGTCTTGTGCTACAAGTTCTCCACCCTGCACATAACCAGATGCTACATAGTCATCGACCACATAAAGTGGTTCACCAATAAATGAATTGATTTGTAAGGTTGCTGATGCGATTAGTGTTGCCACAGATATAACTCCAAAAAATTAAACTGTGTACTAGTCTATTGTAATTACAAGCCCAGATGCGTTGATTTGAAATGTGTCGCCATCACTAATAACCTTAGATGACGCTAGTGCACCATGTGCCAATAAATTGCCACTTGAACTGGCATCAAAGATACCGATGTGTGTGATTGTTCCAAATGCACCACCGCTTGCCGCGGCAAATGTGATTGCTGAACTGTTTGTAATTTGACTGTTGTCTGAGTTTGCTGTTGCTGAACTCATTTTGTTGTCTATTCTTATTCTTGCATATCCTGAGCCACTTGCTTCTGTGCCTGATGCCGAGTCAGTTGGGTCGGATGTGAACAAGCCTATGTATGCTTGAGGTGAAGTATAAGATGTGTTTTTGAACACGTGATCTAGTAACTTTCTCTCAGCGTATGTACTTAAAGCCGTCATTAAATGTTCTCCTAATTAGGGTTGTTTGTTATAACAAGTTTATTTAATGAAATATTTACTGAATAATATTATATTATTCGTTTTCTATGAATGATTCACCTGTGTATTCTTCTAATTTACGAATCATTCGTTCCATATTAACTCTTAATTTCTTGCCTGTTTTCTTGTTCACTGAATAATATTCCCATTCACCTTTGTCGTTGTGGGGCGATATTTTAGTAACGTTTCCTGCCTCATCTTTAACAAACACTTCTGATGAAGCAGATTCATCTTTGGCATATATGAATGATTTGTCTGCACCGTGTGTGGGATCACCTGATTGGTTGTCCAGTTGCACAGCACCAAATCTAGATAATGAATTTGTTGTGTCATAAAATCCAAACTTGTTGGTTGCACCGTTTGAATCTATGTAATAACTGTATCCATTTGTGATTGTGCCGTGATATTTGTTGATCTGTGCCTTGTATGCAAATGCGTTTGTGACTGTGATTGCTCCGCCGTTGTCATCTGTTTCCACATATGAGAATACACCGTGTGCATTCGTGATGTTGACAGTTTGTGGTGAATAAAAGTAAGAACCAGCCATCATACCAATTGTGTTACCCATTGTTCCTGCGTTGCTACCGTCTCTGTTTTCCACAGCCGCTTGTCCTTGGGCACCCAGTGCACCTGCAAAATTGTTTGTGGAGTTCACTGTGGCACCATTAAGGTCCACCGCTACACCTACTGTCTGTGCTCTGAATCTGTTGTCTTTGTCTGAACTTGTGAAATTGCCCAATGTGTATTGCTGTCCCACCAAGTGTCCTTGTCGTCTGTCTGAACTGGATGTTAGGGCACTGCCTATGGTTTCTGCTCTAAACATATGAACACCCTTGTTTCTTGATATGCCACCAAAATTATCAGTAAAGGTTGATGTGGCTTGGCTTGAGAATGTGCCATCTGAACTTAGGCTTACAACACCTGTGCCGTTGGCTGATATTTCTAAATCAGCATTTGAGCCATTTGCACTTATGGTGTTATCTGTAACTGTTACACCGTCTAATGTACTTGCACCTGTCACTCCCAGTGTGGTTGAAACAGTTGCCGCTCCTGTGACTGCAAGTGTTGATCCATCAAAAGTCAAGTTGGCTTCACCTGTTATAGCATTGGCTCCTGTGACTGTTGTAAGTGTGTTGTTGGTTGAACCTGTTAGTGCAGTACCACCTGATTGTGCTACAAAACTTAAATTGCCTGAACCATCTGTTCTTAACACTTGGTCGGCTGAACCATCTGATGTTGGATATTTTATTCCGCTGATCGAAACTTTACCTGATCCGTTTGGAGTAAGTGTAATATCTTGGTTGGATGAGTCTGTTGCAATTATTCCTTGCTCGCCATCAAAAGACATATTGTCTATGATCACTTTTCCAGTACCCGCAGTGCCTAATACTAAATTTTGATTGGCTGGTGCATTGGTACCATAAGCACTGGTTGATTTAATTACAGGCCCACTTGCAGGCAATTCTATTGCCAGCGATCCACCACCATCTGTTTGGCTTGTAAATTGTATATCTGCGTTTACATCTTTGATTGTGTGTCTGATATCTCCTTCATCTTCGTAAATGGTGAAGGCACCGGTTTGTGATCCATGAGATCCAACAGTTAAAGTCTGTCCTGCAATTCGGTTCATTACTGTGCCACTACTTGAACCACGTCCAACCTTAATAGTAGGACCAATTGTAATAGTACCACCTCCTGATGCACCGGTAAGAACCGAATCGACTACAACGTCTCCGGTACCACTTGCTGAAATTTGTAAATCGGCATTTGAGGCATTTGAACTAATAGTATTGTCTGTGACTGTGACACCGTCTAGTGTGGAAGCACCTGTTACAGCAAGAGCACCATCTGTGCTGATGTTTCCGTTTGATTCTAAACCTGTGCCATTTAACAGTTGCAAGTTTGTTGAATTAAGTCTTGCACCGATGTTGTTTGATCCTGCTTTCATCAAAGCAAATTCAATTAATCCATCCTCTGTGCTATCCGATGCATCTGATATCTTACCTGTAATTTTTGCATAGTTGATTGCTTCATCGGCATCGTTCTCACCTTTAAATTTTAATTGTCCCAAGTAGTCAGCATCTGCTGGTGAACCGCTGTTTCTTTTTAGTGTAATAACAGGAGCCGCTGTGGCTGAATCTTCTGTTGTTGTGATTGTTAAAGAATCATCTGTTGTTGTGTTTGTGATTGTTTGTGTGCCAGTTACACCAAGTATTGATCCATCGAATGTTAAGTTTGCCTCACCATTCATTGCATCAGAGCCTGTTGCTGTAACAACTCTGTTGTCCGAACCATTTGTCAAGAAGTCTGACACATCTACCGAAATAGCATCTGCGGCCACATCAATACCTGTGCCTGCACCAATGTTTAGAGTAACATCTGCACTTGTTCCGCCACCTGTCAAACCACTGCCTGCAACAACTGATGTTATGTCACCAGTCTGTCCATTAATGGTTACAACGCCTGCAGAATCAGTTGCTGTTGTTATTCCTGTGCCACCTTGTATGTATAATGTTCCTGCTTCAGGTATATCTACGCCGGCTGAATCATCACCTATTACTTTGAATCCTTGTCCAGTTGCTACTCCACTGATTTGTGAATCCACATATGTTTTAATTGCTTTGGCAGATGCAAGTGTGTTATCGGACCCACTTACTGAACTTATGTCAGTGTCCAACACACCAGAAGCCAAGTCTGCCACTTCTAAATTTGTAATGCTGTTGCCTGTGCCATTGGCATCTAAAGTTTTGTTTGTGAATGTTGTGGTTGAACTTGCTGTTACTTCGCCTGTTGCGTTAATTGTAACAACTCCTGCCGAGTCTGTAGCAGTTGTAACATTATTACCACCCTGTATGTATAAAGTTCCATTAGCAGGTATATCAACTCCAGCACTGTCATCACCTATTACTTTAAAACCTGCACCTGCTGTAGAATCCACATATGTTTTAATTGCTTTGGCTGAAGCAAGTGTATCATCTGATCCTGATACAGAACTAATGTCTGTGTCTAGCACACCTGATTTTAAATTGGCAACTTCTATGTTGCTTAAATTGTTTCCTGTTGCATCCGCGTCAAATGTTTTGTTTGTGAATGTTGTTGTTGAACTGGCAGTTACTTCACCTGTTGCATTGATTGTTACAACTCCTGCTGAATCCGTTGATGTGGTTACGTTTGAACCACCCTGTATGTATATGGTGTCACCTGCACCTACCTGTATAGTGGCTGAATCATCCGCCGCTATGCCAAATGTTTGGTCTCTTAGGTTTAAAAAATTTGAATCTAATTGATTGTGTGTTAACTGTGATCCCTTTGCTAGGTTATCACTGGTTACTGTTGAAGTGCTAATGCCTCTGGTTGTAAGTTTGGCTTTTGCCATTGTTTAATCTCCAATTGTTATTGTCTTTAACTCCGCAAGTATTTATTGGAGATCAAACTGGTCTAATACTGTTACTTTTTCTTTTTCTTTTTCAAGTACCAACCCCATACGTCTTTGAACTTGGCATAGTTGTCATTGATCAATGAGGGATCCTGCATAAGGTCCTGTTGTTCTGCTTCACCGTCTCTTCTAATGTCATTGTATCTCTTGACCAATTGATTGCTTAACATTGGTTCAGTCTCTGCCATGTTCTTAGGTTTGAAATAGTCTGGTATTGATAGTGTGTGTCCAGTCGCTTGTTCCACAGCCTTTTCAACTTTAACCAATGCCTTAAACAATTTTTCAAGTTGATATTTTACTATGTCTTTGAATCTACCACCCCTGTGTATGGGTCCTATGTTTTGTGCAATACCTGGAATGACATCATCGTCGTGTTGATTCCAGCCTGGCAACATATTCATTGTTTGTAGATCGTGGATGTCTTGCTGTGTTTTAGTAAGCCAATCATATGCTTCCAATCTCTCTTCATTGCTTTCACCTACCAACATCACTGCATCATTAAACTTGCCTGATGCATCTGTGTAACCTTTGGATCTTGGTGTGTGTAGATAACTCATTATGCTTTCTCCTTGTTGCTTTTTGGTTTTTTAGACTTGTATGAACCATTATCATTTAATTCGTCCAATACTTTCTGTGCAAAACTTATTGGATTGCTTAATATGATGCCTTCCGCTACCCTGTCAGGCATATAATGATGGAAGTCTTCTTGATATTGGGCTCCTATCAGTGCCGCTTGTCTGCAGATGCTGATAAACTCCCATTCCGCACCCTGTTTGTTCACCCTCATCTCACGTTGTTCATAACTGTCTGGATGAAGCGGGTCTGTAGGATTGCTTCTTTTGATGTTTCTTAATAATTTTAACACGTGTGCTTTTTCACGTCTTGTTTCTTTTGCCATATGTTTCTCCTGTTAGTCCTTGATGTATGGTTCTTTTGGTTTTTCTGATGTTTCTGGCACATTTGGTTGTGTGGCTTTTAGTGTGTCCAGTATCTTCTTGTGTAGAGCACCCACAGCCAACATTTCATTGGCCCTAAAGGCTCCTCTCTGTGATGACAAATCTATTATCTGTGCCATCAGTTGTAATTCTTGTGGTTCAAATTGTGTTTTCATTATTTCTCCTCTTTTGTTGTTTGTTTCCGTTGGTATTGGTACGCCTAATGACGTTGCCCTCACTGTCTCGTATTTTCTTTCTCTGTCCTGCTTGACTCTGTGTCATTATGGTCACATTGCCAATGGTCCATCCTTCCGTTTTGTCTGTCCTGCAAAGGTTCATTGCGTCAGCACGATTGCCCAATTGGTCCTCGTGATCCAACAGCAGATCCCTGTACTGATCCCAACTTATCTGCCATGGTTGATTCCAATACTTGGCTTGGTTTTTTGCCAGCAACCATCTGCGTCTCAATCGTTGCACAATTGGATCTGGTCCTGTGATCCATCTGTAGGGCCTCTTGCCCCGGTTCTTGCCCGTGTTGGCTCTGCTTATCTTGTCTTTGGATTCCTGTGACATGGGTGGCATCTTCATGCCCTTGTTCCATGGTACTTGTTTGTTGGTCATTGTGTTAGTTCTCCTTGTGTGGGTGGTTGTGCGTTGAAACGTGTGCAGTGCCAAGCATCTGATCCTATCTGCCAATCCTGCTGTGAGGGATATG
>MDTB01111430.1_pt1 | contig 17893 bp, 17 predicted proteins | sample 811161 | NCBI WGS metagenome assembly MDTB01 (sample SAMN05326650, study PRJNA326480) | marine metagenome | isolation source: seawater | place: Mediterranean Sea | collected 2009
GCATTTTTAAGAAGACAAAAAAATTAATGGTCTTCAAAAAAATAAATGGAAGCCACCATAGTACAGGATAGAATTAAACATTATCCAGTACTGCTAAATGAAATAATTAGCATTATTACCCCTCAATATGGTGGCACATTTATTGACTGTACTTTTGGACAGGGTGGATACGCCAAGGAAATACTTAAAAATAAATTAAATAAAGTAATAGCATTAGACAGAGATGTGGAAAGCTCTCATATTGCTGATATATTAAAGAATAAATTTCCTGATCGTTTCTTATTTAAGAATACTAAATTTAGTAAATTAAATAATCTCAAATTAAAAAATGAAAATATCAAAGGTGTAATCTTTGATTTAGGTTACTCTTTAACTCAAATTAAAGATCCAAAAAAGGGATTATCTTTTAATGCACTTGGAGACCTAAATATGCAAATGGGCTTAAATGATTTTTCTGCCAGTGAAGCAATAAATAAACTAAATAGTAAAGATCTAGAGAAAATATTCAAATTTTATGGTGAAGAAAAGGAAGCTAAAATAATAGTAAAAAATATTTTGAAACAAAGATCATTTAAAAAGATTGACACTAAAAGTTTAGTTGAAATTATTGAGAAATCTAAAAGAAGAAAAAATTATAAAATCCATAGTGCAACAAAAGTTTTTCAAGCTTTGAGAATTTTTGTAAATAAAGAAATTAGCGAATTAATCTATGGGTTAATTAATGGTGCTAAAATTTTAAAAAAAGATGGGATTTTGATAGTAGTAACATTTCATTCATTGGAAGATAAAATAGTAAAATATTTTTTTAAAAGTTTATCTGAAAATAAAAGTATTTCTAGATATCAACCGGAAATAGATCAAAGAGAAGTTTTATTTAAGATGCCTAAAAAAAAACCAATCATACCTTCAAAAAAAGAATTACTAGAAAATACTCCCTCAAGATCAGCTAAACTGAGATATTTAATTAAAAAAGAAAATTTTTATGACTTTGAAACAGATATATTAGATACATTTAGTAATCTGTTGGAAGTAGAAAAATTAGGTCAAAAATTATGAAAAAAATTTTTACTTTAAGCTTAATTTTTTTTTTAGTTTTAATTACATCAATAGTTAAAAATTCTACCAAAAAAATAGATGATAAAATTTTTACATTAAAAGAAAATATATTTAATTTAAATAGTGAGTTAAAGGATATGAAATTAGAATTTGACTATCTAAGTTCATCTGAGAAATTGTTGGAATATCAAAATCAGTATTTTGAAAAGGAGCTTAATCAAAAAAGTATTGATAAGATAAATATAATTAACTTTTCGACTAAAGATACTTCAATTCAAAATATTTCAATAATAAATAACAATGGAAAATAATACTTCAAAATTTATTTTAAAACAAAATGGCGAAAAATTTGAAGTTAAAAGTAATAAAGCAATTATGGATATTAAATTTAATAGAATTGCTTTTCTTTTTTTTCTTTTTTTCCTTATTTCTTTAATTTATTCAATTCATCTATTTCACCTCGGATCAAGGGATATTAATTCAATTAAATCTAATAACTTTAATTCTCCAAGTAAATCTCAGCGAGCAGATATAATAGACCGGGAGGGTGTTTTTTTAGCAAAAACAGTTAGTTCAATTGATATAGGAATTAATCCAGTTGAGATCATTGATAAAAAAAAAAATGTTAATAAATTTAAAATATATCTTCCCCAAAAAAGATTATAAATTGATTGAGTCTCAACTAGATAATAAAAAGTTTTTTTGGTTCGAAAAAAAAATTTCAAATGAAAAATATCAAAAAATAATGATGTTGGGAGATAAATCAATTAAACCCCACGAAAAGTTGACTAGAGTATACCCACAGAAAAATTTATTTAGCCATATTATTGGACAAATAGATGATGGCAATAATGGAATATCTGGCTTGGAAAAATCATTAGATTCGAAATTAAAAAAAAATGATACCACAATCCAATTAACTGTAGATAAAGATATACAATTTTTAATTAGAAACGAACTAACAAGATTCAATGAAATATTTAGCACAATTGGAAGCACAGCTATACTTATGAATGTTAAAAATGGAGAGATTATTTCAATTGTCTCTCTTCCAGACTTTGACCCAAATCAAAGAATTAAAATCACTGATGTAAATTTTATTAATAGGGCAACTAAAGGTGTTTATGAGCTTGGATCTGTTTTTAAAACTTTTACTTTGGCTGCCGCTTTAAATGAAGGAGTCATTGACCCAAACACAAAATTTGAAAATTTAGAAAAAACCCTAAAGTGTGGAAAAAATACTATTAGTGAATATGATAAAAAGATTCCTTCAAATTTAACTGCTGCGGAAATATTGATTAGGTCTGGAAATATTGGTTCAGTAAGAATTGGCCAATCTCTTGGCATAGATAAATTTAGAGATTTTATGAATAATATGAATTTAATTAATTCAATTGAATTTGATATTCACGAAATTGGACAACCCTTATCTTTTAATTGGGGCAAATGTAAACTTGCTACTGCTTCCTATGGCCATGGTATTACCACCACTATTCTACAATTAACAAATGCCTATTCAATTATTGCAAATGGAGGTTACAAGATTGAACCCACTCTTGTAATGAAAGACAAATATCACAAAGGAAAAAAAATTTTAAATGATAATGTTTCCAAAGATATTATTTCAATATTGAGAAAAATTGTAACCACAAAAGAAGGCACAGCTTCCTTAGCAAATATTGATGGATATGAAATAGCTGGTAAAACAGGTACAGCTCAAAAAAGTAGTCAAGGAGGATATTCCAGAAAAAAAATAAATACTTTTGCATCTATATTTCCTGCATCAAATCCTAAATATGCTCTTATAGTAATGTTGGACGAACCTAAAACTAATAGTGAATATATTTATAATTTTAGAGATGGATCAAATATTAAGTACAAAGGCACTCCTTTTAATACTGCTGGATGGACTACTGTTGAAGTAGTAGGACAAATTATAGAAAAAATCGGGCCTATTTTAGCCACAAAATATAATGATGGTTAAATTAGATGTATATAAGAAATTTATTTAAAAATTTAGACAAAAAATTTTCGAAAATTAAAGTTTCTGGAATTTCTTTCAATAGCTCGACGATAAAAAAAAATAATATTTTTTTTGCAATTAAAGGTGAGAAATTTGATGGTAATGATTTCATAGATGATGCAATTAAAAAAGGTGCTAAAGTTATCATTTCTGAGAAAGTTATTAAAATAAGTAATAGTGATGTTGTTTTTTTAAAAACTAAAAATATAAGAAAACTATTAGCTAAAATATCTTTTCAAGATTTAAAAAAAAAACCAAAATCAATGATTGCAGTTACAGGGACAAATGGAAAGTCATCAGTTTCTGACTTTTATTTTCAAATTTTAAATTTGCAAAAATATAAAGTTGCATCTATTGGAACTATTGGAGTACGGACAAATAATGAATTAAAAAAGATTTCAAACACTACACTGGACCCCATTAATTTAAAAAATTTTATCAATAAATTAACTCATAAAAATATAGATAATATAATTCTTGAGGCCTCGAGTCATGGACTAAAACAAAATAGATTAGATGGACTATTTTTTGATATTGGTATATTTACTAATTTTTCACACGATCATTTAGATTATCATAAAAACTTTAAAGATTATTTAAATTCAAAATTATATTTATTTAAAAATTTAATAAAAAATAATGGAGTAATAATTTCAGATTCAACAATTACTCAATTTAAAAAAATAAATAGAATATCAAAACAAAAAAAAATAAAGTTATTATCGGTATTTGGAAAAAATTCAGACTTAGAATTAATTTCTCATAAATTTAAAGAAGATTTTCAGATAATTCAAATCAGGTATAAAAAACAAATCTTCATGATCAAATTTGATTTAATTGGAAAAGTACAAATTCGAAATATTTTAATGGCGGCATTAGCTGCAATTAAAACTAATCATAATCCAAAACAAGTCTTTAAAACACTCAATGAAATTAAACCGGTAGAAGGTAGATTTGAGAAAATAGGTAAATTAAGAAATAATAGTAAAGTAATATTGGATTACGCACATACGCCAGAAGCACTTCAAACATTATTATTAAATATCAAGGAACAATTCCCACGAAAAAAAATATCCCTAGTATTTGGATGTGGGGGTGATCGAGATAAAAAAAAAAGATCAAAAATGGGAAAAATTGCTAATCAATTATCAGATATTATATATTTAACCGATGATAATCCAAGAAATGAAAATCCAAAAGAAATAAGAAATGAAATAAAAAAAGGAATTAAAAAAAATAAACTTAATGAAATTCCTGACAGAAAAGAAGCAATATCAAAATGTATCCAAAATTTAAGTTCCGGAGACATTGCCATTATCGCTGGAAAGGGGCACGAAAAGACTCAAGATTATAAAGGTAAAAAATTATTTTTTTCAGATCGATCTGAGATAATTAAATGCATTAAACTTAAAAATAATTCTCTAAATAAAGAAATCAGATTAAATATCATAAAGGAAAACTCAAGTAATAATATCTCTAGAAAAATTAATTTTAATAAGGCTTGCATCAATTCTAAAGAAATAAAAAAAAATGATATTTTCTTTGCAATTAAAGGAAAGAAAAACGACGGTAATAATTATGTTTTAGATGCGGAAAGAAGAAAGCCATCCTTGTTGATTGTAAATAAATATAATCGAAAAATATCAATTTCAAGACAGATAAAAGTAAAGGACACTTTAAAATTTTTAACTGAATGTGCAAGAATATATCGAGAAAATATAAAAAGTAATATTGTAGGAATAACTGGAAGTTGTGGAAAAACAACCTTGAAAGAAATGTTGGTAAATACCTTATGTAAAATTTCAAAGGTATCCTATTCACCTAAATCATACAATAATAAGTACGGTCTTCCTCTAAGCTTATTAAATCATAAATATAATAATGATTTTGGGGTATTTGAAGTTGGAATGGATAAAAAGGGAGAAATAGAGCATTTAACAAAAATTCTTAAGCCAGATGTAGGAGTTATTACTAATATAAGTTATGCACACTCAAAAAATTTTAAAAATATAACTAAGATTGCTGAGGCTAAATCAGAGATAATAGATAATATAAATTCTAATGGAACTTTAATATTAAATGCAGATGACAGTTTTTATGGATATCATAAATCCAAAGCAATAAAAAGAAAATTAAAAGTCTTATCATTTAGTGTAAAAAATCGAAGTGCATCAATTAGATTGCACAAAGTAGAAAAATTAAAAAAAAAATTCCTGATATATATAAAATATAATAAATTTACTTTGATTTTTTATTCAAGAAGTAATTCGTTAAACTTTATTCAAAATTTAATTAGCACATTATTGGTTTTAAGCATTTTTTTTGATATTAAGTCACTATCAAAAAGTATATTTTATGATTTTAAAATTCCAGAGGGAAGGGGTGACATAATAAAAATTAAAGTAAATAAAAAAATCATCAATTTAGTAGATGAAAGCTATAATTCGAATCCTTTATCGCTGAAAACTGCACTCATAAATTATGATAAGTTAAATGTAAAAAGCACTAGAAAACATCTATTACTTGGTGACATGCTTGAACTTGGTAAACATTCTGTTCATCAACATCAATTATTTGGGAGTGTTTTGAATAACTTAAAGTTTAATAAAATTCATGTATTTGGAAAATATATTAAAAAAGCGATGGAAAGAGTAAATCATAATAAAAAAGGTAAAACTTTGAAAAGTTATACAGAAATAATTAATTTGATAAAAAATGATTTAAGTAATAATGACTATTTGCTAATTAAGGGATCTAATGCGACAGGTCTAAATATGATTACACAAAAATTGAAAAATGGGATTTTAAATGTTTTATAATTTTCTTTTAGAATATATCGAAATTTTTACATTTTTAAATGTATTTAAATACATTACTTTTAGAGTAGGTTTAGCTGTTTTTACATCTTTAATTATTGTTTTAGTTATTGGAGGACCTTTTATCAAGTTATTTTCTGATAGAAAAATATTAGATCCAATAAGGGAAGATGGACCTGGAGATCATATAATTAAAAAAATAGGCACTCCTACTATGGGTGGTTTAGTGATTTTAATAGGAATAACAATTTCTGTACTTATGTGGTCAGATCTAGATAATATTTATATTATTTTTTCATTATATATTTTAATTTCTTTTGGATTATTAGGAGCATTGGATGATTATAAAAAAATTAAAACTAATAATTCGTCTGGTTTATCATTTAAATTTAAATTATTTTCCCAAATATTCTTAGCTTTTATTGGTATTAGTATTTTGACTCACTTTACAAATTATCAAGAGTTTACAAATTTATATTTTCCATTTTTTAAAAACTTGTTTGTAAATTTGGGTTGGTTTTTTGTTCCATTCTCAATATTTGTTATTGTTGGCTCATCCAATGCTGTAAATTTAACTGATGGACTAGATGGACTTGCAACTGTCCCAGTCATTTTAGTTGCTGCCTGTTTTGCTTTCATTAGTTACGTAGCAGGAAATGTTATTTTTTCTGATTATCTTCAAATAACTTATATTGAAGGCACAGGTGAAATCTCGATATTCTGTGGAGCTATAATTGGTTCATGTCTAGGGTTTTTGTGGTTTAATGCTCCGCCAGCAAAAATTTTTATGGGAGATACTGGATCTTTATCTTTAGGAGGCTCGCTCGGAGCAATAGGCATTATCACTAAACATGAAATAGTTCTAGCTATAACAGGTGGATTATTTGTATTAGAGGCGGTATCAGTTATAGTTCAAGTAATCTCTTACAAATTTACCGGAAAAAGAGTTTTTAAAATGGCACCAATTCATCATCATTTTGAAAAAAAAGGTTGGCCAGAATCTACTGTTGTAATTAGGTTCTGGATAATTTCAATAATTCTAGCAATGATTGGTTTAGCTACACTTAAATTAAGATAATGAATGAAAATTCAAAAATTTTTCTTAAAAAAAAAATATTAATTTATGGATTAGGAAAAACTGGAATATCAATATTTAAATTTTTAAAAAATAAAAGTGATTTAATTTTATTTGATGATAACAAAAAGTTAATTAAAAATACTTTAATAAAAAAAAATATTAAACCAATTAATATAATCAAAAATTACAAATTTGATTTAATTATAATAAGTCCTGGAATAGATAAAAATAAATGCAAACTATCTGGACTATTAAAAAAAAATCCAAAATTAATTTACACAGACTTAGATATATTCTATTCGTTTTTTAGAAATGATTGTATCACTATCACTGGCACTAATGGAAAATCAACTACTTGCAAACTGTTATATAATATTTTTAAGGATCAAAATTATGATGTTAGATTAATAGGAAATATAGGAACACCCGTACTTTCGATAAAAAAAGTTTTACCAGATACAATTTTTATAATAGAAGCTTCTTCATATCAATTAGATTACAGCAAAATTTTTAATTCAAAATATAGTGCAATTTTAAATATATCACCAGATCATATTGAAAGACATGGTAATTTTGAGAATTACATTGAAGCAAAATTTAAATTACTAAAAAAACAAATACGAGGTTCAAAAGGTTTTATAAATAAAAATGATGTAAGAATTCAAAAAAATTGAAAAAATATTCATATAAAAGTAAAGTAATTCATATAAACAATAAATTAACAAAAAAATTTCTCAATAAGATTACTAATAGTTATTTCTTATCGAATTCTAATCAAGAAAATTTATCATTTGCACTTGGAATAATAAAAGAATTTAAAATTAAGAAAAGTAATTTGATTAAAACTATTAATAAATTTAACGGACTAAATTATAGACAACAAATAATTTATGAAAAAAAAAATTTAAAAATTATAAATGACTCAAAATCTACATCCTATTCCTCATCACTGGAAATGCTTAAGATCAAAGGACGTATACATTGGTTATTAGGAGGTATTCCAAAAAAAGAGGATAAAATTACATTGTCTAAAGAATATTTTAAAAATATTAGAGCTTACGTTTATGGTAAAAATCATTTCAAGTTTACTAGAGAATTAAAAGATAAAATAAAATTTAATAAATATAAGACTTTAAAAAAAGCCTTAAATGATATTTTTAAAACAGTAAAAAAAGATAAATTTGTTAACAATACTATTTTATTTAGTCCGGCATCTGCATCTTTTGATAGTTTTAAAAATTTTGAGGAACGTGGTTTTTATTTTAATGAGCTAATTAAGAAGTATATAAATGAAAAATAAATTTCTTAATTTCATTTCTTATTATCAATGGTGGAAGAAGATTGATAAATTTATTTTGTCTTTGATAATAATTTTATTTTTAATGGGTTTATTTTTTTCTCTCGCATCTACTTCATTAATTGCTTCAGATAGATTGGATACCAACAGTTATTTCTTTTTTTTTAAGCATATGGTTTTTGTAATGATGGGAGTTGGAATAATTATTTTTCTCTCATTTATTGAACAAAAAAATCTTTATAAGATATCGATTTTATTTTTTTGTTTATCTTTAATATTACTTTTATTAGTTCCCTTAATAGGCGTAGAGGTAAAGGGCTCAAAACGTTGGATAAATTTGTTTATTTTACCAAGAATTCAACCCATTGAATTTGTAAAACCTTTTTTTATAGTTATCTTGAGTTTATTACTTAGCTCTCAAAAATATTCAAATTTAAATTTTAAGTTTTTTTTGTCTTTTCTATTAACTTCCTTCATTGCTATATTCCTAATTATTCAGCCAGATTTGGGCCAGACTTTATTAATTGGATTAAGCTGGATAATTTTAATATTTATTTCAGGAGTAAATATTATTTTTCTTTTTACGATTTTTATAATTTTAATAACCTCTTTTTTTTTTATAGTTATGTACTTTCCACGTTTTGAATATATTAGAAACAGATTGTTTTCTTTTTTTAATCCAGAAAATGGGACACATAATTTTCAATCAGATAAAGCAATTGAATCTATTATTAGCGGTGGATTTTTTGGAAAAGGATTAGGTGAAGGAACTTTGAAAAATAGAGTTCCTGAAGCTCATACAGATTATATTATTTCAGTTGTTTCAGAAGAGTTTGGAGTAATTGTTATAATGTTAATTTTGCTAATTTTTTTAATCTTTATATTTTCAGTACTAAGGAAAGTTTATAATGAAAATGATAATAAAATAAAATTAATATTAACTGGATCAATATGTTTAATTCTTTTGCAAACAATGATTCATGTTGGTGTTAATATAAGATTATTTCCCACTACAGGAATGACACTTCCTTTTTTAAGCTATGGTGGTTCATCTATAATAAGTGTCTCAATTTTATCCGGCATAATTTTAAATTTAACTAAAAGGAAATTTAAAATTTAATGAAACAAAAGATTCTAATTTCAACTGGAGGCTCGGGCGGACATATTATTCCTGCAGAGATAATAAACGATCATTTAAAATATAAATTTGATGTTGTTATATCAACAGATTTAAGAGGTTATAAATTTATAAATAAAGATTTAGGCAAAATTTTAATTATCGATACACCAAAGTTAATATTTGATTTCTTTATAGTATTTAGATTATTTAAGATTTTTTATCTGACATTAAAAACTTATTTTTATTTAAGAAAAAACAATATAAAAAAAATTTTTTCTACAGGTGGCTATATGTCTTTACCAGTATGTTTAGGTGGTAAATTATTAGGACTAGAAATATATTTATTAGAACCAAATTTTGTTTTAGGTAGGGCAAATAAATTTTTTTTAAATTTTTCAAAGTTGATTTTCTGTTATACAGATAAATTAAAAAATTTTCCAAAAAAATACATTGAAAAAATTAAGATTATCCCGCCTTTAGTAAAAAAAGAATTTTATGATAAAAAAGTCCCAGTTAATTTAAGTAAAAAATTTTGTTTTTTAATTGTGGGAGGGAGTCAAGGTGCAAAAATCTTTGATGACATTATTCATCAAACAATCATTAAACTTTCTCAAAAACATGAGATTAAAGTAATTCAACAAACTAATATTAATAATATTAAAAATTTGCAATCAACTTATAGAAAGAATGATATTGAATGTATAACTTTTGATTTTGAAAAAAAATTTATTGATTTAGTTGATCAATCCGATCTATGTATTACTAGAGCAGGTGCATCTACTTTGGGAGAATTGTCGGTTATGAACAAGCCATTTTTAGCAGTTCCTTTAGCTTCCTCTAAAGATAATCATCAATTTGAAAATGCAAAATTCTATCATAGTTTAGGTTGTTGTTGGATTTTGGATCAAATGAATTTTGATGATAAAAAATTAGTAACTCTTTTAGATAATTTATTGACTGATAAGAGTGATTTCTTAAATAAAAAAGATAATCTAAAAAAATTAAATTATCAAAATTCATGGAATAATGTTAATCAAAAGTTATTAGAGTCAATTAATGAAAATTGAATTAGCTAAAAAAGAAACTATACATTTTATTGGTATCGGTGGGATAGGTATGAGTGGGCTTTCTTTAATTATGAAAGGTAAAGGATTCAAAATTCAAGGAAGTGATATTGGAATAAATAAGAATATTGAAAGACTTAAAAAAGAGAAAGTAAAAATTTTTATTGGTCATAAAAAACAAAATATAAAAAATGTTACAATTGTAGTCGCTTCATCGGCAATAAAAAAAAATAATCCTGAAATTCTAGAGGCAAAAAGAAAAAAATTACCAATTATAAAAAGAGGTAAGATGTTAGCAAATATTGTCTCTCTTATGAAAAATATTGTTGTTGTCGGTTCACATGGGAAAACAACTACAACTTCTTTAGTAGCCTCCATATTTCAGAATACAAAATTAGATCCAACAATAATTAATGGTGGAGTTATAAACTCAATTAAGAATACTGCAAAGTTAGGTAAAAGTGAATGGTCTATTTTAGAGGCTGACGAGTCAGACGGTAGCTTTATCCATATTTCTCCAACTTATGCAATAATTACAAATATAGATAGAGAGCATATGGATTTTTATAAATCTATGAAGGATTTAAAAAACTATTTTTTTCAATTTATTAAAAAAGTCCCTTCATTTGGAAAATTATTCATTTGTACTGATGATAAAGTTAATAATGAAATAGTTAAATTAATAAAAAATAAAAATTTTTATACTTATGGACTCAAACCTAATTCTAATTTTCATATAAGCAATATTAATCAAAAAAAAGATTATTCTAAATTTGATTTAAAAATTAATTTACCTAACAAAAAAATAAAAATTATCAAAGATCTGAGAATTCCTTTATTAGGGATTCATAATATTAGTAATTCTGTTGCTGCTATTGCTGTTGCATTCACAGTTGGTATTTCTATACCCAACATAAAACAAGGTCTTATAAATTTTAAAGGTGTTCAAAGAAGATTTAACAAAATATTTACATATAATGATATTGATTTTTATGATGACTATGCCCATCATCCTACTGAGATAAAAGTGGTTTTAGAAGGTATTAAAAAAGTTTTTAGTAAGTATGAAAAAGTGTGTATTTTTCAACCTCATAGAATATCTAGATTAAAGGATTTAAAAAAAGAATTTTCTTATTCTTTTAAGGGAGCAGATACTGTTATTTTATGTCCAATATATTCTGCTGGTGAAAAAATAAAGTTAGGCTTTGACTACAAAAATTTTGCAAAAGAAATTATAAGACACTCTGATGTAAAGCTATTTATGGTTAATGATAAAATTAAATTAGCAAAGTTTTTAAAAAAAAATATGTATGGAAAAAAAATAGTTATTGGAATGGGAGCAGGCTCCATTTCAAATTGGATGAAAGAGTTACCAAAATTAATGTCATGAAAATTAACCAATTAAAAGATTTACTCGAAGAATTTAATTCAAATATTACTTACAATCAGGATCTTAAAAATAAAAGTTGGTTTAATATTGGTGGAAAATCAAAACTCTTTTACAAAGCAGAAAACTTAAAGGATTTAGTTAAATTTTTGAAATTACTAAACAGTAATGAAAAAATTTTTATCATTGGTGCAGGATCTAATACCTTGATAGCCGATGGTGTTTTCGATGGAGTTGTGATCAAACTGGGTAAAAACTTTAACAAAACTTCATTATTAGGTGAAGACATTATTATTTCAGGGAGTGCAGTTTTAGATAAAAATTTGTCAAATTTTGCTGCAGAGAACCAGTTAAGTGGTTTTGAATTTCTATCTTGTATCCCTGGTTCTATAGGTGGTGGTATTAAGATGAATGCTGGTTGTTTTGGAAGAGAAATTAAAGATATTCTTTTATCAATTCAAGCAATAGATCAAAATGGAAATATAATTACTATACCTTCAAAAGATATTAAATTTGAATATAGGAATAGTGATCTTCCTGAAAATCTTATATATTTAAGTGCTTCATTTAAAGGTGCAAAAAGTACTTATAATAAAATTAATAGTGAAATTATAAAATTAAAGAGTCAAAAAGAAAAAAATCAACCGACTAAAATAAAGACAAGTGGTAGTACTTTTAAAAATCCAATTAATCAAACTGATAAAAAAGTTTGGCAATTAATCAGAGAGTCTGTTGCATTAGATACTAAATTTGGTGATGCATGTATCTCTGAAAAACACTCAAATTTTTTTATTAATAAAGGTAATGCAACTTTCAAGGATATGAAAAAACTTATAGACTTTGTTGCGGCTAATGTTTTAAAAAAAACAGGTATCAATTTAGATAAAGAAATAAAAATATTAGAATAAATTGAAAAAAAAAATATTAATAATTTCGGGTGGAGTTTCTAAAGAAAGGATAATTAGTATTGATACAGGTAAACAAGTAGCAAAAGAATTGAAAAAAAATGGCTTCAAAGTAAAAATTTGCGAACCAGATCAAAAACTATTTTTTTTTGCTAAAACTTTTAAACCAGATATTATTTTTAATGCTTTACACGGACAGTTTGGTGAGGACGGATATATCCAATCTATTTTAGAAAGTATTGGTATACCATATACTCATTCAGGAGTGATTTCCTCTGCACAAGCAATGGATAAAGAAATTTCGAAGAAAATTTTTTTAAAAAATAAAATTCTTACACCAAGATATTTCACATTTTCTTTCGACAAACCTCGAAGAGAATTAACTAGATTAATTGAAAAAAAATTCAAATTTCCTGTTGTAATTAAACCTTTAAATGAGGGATCAAGTGTAAATGTTTTTATTTGTACAAAAAAAAATATATTGAAAAAATTAAAATTGCTTAAAGAATATAAAAAAATTTTAATTGAGGAATTTATTCCTGGCAGAGAAATACAAGCTGCAATAATAGGCAAAAGAAAACTTGGAGCTATAGAGTTAGTTCCAAAAAGAAAGTTTTATGATTATCAGGCTAAATATAACTCAAAAGCAAAAACTAAACATTTAATTCCAGTCGCTATCACTGAAGATCAAAACAAGAAACTTATGAACATTACTTTAAAAGCACACAATTTATTGGGATGCAGAGGTGTAACTAGATCTGATTTTAAGTTCTATAAAGGAAAATTTTATCTCTTAGAAATAAATACTCAGCCCGGGATGACAAAACTATCTTTAGTTCCTGAAATATCTGCTTATACTGGTTTGAGTTTTATAAATTTAATTAAATTAATTTTAAAAGATGCATCAATTAATAAGTAAAAAAATAATTATTTACTTATTTGTCTTTTTAATTCTGGTAAGCGTTAATAATAATTCTTTTACAAAATTAACATTGCCAAATATCAATAACATTGAAATTTCAGGATTAGATTTAGAGAATAGTGATATCATTAAAAGATATATTAATAATTCAAATTTTAAAAATATATTTTTTATTGAAAAAATAGATATTATAAAAAAAATAAATTCATTAAAAATTATTGAGTCATTTTCAATTTTTAAAAATTATCCATCAACATTAAAAATAGAAATAAAAAAAACTAATTTTTTAGCAAGAACAAAAAAAGGTGGCTCTAACTATTTTATTGGATCAAATGGTAAATTAATTGAAGATAATGATTCTACAAGTATTTTACCATTTGTATTTGGGAATTTGGATGTTCAAGAATTTATTAAGTTCAAAAATGAAATTGATAGAACAAATTTTAAATATAATGACATATTAAGTTTGTATTTTTACAAATCAAAACGTTGGGATATTAAAACTTCAAAAGGATATTTAATAAAATTGCCTAAAAATGATATAAAGAAATATTTAAATATGTTTGTTCAGCTCGAAAAAGAATTAATGTTTGAGGAAACTACTGTAATTGATTTCAGACCAAAAAATCAAATTATATTAAATGAAAAATAATTCTGATTATAAAACATATTTATTAGTTAAATTAAATAAATTGGCTATTGTCGTATTAAATTTTGATAATAAAATTTTATTTAAAAATGAGACTTTAATTGATAATTCATTTAATTTCGAAATTTTAAATAATTTTTTGAATAAAAATATATTTAAAATTGAAAAATTATTAAGAGAGTTTGTTAATAATATTTTTTTGATTATTGATCATCATGAATTTTATTCAACAAAACTATCAATTAAAGATAAAACTGAAAATATCTTATTAAATACTGACTCCATAAATAGTCTACTGTTAGAGGCAAAAAATCAATGCAATTATACTTTAGAGGGTAACGACATTATTCACATGAAAATTGATAATTTTAAAATAGATGATGTAAATTATGATTTTCTTCCTAATAAAATGGGTTGTAAAAAATTTTCAATTGAAGTTAGTTTTATATGTTTGCCAAAAAGGATTTCTCAAAATTTTAAAAAGGTTCTTAATAATTATCAAATATCTTTAATTAAAATGTTAAGTTATCAGTATTTGTTAAATTTTAACGAGAATAAGGATGATAATATTTACGAGGTTGCTCAAAAGATTTTGAATGGACTAAATGAAAATGAAGTATTTATGTCTTATAAGAGTTCAAAAAATCAAGGTTTTTTCGAAAAATTCTTCAATTTTTTTAATTAAATTTGTATTTTCTCGTAACATTTGTTGTTTTTTATTTTATCTTTGAGGGTAATAAACATTTACCGTGTCATTATTAAACCAAAAAACAATTAAAGAAGCAGTAACTTTTAAGGGTGTCGGCTTACATAGCGGAAAATTAGTTAGTATTAAAATCAAACCCTCTGATCCTGACACTGGTATCGTTTTTAAGAGAATAGATCTTAAAAATGAAAATCTTTTATATCCAAATTTCATGAATGTGAGTAACACAAGTTTAAATACAACTATAAGCAATGATTTTGGAACTAAGGTTTCTACTATAGAACATTTGATGGGTGCCTTATTTGGCTTAGGAATTGATAATGCTTTAGTAGAAATAGACAATGAAGAAGTTCCAATTTTAGATGGGTCTGCCAAAAATTTTATTGAGAAAATATTATCCGTAGGTTTAAAGCAAAGTAATAAACCAATTAAGATAATTAAGATTAATAAAAGAGTAGAATTTAAGGATGGAGGAAAATTTATGGTTATAGAGCCTTCAAAGTTAAGCCTAGATATAGATTTTGAATTAAAGTATCCAAATAAAATTATTGGTAATCAAAGAAATAAAATTAATGTATATGAAGATGATCTTAAGGAAATTTTTAATTCAAGAACTTTCTGTTTATATGAAGACATAGAAGCTATAAAGAAAAAAGGATTAGCAAAGGGTGGCAGTTTAGATAATGCGATAGTTGTTAAAGATGAGCAAATACTTAATTTAGATGGTCTAAGAAATTCGAAAGAATTTGTGAATCATAAAATATTAGATTGTATAGGTGATCTATACACAAGTGGTTATAGAATTATAGCAAGTATAACCTGTTCACAGGGTGGACATTTTCTTACAAATAGTTTGCTAAGAAAAGTATTTGAAAATAAAGATAATTTTTCAATTATTGAGATTCAAGAAAGAACTCTCCCTCATACTCTAATAAATAGAAGTTTATTAAGATCAATTGCTTAATTAAATATACACCTTTATAAAATTTTTTTAAAATTATATATTGTTAAAATGTTTAAATATAAAATATTCGTTTTATTTATTTTTGCACTGATCTTAAATTCTTGCAGTAAGGACGTTGAAGATGTTTCTTTAATTAAAGAAAAAAATCAAAAAGTGGAGATGATCTCAGCTTATAAAGAAGGTATAAGTTTGATGGATAATGGAGATTATTTTAATGCATCCAAAAAGTTTTTAGAGGCTGAAATTTTATTTCCACAGTCTATTTGGGCACCAAAGTCAGTTTTAATGGCGTCATATTCATATTACACACAAAACTATTACACTTTAGCAATTGAAAATATCAAAAGATATTTCAAAACTTATCCAAAAGATAAAAATATGGCTTATGCACATTATCTCTTAGCTATGTGTTATTATGAAACAATAGAGGGTGAAAAAAAAGATTTAGCACCTTTAGTATTATCAAAGAAAGAACTTAATTTTATAATCAAAAATTATCCAGGAACTGATTATGCTTACGATGCTAAATTTAAAATTGATTTGATTAATGATATATTAGCAGCAAAAGAAGTATACATTGGAAGACATTATATTAAAAAGAAGAAATGGATAGCAGCTGTTAATAGATTTAAAAAAGTTTTAGAAGATTATGAAACTACAGTTCATGTTGAAGAGGCTATACACAGGTTAGTAGAAATATATTATGAATTAGGTATGGAAGAAGAGTCTCTTAAATATGCTTCATTATTAGGATATAATTATAATTCAAGTGAATGGTATAAAGAAACTTATAAAATATTTAATAAAAAGTACGAAGTTTCTATTCCCAAAAGTCAAAAACAAAAAAGTAAAATTCTAGGTAAGATAAAAGATCTATTTTAGTCAAATGAAAGATGAAAAAATTAATAAGGTATATCTTAAAAAAATAAAATTATTTCTAAAATATAATAAGTATTACTATAATTTTAACAAACCTTTAATAGATGACAAACAATTTGATGATTTAAAAATAGAAATACTGGCATTAGAAAAAAAATATAGTTTTTTAAACCATAAAGATTCCCCAAAAAATTCGGTGGGTTTTAGACCTTCTAAAGTTTTTAAGAAAGCATTACATGCAATACCAATGCTATCTTTAAGTAATGCATTCGATGAGAAAGATCTAATAAATTTTGAAAAAAAAATTTTAAATTATTTAAATAAACAGGATGGTTATGAGATAGAATATAGTGCAGAACCAAAAATTGATGGGATATCAGCTTCTTTAATTTATAAGAACGGAAAATTAATTACCGGTTTATCTAGAGGTGATGGAAAGGAAGGTGAAGATATAACTGAAAATTTAAAGACAATAAAAGATATACCACAACTTATAAAATTGAAAAATTTTCCTGAAGAAATTGACGTAAGGGGGGAGGTGTTTATTCAAAATAGTGATTTTAAAAGATTAAATGATAAATTTGCAAATCCTAGAAATGCAGCATCGGGATCTTTAAGGCAAAAAGATCCTAATGAGACAAGAAAAATACCATTAAAATTTATTGCCTACACCTACGGTCATGAAAAAGGTTTAATAGCATCATCGCAAAATGAATATTTATCGTTATTAAAAGAATGGGGTTTTAAGACAAATACTTTAAATAAAACTATCAGTAAAGTTAAAAACTTAATGAGTAATTATCACGAAGTTGAAAAAAAAAGAGATAAGATAGACTTTGATATTGATGGAATAGTTTATAAGGTTAACGATTTTAGAATACAAAAAAGACTAGGTAATGTAGCTAATGCACCAAGATGGGCAATTGCTCATAAATTTTCTGCAAATAGTGGAGTTTCAATAATTGAAAATATTGAAATTCAAATTGGAAGAACTGGAGCATTAACTCCTGTTGCTAAAATAAAACCA
>MDTB01155626.1_pt1 | contig 17889 bp, 16 predicted proteins | sample 811161 | NCBI WGS metagenome assembly MDTB01 (sample SAMN05326650, study PRJNA326480) | marine metagenome | isolation source: seawater | place: Mediterranean Sea | collected 2009
CAAGGAGTCGTTCTACGCCTTCATCGCCTACCCCCTCGACCTGTTCGAAGAGGGTTCAATCACCAACGTTCTGACCTCCCTGGTCGGCAACGTGTTCGGCTTCAAGGCCCTGCGCCACCTCCGTCTCGAAGACCTGCGCTTCCCGCTGGCCTTCATCAAAACCTGCTACGGCCCACCAAACGGCATCCAGGTCGAACGCGACCGGATGAACAAGTACGGCCGTCCTCTGCTGGGTTGCACCATCAAGCCGAAGCTCGGCCTGAGCGGTAAGAACTACGGCCGTGTTGTCTATGAGTGCCTGCGTGGCGGTCTCGACTTCACCAAGGACGACGAGAACATCAACTCCCAGCCCTTCCAGCGCTGGCAGAACCGCTTTGAGTTTGTCGCTGAAGCGATCAAGCTGTCCGAGCAGGAGACAGGCGAGAAGAAGGGTCACTACCTCAACGTGACCGCGAATACGCCTGAGGAGATGTACGAGCGCGCTGAGTTCGCCAAGGAACTCGGCATGCCGATCGTCATGCACGACTTCATCACCGGTGGCTTCACTGCCAACACCGGTCTGTCGAGGTGGTGCCGCAAGAACGGCATGCTGCTGCACATCCACCGTGCCATGCACGCTGTGATCGACCGTCATCCCAAGCACGGCATTCACTTCCGCGTTCTCGCCAAGTGTCTGCGTCTGTCCGGTGGTGACCAGCTCCACACCGGCACCGTGGTCGGCAAGCTGGAAGGTGATCGTCAGACCACCCTTGGCTACATCGACCAGCTGCGCGAATCCTTCGTGCCCGAAGATCGCAGCCGCGGCAACTTCTTCGATCAGGACTGGGGTTCCATGCCTGGTGTGTTCGCTGTTGCCTCCGGCGGTATTCACGTGTGGCACATGCCTGCCCTGGTCACGATCTTTGGTGACGATTCCGTCCTCCAGTTCGGTGGTGGTACCCACGGTCACCCCTGGGGTTCCGCTGCAGGTGCTGCTGCCAACCGCGTGGCCCTCGAGGCCTGCGTCAAGGCACGCAATGCCGGTCGCCATCTCGAGAAAGAGAGCCGCGACATCCTCACCGAGGCCGCAAAGCACAGCCCCGAGCTGGCAATTGCTCTCGAGACCTGGAAGGAAATCAAGTTCGAATTCGACACCGTCGACAAGCTCGACGTTCAGAACTGATTGTTTCTTCGGCCGGTTGATGCAACCGGCCAAACCCATTTCTTCAACCCAGGATCCCCATGCCTTTCCAGAGCACCGTGGGTGACTATCAAACAGTCGCCACCCTGGAGACCTTCGGCTTTCTCCCGCCGATGACCCAGGAAGAGATCTACGACCAGATCGCCTACATCATTGCCCAGGGCTGGAGCCCGCTCATCGAGCATGTCCACCCCAGCAATTCCATGGCTTCCTACTGGTCCTATTGGAAGCTTCCCTTCTTTGGTGAGAAGGATCTCAATCTGGTAGTCAGTGAGCTCGAGGCCTGCCATCGCGCTTACCCCGATCACCACGTCCGCATCGTTGGTTACGACGCTTACACCCAAAGTCAGGGTGCCTGCTTCGTGGTTTTCGAAGGGCGCTGATCGCTCTCTTCACGGTTCCGAGCCCTGACGTTTTCAGGGCTCCAGCATTTTCGGGGGGTTGCCCCCTCCACTCAACGACCACTCCTTCGGGCGGACATGTCCAGACTCTCCAGTCGCGAACTCGCACTTGAGCGCCGTAAAGCGCTGACAACAGCCGGAAAAAAGGCGTCTGTCGCCGCCGGTTCCAGTGACAGCCGAGTGCGGACTGCTTCGGATGCACGTCCGACCCGGACACTGGCCAATGCTCCTGAGCCTGTCGCTCAAGCGCCGGCTGTGGCCGTTTCACGTGTGGCTGCGGTTGCTCCAACAGCGCGTTTCACTCCCACTGCAGCGCCTCGCGCGCAGGTGAAACCTCAGGGACATCCCAGTCGGGAACTTGTCCTGGCTCGCCGCGATGCCCTCTCACGACGCGGCAAGAAGGCTGATACGAGCAAAGATCGCAATCGTGCAGACGTTGCTCGCCAGACCAAGCCGGCCGCTGCAGCTGCTCCGGCTGTCTCCGAGGCGCCTGTTGTCGCGACGTCTCCAACGTCCGCTCCCCGTCTGAGCCCCAGACACGACCGTCGTTCGGCGACTCCGAAGCGCCGTGCCATTGAGAATCCCAGTCGCGCGCTGGTCCTGGCCCGCCGCGATGCCATGTCGAAACATGGCAAGACAGCAGGCAAGCAACCCACGAGTGCTGCGGCCGTTGCCCGTCAGGCCAACCCTGATCTCACCAGTCGCGAGCTGGCCCAACAGGTGCGCGAGCTGCGCGCCAAGGCCGGTGCCCGCAACAAGCAGGGTGCAGGCGTGACGCGACCAACCGGTCCCAACCGAAATGGCGCCAAGCAGGCTGCAGCAGCTGATGCTCACTGGAAAGTGGGCCAAAGCACCACAAGCACAGGACAGACGGTCACGGGCACGCAGGCCAACCGTTCCGTCAAGACCACCGGTAACGAGGCAAGCACCTGCCGCTCGATTACCGGAACCGAATATCTCGGAGCTGAAGTCTTCCAGACCTTCTGTCAGTCAGCTCCCGAGCCAACCACTCCAGCCAAGGTTCGCGTTACGGCCACCAGCCATGGCAACCGGGTCACCGGCAACGAAGTCGGTCGTTCTGAAAAGGTCACCGGCGATGAGCCCGGAACCTGTAAAAGCGTGACAGGCACGGAGTACATCTCGGCGAATCAGTCGGCTGCTTACTGCGGTAACGGTGTCAGCTCCCCTCGCAAGGTTGGTCACAGCCTCACGGAACAGGGGCGTCCCGTCAGCGGCGTGATGGTGGGACGTTCCGCCAGTGTCACCGGCGATGAAGCCGGAGCCAACCGCAGTCTCACCGGTGATCAGTACCTCGGTTCAGACCCTCTTCCCGAAGGACGTCCTGCAGCCAAGGTTGGCCTGTCTGGAACCCTCTCAGGTACGGGTGTCACCGGCACTCTGGTGGGCCGTTCCAGCCAGGTCACCGGTAACGAATTCGGCTCCTGCCACCGCGTGACTGGTGATCAGTACATCAGTGCCGAGCAGGTGAATGGCTTCTGCGGCGGCAAGCCCGAGCCCGAAGCCGCCAAAGTTGGTTTCAGTGTCACCAACCGCAACCAGGTGGTGAGCGGGACCCGCACCGGCCGCTCTGAGAACGTCACCGGTGATGAGCCCGGCAGCTGTCAGGCCGTGACCGGAACCCCCTATGCAGGCCTTGAGCAAGCCGGTCAAAACTGCGGAACCCCCGCTGTTCGAGCCATACGTGATCGCACCCCAGTGCGTCCCGGAACTCCTTCAGCTGCCATGACTGGGATTCAACCCGGCGTCGGCGGTGTGATGACGGGCGATGAGCGCGGCGCCTGTGAAGCGGTCACCGGTACTCCTTACGTCGGTGCTGATCAGCTGGCCGCTGCCTGCGGAGCCGACGCGCCTGCCGGAACAGCCACCCATGGTGAATCTCCCGAAGGAGCTCCCTGGACCCGTTTCAGTGTGGTTTCTCCCGCCCGCGCTGCTCAGCAGCAGCGTGATGCACGCTCCGGTGTAACCGGAACGTCTTACGAGCAGGGGAATCGCATCACCGGCCCTTTTGACATGGCTGGTGGCAAGGTGACCGGTACCGAGCAGTTCCGCTTCGATAACCGCGAGTTCCAAAACCGTCAGCAACAACGTCAGTTCCAACCCACCGTCGCTGTGGTCAGTGAGCCCACTGACAAGCCGACCTCCCGTGTCACCGGTGAGGGCTCATCCACCAAAGTCACTGGTGACGACTGGGATCGCGGGGAGCATGTCACCGGTACTGAGGGTGCATCGGCTCGCCGTCGTAACCCCAGCCGTCCGGGTCCGATGAGTGCCATGTCTCCTTTTGAGCGCAAGCGCAACGAGGCGAATGAATGGCCGGTTAGCCCTGTCACCGGTTCCAGCGGCAACACCGAGAAGGGCTCCCTGATCACCGTCTCAGGCGGCGCACGGGGCTGATTCACTGATGGTTCGCTCCAAGCCTCTCCGTGGCGGGCGACCTCAGGCCCCCTCGGCACCAACCCGTCGCCAGCTCCAGCAGTTGGCCAACAGCGACGATCACGCGCAGACGACTCAGGACACCGAGTCGTCTACACGCCAAGCTGCTTTGGAACGGCGCCGTGCCTTGACAACGTCAGGCAAAGCAGCGCAGCTGGATCACGGTTCTGTCGCTGGTGGTCGGATTCGCTCCAGCAAGGACGCTCAGCGCCCCGCTCCATCACAGCCGGCTTGGGTGCGGCGAGAGAAAGCAGTCACCCGGGCGGTGCCCTTCAATCTCAGTCGCACGTCGCTGCCGATTACCCATCGGCGCCATCCGTTGACGGATGCAGCGGCCAACGGCCGTCTCCAGGCTTATGAACGGGAGATCAAGGGCCGTTTCGATCGGATCGTTCCCTTGCTTAAGCAGGTTTCAGCGTTGCAGCATGAAACTGATTTCATCCCCCAGGCCCAACGGCTGTGCCGTGCGGAACTCGGATTCGACCTTCCGGATCACATCCTGCAGCGAGCCTGGGTGCGTCCTCTCGACATGCGCGCCCTGTTCGCCTGGTGCGTGTTCGAAAGCCATCGTCTGTTCAGTGACCGCTTCTTTCAGGACGACCCTCTGGAGGCATCGTCCGGCAGTGCCGCCTCAAGAGGCTTCGAACAGTTCCTGCTCGACTGCGGCATCCATCTCCTGGATCTCACTCCCTGTGCAGACGGCCGCCTGGCTCACACAGTGGCGTATGCCTTGCGCATTCCCTTCAGTGCTGTGCGACGGCGATCCCATGCCGGGGCCATGTTCGATGTGGAGAACACGGTGAATCGCTGGGTCAAAACAGAGCATCGCCGCTATCGCGAAGGCAATCCGAATCCCTCCACCGAACCCACCCGCTATCTGAAGGTGGTGACTTACCACTTCAGTTCCCTAGACCCTTCTCACCAGGGCTGCGCCGCCCATGGCAGCAACGACGAACTTGCGGCGGCGGCCGGTCACCAACGACTTCTGGACTTTCGTGAGGCGGTTGAGAACAGCTTCTGTTGCGGTGCTTCCGTTGATCTGCTCTTGATCGGCCTCGACACCGACACCGATGCGATCCGTGTCCATCCCCCGAGCCGTGACAGCGAGATGGTGCTTGACCGTTGGCTTTGCGCCAGGGAATTGCATGCAGCCACGGCATCCATGACAGCGGATCAGGCCATGGCCCAAATCGCTGAAGCTGTTGAAAGCTCCGCCCCAGCTCCGATGGATGAAGGAATGGTCGCGTTTCTGAGCCGTTTGCTCGCTAACAACTTCTCCCAGATCGACTACGTCCAGGAATTGCACGGCGGCCCCTATCCCGACGCCGGCCATGCCGAGCGGTTCATCGGCGTTGGCATCGGCTTCAAGGAAGTGCATCTGCGCAACCTCACTTACTTCGCCCACCTCGACACGGTTGAAGAAGGCGCTCCTGATCTGGATGTCGGCGTGAAAATCTTCCGGGGCCTCAATGTTTCTCGAGATCTGCCGATTCCGGTCGTTGTGCGTTTCGACTACTCGGGTCGGGTGCCGGGTGCCCGTGAACGGGCCATTGCTGATTGCCAACGGGTGAATCAGGCCATCGCCGTTCGCTACTCCTCTCTCGTCGATGAGGGGTTGCTCCACACTTGTCTCACCATTCGCGACCGTAACCAGACGGCTCCGGCCGAGGTCGTCGGTTCCACCCTCGATCCGCAACTTCCGGAGGCTCACTGATCATGCTCATCGTCAAGGTCATCAAGCCGCTCGTCTCCACCAACCGGATCCCTGATTTCGAGCACAAGCATCTGCAGGTGGTGCTCGATGGCAGCACCAAAAAGGTGGCTGTGGATGCCGTCGGTGCGAAACCCGGCGACTGGGTGATCTGCGTCAGCAGTTCAGCAGCCCGTGAAGCCGCCGGCAGCAAGTCGTATCCAAGCGATCTCACGATCGTTGGGATCATTGATCATTGGGAACCCGATCCTCCCAAGACGTCGGCTCCGGCTCCGTCCCCGACCCCCAGCAGCACACCTGCAGGAGGCAAGTCCAGCTGATGGAGATCATGCAGGTGATGGGCACGTTGATCTGCTCCTACAGAGTTGCAGGGCTGGATCACATGCATCTGCGCGTCCTCCGCAACAACAAGGGCAAGAAGCTGGTGGCCGTTGACCCCGTTGGTGCCCGCGAGGGCAACTGGGTGTTCACCGCCAGCGGTTCGGCGGCCCGGCATGCCTGCCCGGACAACACCGTTCTCACCGATCTGACCATCGGTGGAATCATCGACTTCTGGAATCCGGACGGATAGGGATCACCCATCTCCCTCCGCCGTTTCCGTTCCGTTTCCACACCTTCACTCCCATGGCCACTCCTTCCCCCTCTCCCCGTCGTCGTACGACCCGCAGTTCCGCTGCGGCGAACAAGACCGTGGATGTGAAGCCTGTGGCCAGCACGTCTGCAGCAGCGTCCACCCCCGCAAAAGCGGCTCCTGCGGCAACCACGCGGCGGTCCACAGCGACAACGCGACGCAGCAGTGCGGGTACAACAGGTTCAGGAGGTGGCTCCGCAATCTCCCCTCCAGCAGCGATGCCCTCCTCAGGGGTGCCCGGCGTGGCTCTCGGCATGATTGAAACCCGTGGCATGGTTCCTGCCATCGAGGCTGCCGATGCCATGACCAAGGCAGCGGAGGTCACGCTGGTTTGCCGTGAGTACGTCGGTGGCGGTTACGTCACGGTGATGGTTCGAGGGGAGACCGGCGCTGTGAATGCCGCCGTGCGCGCTGGTGCCGACGCCTGTGAGCGGGTCGGTGATGGCCTGGTTGCGGCCCACATCATTGCCCGTCCCCATAAAGAGGTGGAACCCGCCCTCAGCGGCAGCGGCGCTCTGCGGCGCAGCTGATTTTCAACGCCGTTCCTGACGGACCTTCACAAAGATTCCCCATTCCCGTGACTGGCGCTTAGATTCGCCGCCCAGTCAGCGACCAGCCCGATTCCGATCCCGCTTGCCGTTTTGACCTCGGAGCTTTCATTCCCGCTTCAGACCGCCTGGCTGATCCCGATCTACGGGTTCGCCGGAATGGTTGTTTCACTCCCGTGGGCCTCCGGTTGGTTCCGCCGGCAAGCCCATCGGACTGCGGCGTACCTGAATATTCTTCTGAGCCTGCTCGCCTTCGTCCACGGCAGCCTGATCCTGCAGGAGGTGTTTCAGAGCGGTCCGGTCGATCTTGCCTTCCCATGGCTCACCGTTGCCGATCTTGAGCTGGACATCAGCTTCAGTCTCACCCTCAACAACCTGGTGGCCCTGGAGCTGATCACAGGCCTGAGTCTCTTTTCCCAGGTGTATTCGCTGGGATATATGGATAAGGAATGGGCTCTGGCGCGATTTTTTGCACTGCTCGGCTTTTTTGAGGGAGCGATGTCAGGGGTGGTGCTGAGTGATTCGTTGTTTCAGAGCTACTTCCTGCTCGAGATGCTCACCCTCTCGACCTATTTATTAGTGGGTTTTTGGTATGCGCAGCCACTGGTTGTCACCGCTGCTCGAGATGCGTTCCTCACCAAGCGCGTTGGTGATGTCTTGCTGCTGATGGGTGTCGTGGCTCTCTGCAGCTTTTCAGGCGTGATGGGATTCACCGATCTCTATGCCTGGGCGGCCCGCGATACCCTCACTCCTTTGGCAGCCACCTTGCTGGGTCTTGGCCTGATTGCTGGGCCGACAGGCAAGTGTGCCCAGTTCCCGATGCACCTCTGGCTCGATGAGGCGATGGAGGGTCCCAATCCCGCCTCGATCCTGCGCAATTCCGTCGTGGTCACCTGTGGAGCCATTGTGCTGCTCAAGGTGATGCCGATTCTTCAGTACTCGCCAGTCACCCTCGTGGTGCTTTTGGTGATCGGAACCATCAGTGCCATCGGCGGGTCTCTGGTGGCGATCGCGCAGGTCGACATCAAACGCACCCTGTCGTATTCGACGACGGCCCATCTGGGACTGGTGTTCATCGCGATTGCTCTGCAGATCCCAGTCCTGGCCTTACTGCTGCTCTACACCCATGCCGTTTCCAAGGCGCTTCTCTCGATGAGCGTGGGTGGGGTCATCGCCTCCACCAACTGCCAGGACATCACCGAGCTGGGCGGTCTCGCCAGCCGCATGCCAGCCACGACAACGTCCTATCTGGTAGGTGCAGCTGGTCTTGTGGGCTTTCTTCCCCTGGGCGGCTTCCTTGCCATGGCCCAGGGCATCGAGCTGCTCAGCGTGCGCTCCATACCGTTCATGGCGGTGTTTCTGATCACCAATGCCCTCACGGCCCTCAATCTGGTGCGCGTCTTTCGGCACGTGTTCCTGGGTGATTCGCTGATCAAGTCGAGGCGTGCAGCTGAAGTGAACTGGCAGATGGCGTTGCCAATGGTCGCTCTCAGCGTGGTGGTGGTGCTCACTCCTGTTCTGCTTGTGCGCCTGGAATCACTCGAAGGACTCCTGGCCTTTCCCCTCTGGGCTGCAGCATTGGTTGTGGGCAGCGGTCTGATCGGTCTCGTGGCTGGTGGCCTGGCTCCGCTCAGCAAAGCCTGGTCCCGTTCGCTCAATCCTCTGTTGCGCGCCGTTCAGGATCTCCTGGCCTACGACTTCTACACCGAGAGCTTCTACAGAATCACCATTGTCAATGTGGTGGCAGGGTTTTCGCGGTTGGCGTCCTGGTTTGACCGCAACGTTGTCGATGGCGTGCTGCACGGTGTGGCCCGCTTCTCCCTCGCCAGTGCCGACAGCCTCAAGCTCAGTGTCAGCGGTCAGAGCCAGTCCTATGTGCTCACGGTTCTTGTGGCCATCGTTCTTTTCCTCACGTCAGTGAGTTGGTTCCTCACCTGACCGATCCGATGCTGCTTTCCTTACTGCTTCTGATTCCTTTCTCCGGTGCCCTGGCGCTGATCCTCTGGCCCGGTGAGTTGAACCACGGCCGATTGCGGATCGGGTCGATCGTGATTCTGGCGATTCAGTGCCTGGCCAGTTTTGCGTTGCTGTTTCGTTTTGATCCAGCCGATTCAGGGCTGCAACTGGTGGAACAGGCGCGTTGGGTTCATTCCATCGGACTGGATTACGCCCTGGCGGTGGATGGATTGTCCCTGCCGCTCGTTCTGATGAATGGGGTTCTTTGTCTGGTTGCGGCGATTGCTTCCCGTTCCATCGAAAACCGTCCCCGGATCTATTACGCCCTCCTTCTGGTGATCAGCGGCGCGGTGAATGGCGCATTCCTGGCGCAGAACCTGTTGCTGTTTTTCCTGTTCTATGAGCTGGAACTGATTCCCCTATGGCTGCTGATTGCTGTCTGGGGTGGCAGCAACAGAGCCTATGCGGCTACCAAGTTTTTGATCGTGACTGCGGTTTCGGGGGTTTTGATCCTCGCCGCGTTCCTTGGCCTGGCCTTCGTGACGGGAACGATGGATTTCAGCCTGCGGCCGGTTTTGAGCGGTGAGCTCGGCATGGTCAGTCAGCTGATTCTGATGGGGGCTCTGCTGATTGGTTTCGGCATCAAGATTCCGCTGTTTCCTTTCCATACCTGGTTGCCCGATGCCCACACAGAAGCCTCAACGCCGGTGTCCGTTCTGCTGGCTGGTGTTCTGCTCAAGCTGGGCACCTACGGCTTGCTGCGTTTCTGCCTGGGTCTTTTCCCGGAGGCATGGCATGTGGCCTCACCGTGGCTGGCTGGCTGGGCAGCGATTTCTGTTCTGTATGGGTCCCTTGCAGCCATTGCCCAGACAGACATGAAACGGATGGTGGCCTACAGCTCAGTGGGCCACATGGGCTATGTGCTGCTGGCGGCCGCGGCAGCCACGCCTCTTGGACTGATGGGGGCTCTGTTTCAAATGGTCAGCCATGGCCTCATCTCCGGCGTCCTGTTCCTGGTGGTGGGTGTGGTCTATGCCCGCACCGGCACAAGAGATCTGAATGTGCTGCGTGGACTGCTCAATCCCCAGCGTGGCCTTCCTCTGACGGGGTCTTTGATGATCATCGGTGTGATGGCCAGTGCCGGTATCCCCGGGATGGCCGGCTTCATCTCCGAGTTCCTGATTTTCCGCGGCAGTCTGCAGCCGTTCCCTGTGGCCACCTTGCTCTCGATGGTGGGGTCTGGACTCACCGCGGTGTATTTCCTCCTGCTGGTGAATCGTGCCTTCTTTGGTCGGCTGGCCATCGCCGCCGGCGAAGTGGTGAATCCCCGTATTCTTCAGATCGTTCCATTGCGGGAGCAGTTGCCTGCCATTGCTCTCACCCTTGGAGTTCTGGCGCTTGGCTTGGTGCCGGAACTGCTGTCCGGACTCAGCGAATCAGCCACCACGGGTCTGAGCCAGTTGAGTGAGGCTCTGTCATGACTGCAACCACCACGCGTCCGCTTCAACCCCCAGTTCTGCCGGATCAGGAGGAACTGATCCGGCGTCTTCTTAGTGACACCCCGTTGCTCAAGGACACGCCGGACCACCTGCTTCAGGTGGTGAATGTGCTGGAAAGCTATGGGATCGTTCTCGACGCCTACAGCAAAAATCTGGTGGATCAGGGGCAGAAGCAGCTGCTCAACCCGTTCCCCGTGATGCGCTTCTTTCATGAGGGAATCACGCCAAAGCGTCTTTGGGATCATCTGCTTGGCGACCGCATCAATTTCGAATACGCCGAGTACTGCCAGAAAGCCATGTTTTGGCATGGCACTGGTGGTTTGGATGCCTATCTCGACAGTTCTGAGTTTCAGGATGCCTGTCAGCGAATCATCAGTCGCAAGTCGGCGCGGGACCCGTTGATTGGAATCACCAACCGGTTGTATCCGGGCTTCGCTCCGGAATCGATTCGCTCGCTCACCACGATCTATTGCCTGGGCCTGTTCTGGCGTGTGATGAGCGATTTATTTGTTGATCTGGCTCGGCGCTATCGCATCGGCGAGGTGGCCTGCGTCAAGGATGTTGTGCATCACATCCGCGATGGTCTTGTTGCGGCTGCCGGCAGTCCAATCACCTACAAGGTTGTGATTGCTGGGGAAGAGATCTGGGTGCTTCCTCCGGAAGCTGGGCTCACCTTTCTTGTTGATGTCGCCGTGCCGTATGTGGAGGCCGTGTTTTTCCGTGGTATGCCATTCCTCGGCACGGTGTCGTACAACGCCCAGGCTCGTCAGATCTCACCGGACATCAGTGATTTCAAGTACGGAGCTCTTTACGCAGACCCAATCCCCAGCATGGGAGCAGGCATCCCGCCCAGTCTCTGCATGCAGGACATGTACCGGCATCTGCCGGATGAACTCACCCGTTGGTACGACGACCATGCCCGAGGGCAGGTGGATGTTCATGTGCAGATCTGCGTGAGTTTCCAGAAATCAATGTTCTGTGTGACCAATGGAGCCATTGCCGGCACGATGCCACATTCCCTCGACACGAATGATCCAAGTGAACAGGCGGCCAACCATTCCTATGCGAAATCCTGGGCTGGTCGCCTGATGGGCTGCCAGCGCGAGGCGCTCCTCTAGGTTTCGCAGAGGGCGATAGGCCAAGCGATGGATCAGTGGCAGGAACGCAAGCGACCGGTTTGTCTGGAGCGACGGTTCGAGTTTGAAAGCTACAGCGCCACACGGGATTTTCTCGATCGACTCGGTGAGCACAGTGAAGCGACCCAGCGTTTCCCAGATATCAGCTTTGGGCGTACGTACGTAAACATCACCCTGCGGCCGGAGCAGGACGGCGAGGCCGCCGCCCTCAGTGAGGCAGACCGGCGCTTCGCTGACGAGATTGATGGACTCCTCGGTTGATCTCGCTTCGGCCTATGCCGATTCGGGTGTAGCCGCTGTTCTTGAGCAGCTGGATCGTGAGCTGATTGGACTGAAGCCAGTCAAAACGCGCATTCGCGAGATCGCCGCTCTCCTGCTGGTGGATCAGGCCCGGCAGCAGTTGCAATTGCCCAGCACGGCTCCCAGCTTGCATATGTCATTCACGGGGCGTCCAGGAACCGGTAAAACCACCGTGGCGGAACGGATGTCGCAGATTCTGCACCGCTTGGGCTATCTCCGTAAGGGCCATGTGGTCACGGTGACTCGCGACGATCTTGTCGGTCAGTACGTCGGACACACCGCGCCAAAAACCAAGGAGATGATCAAGCGTGCCATGGGCGGCGTGCTGTTCATCGATGAGGCTTACTACCTCTACAAACCGGGAAATGAACGCGATTACGGGGCCGAGGCGATCGAGATTCTGTTGCAGGAGATGGAACGCCAGCGAAAGGATTTTGTGGTGATTTTTGCTGGCTACGGAGATCGCATGGAAGATTTTTATCGCTCCAATCCAGGCCTCTCATCCCGGGTCGCTCATCATCTCGAGTTCCCTGATTACAGCGATGAGGAACTCATGCAGATCGCCGCTTTACTGCTTGAGGATCAGCACTACTGCCTCAGTGCCGAGGCCATTGAGGCATTCAGCGAATACATCTCTCGTCGCCGTCAGCTTCCGTTTTTCGCCAATGCCCGTTCGATCCGAAATGCACTCGACCGTGCCCGGCTGCGTCAGGCGAATCGTTTGTTCAATCGCATGGGCGACCGTCTTACCCGGGAAGATCTGATCACGATTGAGGCTCAGGACATTCGGGCGAGTCGGGTGTTTCAGGGGGAGGTGGAGGGACATCATTCCCGCCACCAAAGCGTCGACTGATCAGAACAGCGACGCCAACACCGATCAGGGCACTGGCGGTGCCATGGCCTTGCATCAGGCAAATGGACAGCACCAACACCACCAAGGGGCGGCCGAGCATCAGCATGAAGAAGCCACTGGTGACTCCGGCGCACCAACTGCCGATGCTCCCCAATTGCGGCAACAGCTCATGCAGCCCTCCACCAAAGGCACAGGCCAACACGAAACCAGGGAAGAAGATCCCACCGCGCCATCCCGTCTCAAGACAGAGGCCCAGCATCAGGAGCTTCAGCAGACCAACGCTCAGGAGAAGAAGGACGGTGTCCTTGTTGGCCCCATCCAGGATGGGGATCACCTGGTGTTCCCCGGCAAAGCCCACCATCGGGAACCAGTGCAGCAACATGCCCAGAAGCAGGCCGGTGATAACAGGCCACCAACGCCAGTGCTTCAGCAGTTGGCGACGTTGCAGTGCGCCGCGCCACTGACGCAATGCAATGCCAAGAGCGCTGCCAACCAGGCCAGCCAGCAGGCCCACGCTGACGCTGCCCAGATCTTCGCGAAATGTGGTGGGCCAGATGTAAGGGACCCTCGCCATGCTTCCTCCGGTTACCTCCAGGATTCCGCCGAAGACGGCGAATCCGGCAATGCCGCCGAGGCTGCCGGGAATCCAGCGGCTGTGAAGGTTGACTCGATGCTGGTTGACCACAACACCACCCAGCAAAGGCGCCTCAAACATTCCCAGGCTTCCGGCAACGGCTGCATCGGAAAGCGCCCTGTCGCGACCGCGCCAGATCGTCTGGCTTGCAATGGTGATCAGCCGGGTCAGTAAAGCTTCCGGTCCGACAGGCGCACCACCGATCTGCGCGAGGGCGGCCGCCAAGATCGAGCGCCACTCATGGCGTTGCGGTGCATGGTCTGGATCCCGTAGATCCTCCATCGTTTCCGGGAGTTCCGGGAGAAGGTTGCGTTCGTCTCCGCCTTCCACGATTGCCAGGATGACGCCAACGCCGCCGCAGACCAGCAAGGACCACAGCAAAGGAATGGATGTGGTGAGGCCTTGTTCTGTTTTTTCCCCCCAGAGTTGTTCTCCGATGCCGCTGATCAGACCCAGCATCACTGCGGTGAATACACCGCTTAATGCACCGGTCGCCAGCGCCATCAGGCCCTGACGTATCTCAATGGAGACCAGGCTTTTTTGTCGGGCTGTCACGGTGTCACCAGTACGGATCGCAGGCCTGATCCACAACGAGGCGCCCTGATTTTGAAGCAGGAACCGTACTGATGCAGGCACGGATCACACGGCCGTTCACTTCGATCTCACAGGCTCCGCAACTACCTCCCATGCAGCCGGTTGGGATGGGACATCCGGCTCGGGCCGCACTCAGCAACCAGTCGCTGCCGATCACTTCCGAGCTGGTGTGTCCATCAGGCCAACGAACGGTGATGCGTTTCATGACCCCAGCAATGGAGCAATGTCCACATGCTGCTCGAAGGCATCGGCGAGACGATCGAGCAACTGATCGCGATGCGAGGCGTGATGCGGGCGCTCGATGGAGAGCTTGGAGATCCCCTTCCCGCTGCGCAGGTGATTGAGCCAGTGGCGGCGCCAGGGACCGTTGTCCAGCAGGCCGTGGAGATAGCTTCCGGCGATGACTCCTCCATTGATTCCTCGCTTCCACCAACCCAGGTTGGGCTCCTCCATCAGCGACATCAGATCGGCTTCTGCGGTGGTACGGCCGTGGTGCAGTTCAAATCCCCGCACTTCGGTTGGAGCGGGCCATCGACTGATGAGATCGCGTTGTCGCAAGGTTTTGTCTCGGCTGAATCGGGTCTTGATCGGCAGCAGCCCGAGACCTTCACTGCTGCTGGGTCCCCCCTCCAGTTGCTCAGGATCCTCAAGCTGCTGCCCCAGCATCTGCAGGCCTCCACAAAGACCGAGAAGATTCCCGCCTGAGTGGGCGTACTCCTTCAGCTGATCGGCCAAACCTCTTTCTCGCAGGAGCGTTAGGTCGTTCAGGGTCTGTTTGCTGCCAGGCAGGATCACGGCATCGGGTTGGCCCAGGCGATCTCCTGGAGAGATCCAGCGCAGCCGAACGCTGGCCTCAGCTTCCAGCGGATCAAGGTCGGAGAAATTGCTCAGGGAGGGGAGTCGTAGGACTGCGATCTCAAGGTCCGCTGGGCCCCTGGAGGGGCGGCGTTCCAGCAGATCGAGGGAATCCTCGGGAGGGAACAGTTCGTTGAGCCAGGGCATCACGCCGACAACTGGGATCCCTGTTTCACGCTCCAGCCAGGCGCGGCCGTCGTCGAACAAGTCGCGGCGTCCGCGGAAGCGGTTGATCAAAATTCCTCGGATCAACGGCCGTTCGATGGGTCGGAGCAAGGCCAAGGTGCCAACAACCTGGGCGAACACTCCCCCTCGTTCGATATCTGCGACGAGTAGGCAGCGGGCCCGCAGAAACTGGGCCAGACGCAGATTGGTGAGATCGCGTCTCTGGAGGTTCACTTCCACTGGGCTGCCGGCACCTTCGAGAACCAACCGTCCGTCTGGCCAGTTGTGGCTTAGCGTTTCGAGTCCGCTGCGGATCGCCCGCCAGCCGGGCTGGAACCAATCGCGGTAGTAGTGCTCGGCGCGTGCTGTGCCAACGCTTTTCCCGAGATGAATCACCTCACTGGTGCTGTCGCCCCGAGGTTTGAGCAATACAGGGTTCATGGCACAGCAGGGATCGAGCTTGGCGGCCCAGGCCTGCATGGCTTGGGAGTAAGCCATCTCTCCACCGTCGAGATCGACCCAGGCGTTGTTGCTCATGTTCTGTCCTTTGAACGGCAGCGGTTGCTCGCCACGACGTTTCAGGACACGGCAGAGGGCTGCGTTCATCAGCGATTTGCCGGCACCGCTGGAGGTGCCCAGCACCATCAGCGGTGGGCGGGATCGGATGGTCACAAGGGCCAGCGACGCCGCAACGCCTGCCGGAGCTGTTCGCCAGAACGGACCGGCTTGAGCAGCAGATCAGGGTCGCGATCCATCAGGGCCCGTCCAAGAGGCGTTAGCCGAAAGCGGCTGGTCAGACCCTGTCCATCCACTTCCCGCCGCAGCACGCCCACGGTGATCAACCAGCGCAGATCATCCTCGAGAGCTTCAGAGCTGTGGTGCCAGCGTTTGCCACGCCCATATCTCTCCCTGTTGTTCCAGAGGGTATTGGCGTCGAGCCCTTGTGCCTGAAGATCGCGATACAGATGATCGGAAAAGGGCAGGCAGCGCATCGAGCGGGTCGCCCTGTCACGGCTGCGTTGACTGAGCAGGTCGCTTGTGAACAAGGGATCGGTGATAACAGCCCTGTCGCCCCTGGCAGCCTACGGACCATTCCCTGGGAGTTGTCTGCCGTGTTGTTGCTCGCTTCCGCATCGCCAGCTCGCCGCCGCCTGCTCGAGCAGGCGGCGATTCCCCATCGGGTGCGGGTCAGCGGAGTCGATGAGACGTTGATTCAGCATCCTGATCCGGAGCAGTTGGTGCAGAGGCTTGCCCAGGCCAAGGCCGATGCAGTGAAGGCGCTCCTGGACGCTGAGCAGGATGCTGAGATCAGGGCGGTGCTGGGCTGCGACTCCGTTTTTGTGTTTGAAGGAGAGGTCTTCGGCAAACCCTTCGATGCGCAGGAGGCGATCACGCGCTGGCGCCGCATGGCCTCGGGCACTGGTGTTCTGCTCAGTGGGCATGCGCTGTTGCGTGGACCTGCTGCCCAGGACTCCATGCCGGAGGTGCGACTCGCCTGTGTGGGCACCAAAATCCGCTTTGCAGCACTGAGCAACGCTGAAATTCAGGCCTATGTCGCCACAGGAGAACCCCTGAGCTGCGCTGGTGGGTTTGCCTTGGAGGGGCGTGGCGGCCTTTGTATTGAATCCCTGGAGGGGTGTTATTCCAATGTCATCGGTTTGAGTCTTCCCTGGTTGCGCAGGCAACTGCCCTGGATCTGATGGCTGACGTTTGATCTGGATGCAAGCAGGATGAGCATTCATTGGTGGTTGGAGCGTTGTCAGCCCTGACGCGACGGTTGCGCGCCCTGCTGGTTCCATCGCTCCTGATCGCTCTGCTGATCGCAGGATTGAGCGGAGGCTCGCTCCCCGCTGGAGCCATCGGTTGGCTCGATTTCGTACCAGGTTCTCGACCGTTGAGTCCCGGTTCACCTCAGGGACTACTGGACCAGGGCAGCGACTTCACCCTTGAGGGGAAATACAAGCTCGCCAAAGTCAAGGTTCTCGGTGTGCCGGCGATCACGGTTGCCAGCCCCATTGATGAGTCGTCGTCCGAGGTGATGGGAGCGTCTGTTCGGGCCCAGGTGATCGAAGGCAACCTGCGAGCTCTCTACGACCCCAATCAGATCTGCAGCTTCAGCGAACGCGTCAGCGAGTGGGTTTCGGATCAGTTGCTGGATCTCGATGCTGCCGTTTGCTCGGCTGGGCAGAGATATGGACTGAGTCGCAGCGGCGATCCGATCAAGCTCCTGGTGCGCAGGGAGGGAAGTGGTCCCTATGAGATCGCGGCTCGCTTGCCGGGTCGCGAAAACCCATTTCCATTGCTCACTGTCACGCGAGCCGATGCCGAGATCAACGGAGCCAAAAGGCTGGCCTTGGCGCAGATGTGGCGTGAGCGCCTGGAGAAACGGGTCAACCATGCCCGTCAGGTGTATTCGCCACCGCAGATGGCGAGACGCGCCCGCCTCATCCTGGTTGTTGAGTTGCTGCTCTCCGGCCTTTTGGCTGGAACGGTTCTGCTCTGGAACCGTCTGCGTCAGCGCACCACCCGGCTGGAGCGGGAGCAACGCCAGAGGCGTGCCCGCCGGGGCCGGCGCGTTGAGATTCGCCTCTATGCCGAACAAACGGTCACGATCATTGCTCTTTTGCTGATCTTCTCGATCGTTGTGCTGATGTTCGGCATCGGCGTGATGGTTCTGCCGGGGCTGGTGTCGCTCGGGATCGAGCTTCTGCTGCAGCCCCTGTTCGCCATTGTGAAATTTCTTCTGGTGACGCTGCTCACCTTTCTGCTGCGCAGTCTCACCACGTTTCTGCTCAGCCAGTGGGCCGTTGATATCGGCGTGTCGGAACAGGAGCTGGAGCGGCGTCAGCAGCGGTATCGAAGTTTGGAACGCGTCACCCATCGGCTGATTGATGTGGGCGGACTGGCGCTTGTGGGGATCTGGGTGCTGCTCGATATCCCGGGTGTCCGGTCGGGGTCCACCTCGCTGATCC